>Ga0075418_10002447_pt1 | contig 21252 bp, 11 predicted proteins | sample SoiMetdeltSBSDD2_FD_81776 | JGI IMG/M metagenome (GOLD analysis project Ga0075418, IMG submission 81776) | Bulk soil microbial communities from a Populus tree surrounding site in Tennessee, USA - Soil MetaG P. deltoides SBSDD2 | ecosystem: Environmental > Terrestrial > Soil > Tree plantation...
ACCTCCACCTTTGCGAGCCACAGCAGCGCATTCAGCATGATGCGGCGCTGATTCGCATCGCCCCAGTTCGCGTGGGTGTGTCCACCAGTGAAGCCCAGGCCGCGGCCGCCGTCGGGGCGCTCGAAGACCCACATCATCGTTTCGGGGTTGCCGCTCGCGGCAATGATGTGCTCGTACGGCCCCCGCGGGCTGACGTACGGTCCCTTGCGGACTTCGTCGCTGGGCGTGGCCACGAGGATCGGCGTGATTCTCGACTTCAACGCGGCATCGAGCGTCCAGCGCATGCTGAAGTACCACTCGTCGTGCGTCGCAAACGGCGCAACGCCACGGGTAATCGGGTGGTTCGGGAACTTGTCGAACGCCGGCTTCCACATCGGGTTCACCGAGTAGTAGGTCTCGTAGAATCCGCCGATCCACCGATGAAACGTGTCGCCTGGCGCGCCGGCTGGCACTTCGACGCCGTAATGTGCGAACCCCAGGCCGACACCCTTGGCGACCAGCGCATCGAGCACCTGCGTACGATCGCCCTGGATGGCAGGATGCCCCTTGCCGCCGTCGGCGAAGATCAGCACGGCATCGGCGTTGTCGAGCGCCGAGTGGTCGTCCACGCGTTTGCCGTCAACCTCTTTCGCAGGCCAGCCCATGTCGTAGACCTGCACCGTGACGCCCGGCACCGCAGCGAGTGCCTTCTGCAGCAACAAGCAGCCCGCGCGGAACTCGTGCATGCCGGGTCCGTGGCTTGGACGGCCGGCAATCAGCACGATGCGCTTGTCCGCGGTGCGGACAGGAGATGCGGCCGAGAGTGCCGCTGCAATGACGGCGACGGCGAAGACGACTCGACGAGCCCAAGGTGCAATCTGCATGGTGGAATCCTACCCGAGGACAGGCGTTCGTAGCGAGATTTCCGTTCCCGCACCGTGCCGCTGTTACGATATGCGTGAGGGCTTCGTAGCCCATCTATCGTTCTGAATCTTGCTCGTGACACCGCGCGGCGCGTCTCACATCTGGAAAGCTCCCCTGCCTTGGCTGGCTGTCTTCGTGATGGCGGCCATCCTCGCCGCCGGTCTGGCATGGTGGCGCTGGATCCAACAGCCAGTGTCGATAGAGCCGGCGTGGACCGGCACGGCCACCGTTGTCGCGGGCGATGGCGTCGACGGCGTCCGCGACGGCGACGCCAGCCGGGCGCAGTTTTCAGATCCATTCGGTGTCGCCGTTGCCGCTGATGGAACGCTCTATGTCGCCGACGCGGGCCACGCGCATCGCATTCGCGGCATTTCGCCCGATGGGCGCGTGTTCACGATTGCGGGCAGCGGCGCTGGATTCCGCGACGGTCCCGCATCCGTTGCCCGCTTCAACAGCCCGTCGGGTCTCGCAATCGATCCAGCCGGAAACGTCTACGTGGCCGACACCGGCAACAACGCGATCCGTCGCGTTGCGCCGGATGGGACCGTCACGACCGTTGCCGGCGATGGCATTGCCGGTTTTCGTGACGGTCGTGCGACGGAGGCTCGCTTCAACGGACCCATTGGCGTCGCTGTGGACGGCCAAGGCCATTTGATCGTCGCCGATACGTACAACGATCGGATTCGCCGGATCGCAGCCGATGGGACGGTGAGCACGCTTGCAGGAGCCGGCATCCCCGGCGCGAGTGACGGCACGGGACCGAGCGCGTTCTTCGATACACCGAGCGGTGTTGCGGTCGAGGCGTCTGGAACGATTTACGTCGCCGATACCGGAAACAATGCGGTCAGGACCATCGGCGCCAACGGGGTCGTCGAGACGCTCGTCTGGGGACTCTACGACGCACCGGTTCGGCCGATCGGAATTGCGACTGGCGAAGGCGATCTGTACGTCACAGACGATCGCGGGCGTATCTTCGGGATTGCTGCTGACAACACTGCGCGTGTGATCGCAGGATCGACGCCGGGATTCAACGATGGCGCCGCCGATCAGGCGCGCTTCCGTCAACCGGCTGGGATTGCCTTCGTTCGTCCTGGCCGGTTGGTCATCGCCGACGCGGGCAATCGGCTCGTCCGCCTGGTTGCCGCGCCATTCGGGGCGGACGTACGGCCGCCGGCCCTCGCTGGAATTGCCCCACGGTTCGACGCCGAACGCTTTGGCCTCACGCCGCTCCTGTGGCCGATCGCACCGATGGAAGGTCCGCACGAAGTCGCCGGCACGCTTGGCGAAGCGCGCGGCACCGAAGGGGCTGAACGTTTTCATGCGGGCGTTGACATTCGCGAAGAAGAAGGCACGCTGGTGCTCGCCGTGCGCGACGGCACCGTGTCAAGTCCCATCGCGACCGGTGAGTTTGGCACCTTGAGTGAATGGCTGCGAATTGGACCGGTCGCCTACGTTCACGTTCGCGCCGGCCGCGAGCGGCCGCAGCGCAATCACGAGGAGTTGGTGCTCGATCCGCAACGATTCGTCCCCACCTACGACGAGCTGGGTGCCTTGGTGCGGGTACGCGTCAAGCGCGGCGCGCATTTCTCCTCCGGAGAACCCATCGGCAGCATCAACGCGTTCAACCACGTCCATCTCAATGTCGGCTGGACGGGCGAGGAATACAACCCGCTCGAGTTTGGCCTGATCCAGTTCTCGGACAGCATTCCGCCAACGATTGGCCGTGGCGGGATTCGCGTCTTCGACTCGCTGTGGCAACCGCTGACTCGCCGCCTCCGTGGCCGCATCGCGGTCTCCGGTCAGGTTCAACTCGTGGTCGACGCGTGGGATCAAGCCGATGGCAATCGACCCGAGCGGCGGTTGGGACTCTACGAGCTTGGCTACCAGGTGCTCAATCGCAATGGGACGCCTGCGACAGGCTTCGAAACCGTGCGCGAGACGCTACGCTTCGATCGCATGTCGGCCGATGCCGACGCCGCGCGCCTGGTGTATGCGCACGGCAGCGGCATCCCGTTCTACCGCGGCCGCCGCACGCGGTTTCTCTATACGGTCACGAACACGTTTCAGCACGGCATTGCCACGCCGGGATCCTGGGATACCACACAGCTCGCGCCAGGGGACTACATCGTGCGTGTCTGGGCGCGGGATGCAGCGGGTAATGTCGCGATGGGCAACCGCGATTTGCCGGTGACGATTGTGGCGCAGTGAATTCGAGCTGATCCGCGGTCCGCTGTCCGCGTGATCGCGCCTGATATCGCCCGTCGAGTGTTTCTGACTACCTTGCCAGCTCGCGCAGCCGCCCGACGCGTGCCGCCGAGACTGGACCGTTTGGATCGTTCCCGTCGCGCGCGGCGCGCCCGACATGCACTTCGCGCACGCAGCCGGTTGTCGCAATCAATCCAAGCACGTGTTCGTCGATACCGCCGCCGGCAATGATCCCGATCCGGTCGCCGGCTCGCTGCGAATAGCTGTGGAGCCGTCCGCAGCGAACGAATGGCGCATCGCTCTCGCCGGCGCTCGTCAGAATCCGATCGACCTGCGGAACCGCGAGTAGTCGATCGATAGCACTCAGCGAATCGTTGACAGCTTCGAACGCGCGGTGAAATGTAACTGGAATGGACGGCGCGGGCGCGAGAACGGTTCTGAGCGCCTCGATGTCCGGTTCAGCGTTCCGCAGGAAGCCGATGACGAGTCCATCCACTCCGAACGATGCGAGTGTCGTCACTGCATCGCGGAGCGCGGCAACGTCGCCGGACTCCATCAGAAATCCTTCGCGCTCGCGGACCATGACCCGCAACGGCAACGCGGTCGCGTCCTGAATCCGACGGACGAGGTCGGATGCCGGAGTCAGGCCGCCGGCGCACACATCGCGGACAACCTCGAGACGATCCGCCCCGCCAGCCGCAGCCTGGACGGCATCAGCAACAGTCTGGACGATAACCTCGAGGACCATTCATCTTCAGAACCTCGTCGTGAACGCAACCCGAACGGCCCGCGGAGAGCCGGGCGTGATGTTCGTGTTGTTGTGCGCCGACGCGTAGTAGTTCTCGTCGAAAAGGTTCTCCACGTTCACCTGCGCGCGGATCCCGCGCGTCAGCGTGTAAAAGACCGCAGCATCGACCCGAGTGTATCCCGGGAGCGTTACGGTGTTATCGGTGGACGTAAACATGTCGCTGCGCGAAACGATGCCCAGCGCAGCGGCCCAACGGTTCGTGAGGTCCACTTTGTTCCAAATGGAGAAGGTGTGCTTCGGAAGCTGAGCGAGAACGGCTCCAGCCTGCACCGTCGCTGACAATGCGCGCGTAATCTCGCCGTCCTGGTAGGCGTAGCCGCCGGCGATGCTCCACCGCCGTGCGACGATGCCGTTGACGCCGAGCTCGAGGCCCTTGGTTCGCTGTGCGTCCACCAGGAGCGAGAGCGTCGGATCCACCGGATCGGGCACGATCACGTTGCCGCGATCGAGCCGGTACACGGCCGCGGTGAACGCGAATCCCGGCGTGACGTCCCACTTCGCACCAACTTCATAGTTGCGGAATTCCTCAGGATCGAGCGCCTGGTTCGACAGCTGCAGCGACGACAGCTGCTCGCCGGCTCTCGGAAGGTACGCCACCGTATAGCTGCCATAAACCGACATCGGTTCGACCGGCTTGTAGATCAGGGCCGCCCTGGGCGACACCAGGTTGTCGGTGCTCGTGAACTGCGCGGCGGTGCGATTGTTCAGGAAGTCGACGTCGAACCGCTCGTAGCGCACACCAAGGACTGCCTGAATCTGCTTCGACAGCGCGACCTGATCCTGGGCGTACACCGCAGCGGCCGTTGCAGTGCCGTGATTGTTCGCGTCGGTCGCGCTCGGCCGAAACTCGACCGGCAGCGACGTCACAGGATTCTCCAACGCCACGCTCACCGTCGTCGTGGTCGGGCTGACCGTGTGAAAGAAGCCGGTCAAGCGCAGATTGTCTGTCTCTTGGCGCCCGAGTTCCACGCCCGCGAGGATCGTATGACCGATACGGCCGGTCTGCTGCGTGACCGTGACGTCTGTCTGATTGAACAGATTCCTGCGCACGGTTCCATTGTTGTAGGCCGAGATACTGACCGCCGTGCCGGCTGCATTCACCGCGCCTGGGAATACATTCTGGTAGAACTTGTCGTAGTCGCCGTAGCTCGTTCGGCTGCGGATCATGGCGCCCGGCTTGAGCTGGTGATCGACGACCGCGACCAACACGTTTGCGGTCACGTCGCTCGTGCTCATGTCCGGGTTGCCAAAGAACGTGGAGGGATCCGTCTCCACTGGTCTGCCCTGGAACGAGGAGATGCCGCGATCGGCGGTGCGCTTATCGTGGAAGAACTCGTATCCGGCGCGTAGCGTGGTTCGCTCCCCCAACGAAAACGCCAGCGTCGGGTTAATGCCGTAGCGCTCCGCTTCAACACCCTGCCGGTACGAATCCGAGCGCTCGAACACGCCCGTGACGCGCGCCGCGATCGACGAAGTCAGACCTTGCCCGAGATCGGCGGTGATTCGGCGATCGTCGTGCGAACCTCCCTGAAATACGAATTCGCGCGTGGGCGCCCAGCCGGCCTGACGACTCACCCTGTTGAGCACGCCGCCAACGCCGCCGCGGCCGAAGATCATCGCGTTCGGCCCCTTGAGCGCTTCAACACGATCGATGTTGTACAGATCACGGAAGTACTGTACGTCGTCTCGCACGCCGTCGACGAAGAAGTCCGAGGTGGAACTGTTGCCGCGGAATATGGGCGTGTCTCGATTGCCCTCACCCTGCGCCATGCCGATGCCCGGCACATACCGCACGACATCGCTCATGTTGGTCATGCGCTGGTCCTCAATCAGCGACCGATTGACGACGGTGATTGACTGAGGGATGTCGCGGAGCAGCGTCGGTGTCTTGGTGGCGGTGTTCGTCGACTCGAGACGGTACCCAGCTGCGGCGTTCACATCGACCGTCTCCTCGACGCCAGCCACCTGCAGCACGAACTCGCGAGGTTCCGCATTTGCCTGCGGAGCGGTCACGCGCTGCACGAGATCGAGGAATCCGTCCGCAGCGATCGTCAAGGTGTAGGCACCCGTTCCCAGGGACACCGTGAATTCTCCCCGCGAGTCGGTTGTCGCGGTGACGCGGGAACCCGCTGCCACCGGTACGGCGGTCACTCGTGCGCCGGCAACCGGGGCACGACTGCTGTCCAGGACTTGACCTGTCAGGGGTGTCGGCGCGGGCTGCGCCAACGCCTGCCCGGCCGCGATAGTGAAGATGAGGGGAAGAGCCAGAACTGTCCGCACAACACGCAGAAACCGTCGCATTTACGCACTCTCTCTGTTGCGTGCACGCGACCCACTCCGTAAAATGCGGATGTCGGACGCGTCAACGCGCAAGCGATTGATGGGTCGGCCAGACCACGTTCGATAGCCCGCCTGTGTTGCCGCACATGGCGGGCATTTTTTTGGGGGCGGGCCTGCGAAAGGCCCGCCGGGCCGTGCAAATGAGACTAATCTCATTTGCGACGACTAGGATAATCCCGACCAAATTGGTCGGTCAAGTAAAACCTGCGTACACGGATCGGCTTTTGGCTGGACCGGGGGGTCTGACCCCACCCTGTGTGTAAATCGACGACCGGGGTCTGACCCCACCCCGTGGACGCCGGATCTCGATGGGTTGACGGGACGCGGATTCTCAGACGGACGCGGATTTCGCGGGCCCCATTTCGGTTCCACGGGACGCGGATCTCGCGGATCTCACGTCGGTTCAACGGGACGCGGATCTCGCGGATCTCGTTCAACGCGACGCGGATTGCGGCGATTTCCAGGCCGGCCGGTAGACTCCAAATCCGCGCCCCGTAAACCCGAGAGCGGTTAGCGAGATCCGCGTCCCGTGGAGATCCGCGAGAGCCGCTATCAGCGAGAGCCGCGTCTCGTGAACCCGAGACTAATCCGCGAAATCCGCGTCCCGTAAAAACCCAAGCGCGATCGGCGAGATCCGCGTCCCGTGTCAACTCGCGAAATCCGCGTCCCCTCGTGAAAGTAATCAGCGAGTCAGAAGACCCGGTTGGCCCGCTTGAAGAGGTCACGCCGGCTCTGCCGGCGGGCGAGCCGCATTTCTCGGAAGGCGATTTGCTCAGCTGCCATCAGCAGCTCGAGTCGGTCTCGCAGAACACGAGTTTCCCCCACGATGCTATCGAGGGTCTTCTGTAGGACTCGGAGACGCTCGTGATCGGGCGGCGTATTAGTCCGCGTCGTTTTGGGCGGCACAAACAGCCTGTCATACCGACGGCAGCACGGGGAGTGCCAAGCGTGGTGCACCCTCGGGGTAGCCGTCGAGCAACTTACAGTACACTTGCGGTTTACGGGAGGATGAATGTCAGAGCGAAACGGGGAGAAATCGCGGTTTCAGATCAATCGCAAACGCGCCGTGCTGCGCCGGGCAAAGATTCGTGCGCTGGTTGCGACAAGCTCAACGGCAGGTGAGAAGCGGCCCGCCCACGCGAAGGCACGCCCGGCAAAAGGCTGAGTCGGCACCGATCTTACGCGTGCACGCCGGGAGCCTCGTGCCCCGTCCGCTGCACGTACTCGACATAAGAGCCGGGATAGACATGCAGATGCGTGTCCGTCCCGCTCTCGCCTCCCAGCTCCAACACCCGGTTGCTTAGCCCGCGCAGGAACATCCGGTCGTGCGACACAAAAATCATCGTCCCCTCGAAATTGGTGAGCGACTTGACCAGCATTTCCTTCGTCGCCAGATCGAGGTGGTTGGTCGGTTCGTCGAGCACGAGGAAATTCGGCGGATCGAGCAGCATCCGCGCCATCACCAGGCGCGTCTTCTCTCCTCCCGAGAGCGATCGAATCTTCTTGTCGGCGTCGTCGCCTGAAAACTGAAACGCGCCAAGGAGGTTGCGCAGGACGCCCGTCGACTCGTGCGGAAAGTCTTTCTCGATCTGTTCCCAGATGGTCAGGTCGGGATCGAGGAGATCGAGCGCCTGCTGCGCGAAATACCCCATTTTGACGCTGGCGCCAATCCGGACGGCACCGCGATCCGGCGGCAACGTACCGGCAATCATCTTCAGCAGCGTCGTCTTTCCTGCGCCGTTGCGTCCCATCACGCACCAGCGTTCGCCGCGGCGAATCGTCAAGTCGACGCCGTCGTGCACGACCCGACGGCCGTAGGACTTGGCGAGGCCGTCGAGAACGGCAACCTGATCGCCGGATCGGGGCGGCTGACGGAAATCGAATTCCACGACACGGCGTTTCTTCGGCAGCTCAATCTTCTCGATCTTTTCCAGGGCCTTGACGCGGCTTTGCACCTGCGCGGCCTTGGCGGCGTGCGCGGCAAACCGCTCGATGAAGCGCTGTTCCTTCGCAAGCATCGCTTGTTGCCTCGCGTAGGCGGCCTCACGATTGGCTTCACGAATCGCGCGCTCTCGCTCGTAGAAATCGTAGTTGCCCGAATACACGGTGATCTCGCCGCCATCGATCTCGGCAACGCGGTTGACGATACGGTTCATGAACTCGCGGTCGTGGGAGGTCATGAGCAGTGCGCCAGGCAGGGACTTCAGGAATGCTTCGAGCCAGATAATGGATTCGATGTCGAGGTGGTTGGTCGGCTCGTCGAGGAGGAGCACATCGGGACGGCCGAGCAGCACTCGCGCCATGGCAACCCGCATCTTCCAGCCGCCCGATAGCGCTCCAACGTCCCCATCGATCCGTTCGTCGTCGAACCCAAGGCCGTGAAGTACTTCTCTCGCCTGACTCTCGAGTGCGTATCCGCCAAGGTGCTCGTACTCCTCCTGCACTTCGCCGAACCGCGCGAGGATACGGTCCATCTCGTCGGCCCTGGCGGGATCGGCCATCGCCTGGTTCAACGACTCCAGCTCGTGGTGCAAGTCGCCGACGCGGCCGCTGCCGGCAATCGCTTCGTCCAGCACGCTGCGGCCGGCCATTTCTTCGACGTCCTGACGAAAGTAGCCAACCGTCAACCGGCGAGGCACCGACACCTCGCCCTCGTCCGTAGTTTCTTCGCCGACAATCATGCGGAAGAGCGTGGTCTTCCCCGCGCCGTTGGGGCCCACCAAACCCACCTTCTCGCCTGGGTTGAGCTGAAACGAGGCATCGACGAAGAGTACTTGCCGGCCGTACTGTTTGCTGATTCGGGAAAACGCAATCATCTCTACGAATATGGTACTGGCTTCATCCGGCCCGCGGCTAGCGGCCCGCGGATAGCGGACCGCAGCCTACCCGTTGACTCCTCGACCGGCTGACAAGTAGTTTTGACCGCATGCGGTCCGCCCTGGCGCAAGCCTGGCGGTCGTGGACCAGCGCCAAGGCGCTCGCTGCCCTCGCGGCCACGGCCTTTGCAATCGGCATTGGTTCGGCCACCGCGATCTACACCGTCCTCAACGGGATCCTGCTCAAGCCGCTCCCGTATCCCCACGCGGAACGGTTCGTCGCCTTGTATTCAGGTTCGCTCAACGAACCTGAATCGCAGCGCGGCGCTCACCGGTTTCCCGACCTCATCGAGTACCAGCAACGAACGCGCAGTTTCGATGTATTCGGTTGGTTCAGGCCGGGTGGATCGAACCTGACGTTTGCCGGGCAGCCGCAGCACGTGCCCGGCATTGCCGTCACGCCGTCGCTCGCACACAACATCGGCGTCAGCCCAATGATCGGTCAATGGTTCAGCGATCCGCAGCACGTCGTGATCTCGTATGCGCTCTGGCGGCGCCTCGGCTCTCAGCCTGATATCGTCGGCAAACCCGTGACGCTCGACGACCGGACGCTCACGATCACCGGCGTGATGCCGGCAGGCTTTCGCTTGCCGGTGCCGGGACCCGGCATCTCGAATCCCAAAAGCGATTTCTGGATACCGCTCGATCCCCTGGGCAAAGGACAGAATCCGGGAGAGGGATTCAACTTCTGCTACGGCCGTCTCAAGCCGGGCGTCACGTTCGCCCAGGCCGAAGAAGACGTCAAGCGCGTGGCCGCAGAAATCGCCGCGAAGGACCCGGCCGGACACCCCTCGTTCACCGCCAAACTCGACTCGTTGCGCGAGAGCGTCATTCTCGACATCCGGCCAACGCTGATCCTTCTGATCGTCGCCGCTGGCGTATTGCTCGTGATCACGTGCGTCGATGTTGCCGGGCTGCTGTTATCGCGGTCAGTCGGCCGGGCGCGGGAAACGGCGATTCGCGTCGCGCTTGGCGCCGGGCAGCGCCAGCTGGCGCTGCACTATTTCCTCGAAGCCCTCATGATCTCGCTCGCTGGAGCGGCAGCCGGCATCGGTGTCAGTGCGGTTCTTGTCGCCGCGGTCCTCAGGTACGCCGCCGATCACATCCCGCGTGCCGAGGATATTGCCCTTGACTGGTCGGTCTTGCTCTTTTCGGTCGCGGTCGCAACCGTTGTCAGCGCTGTGGTCAGCCTTGCACCGCTGTGGCAGGCGATGCGCACGGTCCCGGCGGACGTGCTCAACGAGGGTGTGCGCGCCTCCGCAAGCGCGCGGAGCCGTCGCCTCTCACGATCGCTCGTCATCGCGGAGATGGCGCTCGCCTTCACCCTGTTGACCGTCTCGGTTGTCCTCGTCATGCACTTGCGCAGCCTCGGCCGCGTCTCGCCCGGATTCGATCCGCACAACCTCCTCACGTTTGGTCTGACGATGCCCAACCGTGAGGGATCGGAGCCGCCGGCCTTGCTGCAACGCGAAAACGCGTTCCTCCAGGCGATCGAGGCCATTCCAGGTGTAACGAGTGTCGGGTTGTCCAACCAGATTCCGCTCGATGGCTGTTGCATCAGCACGACTATCTATCCGGAGGGGCGGCCGGACACTCGCGACCTCCAGCGCACGGCGCTGATGGCGGTCAGCTCGGGGTATTTCCGAACGTTGCAGCAGCCGTTGAAAAGCGGCAGGGTGCTCGACGATCGGGATACCCGGGAAGAGCCGGTGAATGCCGTCGTCAACGAAGCAGCGGTCAAAGTGAACTGGCCGCACCAGACTCCTATCGGTGCCTTCGGCCGTGCCGGCAACCAGAATGGCTCGCGCTTTCAAGTCGTCGGGGTCGTCGGCGATGTCCGCAATGATGGATTGAGCAAGCCGACCGTTCCGGAAATCTACCTGTTGAGCGCCCTCGTCCCGTTGAACCTCCCGGTCGCGTTTGTGGTTCGGTCCTCGCTGCCGCCTGAGATCTTGATCCCACAGGTGCGCGCAGCAATTCAGCGCGTCGATCCGACGCAGGCGATTCAGGAAGTGGCGATGATGGACGACATCATCGCTCAGTCCGTGACGCTCCCGCGCATTAGTTCTTTCATGACGGGATTCTTTGCCGCGGCGGCGCTGCTCATGGCGTCGATCGGGATATTCGGCGTTGTTTCGTATGCGGTGCGACAGGGCACGGTGGAAATTGGCACTCGCATGGCGCTCGGCGCTGTGGGCCGAGATTTGCTGCTCATGATCGTCGGCGGCGGACTGAGAATGGCCGCTGTCGGAGCGGCGATCGGTACGATCGCGGTACTCGCTTCCGGCTGGCTGCTGCTGCGCGTCTTCGAGATCGAACGTCTCGGCGTCACTCCTTTCCTTTTCTCAACGGCCATTGTCGGACTCGTCGCCGCCGCTGCATCGTTCTTCCCCGCGTGGAGGGCGACATCACTCTCACCCATGGTCGCCATTCGGAACGAGACGCGGACGCCATGGCGCACCGCGCGCTTGAAGGTGGCGGAGTTGCTGAAGAAGTTCACGGTGGATGCCGGTCCGACGGCGGAAGCCGCCGCGACGTTCGAGACCGATGTCGTGACCGAGTTCGTGACCGCCGCCCGGCGCGCGGCATCATTCGGCGAAGCGTTTCAAATTGCGCTCGAGACACTTCGCGATCGCCTTCGCGCCTCATCCATGACGTTGTTGGAACGTCACGGCGACGAGTTTCGGACGCTTGTGACGGTGCCAGCGGGACCTGCTCGCGTCCTCCCCGCCCCAGGCTTTCTCGCCAACCGATTGTCGTTCTATAGCTATCCGGTTCCGATCTCTCCCTCGGATCTCGAGAGTTGGAAAAGGTGGGCCTCGGAGAACAGCCCGTCGTACCTGGCGGAACTCGAAACCCTCACGGATCTCAACGCGCGCATGGCGGTAGCGTTGAAGGCGAAAAGCGAGGTCGCAGGGTTGCTGATTCTGGGACCTCCTGCGGAGAGGACGCATTACAGCACGGCAGAGCGAATGCTCTTACGCCCCTGTGCTGAGCAGCTCACCCTGATGCTCGAGAATGCGAGGCTGACGACTCGCGTCGTGGAACAGGAGAAACTCCGACGCGATCTGGCACTAGCGGCCGAGGTGCAGAAACGGCTGCTGCCCGAGCATCCGCCTGACCGCGAAGGCGCGGCGCTCGCCGCGGTCAGTCTGCCGGCTCGCAGTGTCGGCGGTGACTACTACGATTTCATCGAGCTCGGAGAGCATCAAATTGGAATCGCGCTCGCCGACGTAGCAGGCAAAGGCGTCCCTGCCGCGCTCTTAATGGCAGTCGTCCAGGCATCGCTACGGATCGTTGCATCCGATGGCCGCACCTCAATTCCCGAGCTGGCCGCGAAGATCAACGGCTTCCTGCATCGATCGACCAGCTCGAGCAGCTATGCGACGTTCTTCTACGCGCAACTCGACGAGCGGAGCCGCCGGCTGACGTACGTCAATGCCGGCCACAATCCGCCCTATCTGCTCCGTCAAGCCGAGATCCTGGAATTGAACGTCGGCGGGACAGTCCTCGGGATGTTTCCGCAGATGACGTACGAGCAGGCAACCGTCGATCTGCGTCCGGGGGACGTGCTCGTGGCGTTCACGGATGGCGTGACGGAGGCTCTGAATGCCTCGGAGGAGGAGTTCGGGGAAGTCAGGCTGAAGGCGTTGCTGCAGAGCATCATCGACCTCTCCGCTACCGAGATCTCAGCGAAGATTTCAAACGAGCTGCGCGGCTGGATCAAAGACACGGCGCAGTACGACGACTTGACGTTCGTCGTGCTCAAGGTGAATTGACTCCGCTATAGCGCTTCGCGCGGAGACGGAGGTCCGGGGTCCGGGGCCGGCGTCCGAGGTCCGAGGTCCGAGGTCCGAGGTGATTGGATTACAAGGTGCTGAGCCACCACGCTCCCCGTCGCGAGGAGTAGAGACACCGTTGTTCCGATCGATACTGCCGTCCCATTGACGCGTCTTCGTAGTGCCCGCTCGAGCCCGTGCAGCAGCTGACGAGTGCGGACGATCTGGGACCGAGCAGTCTCGACATGGTTATCGTTCGTCAGGGCGACTCGGATCAGCACGACCGCGTCAATTCGTGCGCGGTTACTGCCAGCTCCATAGCTGCTTGCCATACCTCGAGATCGCGAAACGATACGACAGTCGTGACACCCATAACATCTCGCTTTCTGCAATCCGCCGGCGGCAACTGTTCGCAGGATCTGCAACGTTGCACCCGCGACGCATTCGCTGGACTAACGGCGAGAATGAACTCTTTTTTTGTGGCAAGAACCAGTCCGGCCCCGGATCAAGGACCCCGGACCCCGGACCCCGGGCCGCGGGCCCCGGGCCCCGGCAGATGCCGACCGCTCGCGATAGGATAGGGCGATGAAAACTTTAGCGATCGGTTATGTGGGACTGATGCTCGCCATCGGCAGCAGTGCTGTCCAGACAGTCCGGGCTACGGACGAGGCGTCGATTCGAGAGATCGTGACTCGTTATCTCGCGGCACGCGAGAAAAACGATGCCGCGGCAATCGGAGCGCTCTTTACCACCGACGCTGACCAATTGACGTCGTCTGGCGAATGGCGCAAGGGTCGAGACGAGGTGGTCAAGGGCACCTTGGCTTCGTCGAAGCAGAATTCAGGAAAGCGAACCATCGAGATCGACTCGGTTCGATTCCTCGGTCCCGACACAGCTATCGCGGATGGACGCTACGAGATTACTGGTGGCGCGACGGATCGCCGCATGCGGACTTCGTTCATCATGATTCGCACCAAGGAAGGTTGGCGCGTTGCGGCGATCCGCAACATGCTGCCCGTCCCCGGATAGCGGCTGAAGGCGGCTCTTAGCTGCTCAAGAGCCACGCCGTCGCGGCGACCAGTACAACAACGACGACCCAGCCGAGTGCGAATCCGTTCAGATCCTCGGAGTAAGTCCGCCATCCGCGCCGTCCGGCGGCACGCAACGGCGCCAGCAGGTTCACGAGCAGCAGGGGCTCTGGCCTTCGTTCGCCAGAGGGTGCGTCGCTCGACGTCTGCAAACGTTCAAAGAAATCGTCCATAGCCGGCCGCGGCTCGGGCGCGGTGGCGAGGCTGACGACAACGAGGGCCAGACTTCCGGCGACGAGCGCCGCGAGGAACACGTTGGGATCCCAGTGATCCAGGCGCTGGCCGGTAATCGCGTAGAGCACGAAGTTCGTCGTCAACGCCACTAGCAGGCTGGCGAGCGCACCCCATCGATTGGCACGTGGCCAGATGATTCCGCCAAGCACGCTGATGCCAACAAACGTTGCAAGGGTTTCTGTCAGCAGAAACGTATAGAGCACGCTTTCGATCAGGTAGATCGCGTAAAACACGCCGACCATCGTGATCACGAACCCGCTGATTCGGCCGACCCACAGGTAATGTCGGTCGGGCCGATTCGGCATCAGTCGCCGTCGATATAACCCTTCGGTGAACAACGCGCCGCTGTTGACCAGGAACGCCGAACAGGTCGACATGTTTGCGGCCAGAATCGACGCAATCATCAGGCCCAGCGCGCCGGGAAACAGCAGCTGCCGGCAGGCGAAGCCGAATGCGTTCTCTGGATCGCCAAGCGTTTCGGCATCGATGATCCCCTTCGCCACCATTGCGGCAACCATCAACCCAACAAGCGCCCAGCCGACGGTGCACACGCGCTTGACCATGTTGCCGTAGAGCATGCCAACCCGGCAGGTGCGCTCGTCCTTGCCCGTGCCGACCGCCGCGAGCTGATGCGGCTGCGCCATGATGCCGACGAGCCCGTTGATCGTGAGCATCGCAATCACCCAGACGCCGATGCCTGATGGCGTCGCCAGCGAGAACCGGAACGGTTCGAGCGTCGCGTGCATTCCCGCGAGCCCACCAACAGTCTGCCACCCCAACGGGATCAGCATGAATGACAAAGCAATAATCAGAAATCCCTGGAAGAGATCCGTCCACGCGGCCGCGACGAGGCCGCCGACGAAGCTGTAAAGAATGAACATCACCGTCATCGCCACCACGATCTCGTTGGCGCCGACGCCGCCGCCGGTTGCCTGGCTGATGACCTTGCCGGCGCCCTTGAGCATGCTGCCGGTGTTGATGATGAAGTAGCAGATGGCAAAGACGATGTAGATCGCTGCCATCCACGAACCGTAGCGATCCTCGGTGAATTCCGCCATTGTGGTCCGCCGGATGCGGCGGAACACGGGCGCCATGATCCAGTAGAACGGCGTGATGAACAGGTTCTTCCACTGGTACCAGATCGCCGATGCCCCGTGGGTGTAGACAGCGCCAGCAAGAGCCACCGGCATCTCGGCATGCGTGCCAACGCCAAAGCTCTGGCCGATCATCAACCACGGGCCGAATTTGCGGTCGCCAAGGAAGTACTCGCCGGTGCGGCGAACGCGATAGCCGACAATCAGCCCAATGGCAGTGATGATGACAAGATAGGCGCCAATGACGATCCAGTCGAGCGCTGCGATGTCCATGGGTTCAGTGAGTGGTCACGCTGAGGATTTGAAGGTGTCCGCGATTGATGTCCCATTCCGCGTCAACGTGTCCGGCTACCGCCATGCCCATATACCGGGCAGGAATCTCGGTCGCCATCGGCACGACGTCCTCCAACGGGAGGCCGGTGAATCTGACGGTGTTGCCAATCGCGCGGTCGAGCGTCAGGCTCGATCCGGCAAGATACGGCGTGCCCGGAAGCGAGACGCGACCGTCGTCAGCAAGGACGCAGTCCACGCCGCCAATCCTATACTGCCCCGGCGCGCTCCCCGCTGCGGCGATCGCGTCGGTCACGAGCACGGTTCGGTGCGTCCCTTTTGCACGGACCATCGCCTTCACCGTGGCGTCCGGAACGTGATGGCCGTCTACAATGAAACTCGCCACCACATCGTCGGCGGCGAGAAGCTCCCAGATCACATTCGGGTGCCGCGGCAGCATCTGGGCGCACCCGTTACCAAGATGCGTCGCCATGGACGCACCCGCCGTAATCCCATCGCGAATCTGCTGCGGCGCCGCGTCGGTGTGGCCGATCGCCACGCGAACGCCTGACGCAACCAACGCTTCGATCAGAGGCAGCGCGCCGGGGACCTCTGGCGCCAGCGTGACAAGAACAATCCGGCCGCGCGCCGCATCCTGTCGACGCTTGAAGTCGTCCAGCGAGGCGGGAATCACGTCGGCGAGCGGGTGAGCACCGCGAGGACCGTCGCGTGTCGCGATGTACGGCCCTTCCATATGAATCCCGGCAATGGCGGGATTCGCGACGTCCGCCAGGATGCGCGCGTTGCGAACGAAGCGCTCCAACGACGATGTGATCAGCGTTGGCAGCGAACGGGTGACGCCGGTCTGGCGCATGCGCTCGATGGCCTCGCCAACCTGAGCGGCAGAGAGATCCGGTGCGTTGAAATCGATGCCCCCGAACCCGTTGACTTGAAGATCGAAAAAGCCCGGTAGCCTGATTGCCATGTCAGGCCGGCTCGTGCTGAATGATCGAGCCCCTCGTCACCGGCGACAAGAGCGAGGCCGAGTCGCGATCGAGGTACAGCGTGGTGTGAGGATGCGTTTTTAGAATCGAGGCCGGCCGCGTTGGCGCCACGTCGCCCTCGACACACGCCTGGACGGCAACCGCCTTTCGCGCATCTGGAACGACGCAGATGATCTCTCTGGATGCGAGCAATCGTTTTATCGACATCGAGATCGCCTGCGACGGCACATCCTCAATCGAAGCGAACCAGCCCTCGCCGACCTGCTGCCGCCTGCACGCCTCGTCCAGCGTCACGACGAGATAGGGTTCAGCCGTCTCGAAATCCGCCGGTGGATCGTTGAACGCCAGGTGGCCGTTCTCGCCTATCCCAGCGAACGCGATGTCGATCGGCGCCAAGGCAATGGCGCGACCCGCCTCGGCGACGACGCGGTGAGGATCCTGCTGGCCGTCGAGCAAGTGATACCGGCGTATGCCAGCTCTGTTGATCAGACGCTCGAGCAGGTACTTGCGAAAACTTGCAGGGTGGTCGATCGGCAGGCCGACGTACTCGTCGAGGTGAAACATCTCAACCTTCGACCAATCGACACCTGGCTCCGCAACGAGCGTTTCAAGAAACTCCAGCTGCGACGCGCCGGTTGCCGCGACGAGTCGGGCCGAACCCTGCCGTTTGATGACCTCGCCCAGCGAGCGTGCGGCGTGCCGTCCCGCCGCACGGCTCATCGAACTGCGATCGACGTAGGTTTTGATCTTCATCGGGATTCCGAGAGTATCCTACGACAGCGTCCGGCTTCAGTCGTGCAGATACTACTGCTCTTTCTTCTCGTTCTTCTCGCATCCGCTCCTGCAGCGGTCGCCCAGTGGCCAGAATTTCGTGGACCCGGCGGGCAGGGGCACTCGTCGGCTCGGGATGTGCCGTTCGAGTGGAGCGAGTCGCGCAACGTTGCGTGGAAGGTTCCGATTGAGGGTTCGGGCTGGTCCACGCCTGTCGTCGCCGATGGGAAGGTCTGGGTCACCACAGCCGCAGGCGATCGTGGATCGTCGCTGCGCCTTATCGGATTCGATGCTGAATCAGGCCGTCAACTCGTCAGCACCGAGGTGTTTCGCGTTCGCGGAGCGCCGGAAATCAACCCCAAGAACAACCGCGCCTCTCCATCGCCCGTCGTCGAAGGCGACCGCGTGTACGTGCATTTTGGCGCTGAAGGCACTGCGGCGTTGACGACGGCCGGCGAGGTCGTATGGAAGGCGCAATTCGCCTACACGTCGCAGCACGGCGCCGGTGGATCGCCCATCGTCTACGGCGACCTGCTCATCTTCAGCTGCGACGGCGGTGACGCGGCGTTCGTGGTCGCACTCGACAAGCGGACCGGCAAGGTGCGTTGGCGTACGTCGCGGCGCTATCCATGGGATCAGGCCTATACAACGCCGCTCGCCATCAGCGTCGCCGGCCGCGATCAGATCGTCAGCGTCGGCGCGCGCCGCGCCACCGCGTACGATCCGGCCAACGGTAAGGAAATCTGGCGCGTGTCGTACGACGACGGCTTCTCGAACGTGCCGAGACCGGTGTTCGGGCACGGGCTCGTCTACATCACCACCGGATTTCAGCAGCCGGCGCTGATGGCTGTCCGGGCGGACGGATCCGGCGATGTCACGAAATCACATGTGGCCTGGACCGTGCGTCGCGGCGCGCCGCTGACGCCGTCACCACTACTCGTCGAGAACGAGCTGTACTTCGTCAGCGACGGCGGCATCGCCTCCTGCGTCGACGCACGCACTGGTGAGCTGCGCTGGCAGCAGCGGCTCGGCAGCGCGTTCTCAGCGTCGCCGATCTTCGCGGGCGGTCGCATCTACTTCCTCTCGGAGCAGGGAGCGACCGTCGTGATCGCGCCCGGCACAACCTTCCGTGCGCTTGCGGTCAATACGCTCGAGGGCTCGACGCTCGCGTCGATGGCTGTCGCCGATCAGTCAATCTTCATTCGCACGGACAGTCATCTGTATCGGATCAAGTAGAGTTCGTGTCGTTCACGGGTTCCCAGGTTCCAGGTTCCCAGGTTCATGGTTCAAGGTTCATGGTTCAAGGTTCAAGGTTCAGGTTCAGGGTTCAGGTTCAGGGTTCAGAACCAACGAACCTGAGAACAAGAACCTGAGAACCAAGAACCCGGGAACCTGGAACCCGGGAACCCGTGAACCTCATTGCTCACTTCTTCCGATGCAGCCAAACGCTGTCAACGAGTGGTGGCGCACCCGCGACGGTGGCAATCGAGACCACACGCGATTGCTCGAATTCCAGGCCCAGCAAGGACCCGACGTCGCCAATGAGCGCCCGCGGCTCGTTGTGGAGGAACACACCCTGCGGCGCCAGCATCGCAGCAACGTTACTCATCGCCAACATCAACTCGACATCATCGAAGTACGGCAGGATGTTGGTCGCGATCACGAGATCGAATGGTGCGTCGGTCAAACGTTGCGTCACGACGTCCAAGGACGCCGCCGTCAGGGCACGCGCAGGTGTAGCTCCAACGGTGAACGTCTTTCTCAGGTGCCCGCCCTTGACCTCTGCCGACTGCTTGCCCCCGGCAAGCGCCTGCCCCAGCTGGCCGAAGTACTCCTTGTAGTCCGGCGTCAACGTGACGCCGCTGCTCTCACGAAGCTGCGTGAACAGCGTCAACGTCGGAGGACTCGATCGCGCGCGTTCGAGGTGCGCAACAACCCGCGGATTGATGTCGGCTGCGACCACCTGCAACTCTCCGACATCGCTCAGCTTGAGCGAGAGCAAAGCGTCGATGACCGCCCAAGGTTGGTAACTTTCCGGTGGTCCCGCTTCGTCCAGGGCCGTTCTCGGCGCGAGGTCCATTCCGGGCCCCACGATCAGCACTCGCGTGATCCGACGTGATGGTTCGAGCGCCTTGACGATGGCGAGTCCCTGGTGGACGAGATAGCCGGCTTCGACGGCGGTATCGGTGCTCAATCCGCGAGTACGGTAGAGATCAGCGATGGCTGCCGCCGGACTCGAGGACTTCGGTGCCACGAACTCTTTCTCGTACACGAACTTCATCGCGCGGAGATACTCGCGCAGCAGTGCGCCCTCGCGCTCTTTCTTGGGAAACGCGGTCCTGGCAAGCTCACGAAAGTATACGAGCCGCGGATCTTTTGAACTTGAATCGAGCGCGCGATCGAACGCTGCGGCCCGCTCGCGGACGGGCGCGGGCACACGGGAGTGATCGACCTGACCTTTTTCAAGAAATGCCGCTCGCTCTGATGCTGGAAGGCTGTCGACGAGCGCCTTGGCGCTCAGCGCTGGCTCGATCGGTGGAAGTTTCGTGAATGACGTCGACTGGAGCAGGTAGAACACCAGGTGATCGAGATCACCTTCGGTGACTCGGGCTGCGTTCCTTCGGCTGGTGCGATCGATGAACGCGTCGAACGACGTCGCGCTCAGGTCATGCCCCGACAAACGCTTGTGGAGCGGCTGAACGTCGCCCCAAGTGATGCGCCTCGCGGCTGTGCCCGATTGTGCCGCGCTCGTCGCGAGCATCAGCACAACAAGAACGACGGAAAAAGACAAAGGCCTGGGGGAAATCCCCAGGCCCTGTCTCGTATGCGACCGTGATCTTCTCAGACGACTCTCAGAAGATCACGCGGAAGCCGAGCTGGATGAACCGCTGGAAGCCCGATTGCCCGGTGGAGTTGCGATTGATACGGCCGAAGTCCGCCGAGTTCGTGTCCTGGTTGTACTGACGCTCGTCGTACTGCGGGCTGTTGAGGATGTTGAACGCTTCGAGCCGAATCTGCACTCGAACGTTGTTCGTGATCGGCGTCGTCTTCGCGAAGTTCACGTCGAGCATGAACATCCCGGGCCGGCGGAACTCGTCGTAGCGGTTCATCGCGGTGCGGCGCTGGAACGCCTGTCGAATCAGGAAGTACGGCTCGGTGCACCCGTACGTCTGCGAGACCCCGGCCAGACTGTATTGGCGCGTGTTCGGGTCGAACACGCCGATGCACGGCTTGACGCCGTAGATGAACTGCCCTTCCTTCTTGCCGTCCAGCGCCATCACCTCGCGGTCGACGCCCGGCGCCAGGTCGACGTTGCCTGGCATGTCCCACGGCTGGCCGGATTGGTAGACCATCGCCGGCGCAATCGACCACCCGCCAAGGACGTAGCCGAGAATGCTGCGCTCACCGCGGTACCAGGGCAATTCCCACACGCCTGACCCGGTGACGCGATGTGGGCGGTGCGAGAAATACACGGTATCGTTCAGCAGTCCCGAGACCGCATCCACGTAGCCGCCGACTTCCCTCCACCTCGGCACATACGTATAGCTGGCGTTGATGGTCACGCCCCTCGCCCAGCGCTTGTTCGCGACGAACTGCGCCGAGTCGTAGATAAGCTTGCCGATGTTGTTCTGGTTCCTGGTGATGCCCGCGAACGCGGGGAACGGGCGATTCAGTTCGAACCGTGAGATTGTCTGGTCCGTGAACCGGTTCGTGCCCTCGAAGCCGGCGACGCCGCGGTACGGGTTCGAAACCAGCTGATCGCACAACGTACGGCTGCCGCCCTGGGTGACGTCGCACTGCGCCTGGAACGCCGCCGACGGCTCGTTGTAGGCGCCGAAACCGGCTTCCAGATCGTAGCTGCGGCTGCCCGCGTAGGTGG
>Ga0075418_10002450_pt1 | contig 21249 bp, 16 predicted proteins | sample SoiMetdeltSBSDD2_FD_81776 | JGI IMG/M metagenome (GOLD analysis project Ga0075418, IMG submission 81776) | Bulk soil microbial communities from a Populus tree surrounding site in Tennessee, USA - Soil MetaG P. deltoides SBSDD2 | ecosystem: Environmental > Terrestrial > Soil > Tree plantation...
ACGACGTCTCGTGGTCGTTGTCGTTCAGCGACGGCTCGACCGTGAAGCGCACCGGCAAGGGCCTGCTCTACGCGGGCTACTCGTGGCGCGGCCGCAGTCAGGATCCCGGCGAGGCCGGCGCGCAATGGCGCGAAGTGCTGCTGCTCGACGACGATTGGCAGATGCTGAAGGGCCGCCTCTTCACGGGCGACTACGACGAAATCGGCGTCGACGTGACGTTGACGAGGAACCAGCAGCGGCCACGCGTGCTGGGGCTCGGCAACGCGGCCGTGGCCGTGCCATGCACGGGCCACCGGCTCGAGGTCTACGGCGAGGCGCTGCCCGCCGATCCGAAGGCCAGCGACTTCTTCGTCGGCGAAGGTCTCACGATCACGGCCGTCGAGCGGCGCTCCGACCGTCAGGTGACGCTCGTGCTCGATGCGAAGATCGGCACCGAGCTCGGCCCGCGGCTCGTCGCCTACGGCGGCGATCCGGGCTCGCAGACCTTGCAGCTCTACGACACGGTCGACTACGTGCGCATCCGGCCCTTGCAGGGACTCGCGCGCGTCGGCGGCCAGAAGCACCCGCGGCAGATCGAACGGTTCGAGGCCTATGCCGTGTATCGCGGCCCCGACGAGAAGCCGTTCACCGAGGACGACGTCGACCTGTTCCAGGTGCGGCCGCGTTGGGGCCTCGCCGAGTTCCGCGTGCGCGAGAACGACGACGACCTTGCCTTCGTCGGCGGCATCGATCCCGTGACCGGCGTGTTCACGCCGAACGTCGACGGGCCGAATCCCGCGCGCCGGTGGCAGGCCAACAACGTCGGCGACGTGTTCGTGACGGCCGAGGTGGAGCTCGAGGTGGCCGTGCGCCCCAAACCGCCGAAGCCTGCGGAGAAGGCGCCCGATCCGGGCAAACCCGATCCGGGCACCCAAGGGTCCGCACCACCGAGCGCGCCCGGTGGCGAGGGAACTACCGCGTCGCCCGCGGAGACGCCCCCACCAGAAGCGCCGGCACCGCAGAACCCGGCACAGCAGGCCCCGCCTGCGAAAGTGCCGCCGCCATTCGCGGTGGCGACGATGCCGGACGAGCCCCAAGGGCCGCCGCCAAAGGAGAAGAAGACCTTCCGCGCGCGCGGCCATCTGATCGTGACCGTTCCGATCTACGTGCGCTGGCAAGCACTCGACTGGGAGGATCGCTGACATGCAGCTGCGCACGGTTCTGCACCGCCGGTTCCGCGGCGAGCGCGGTCTCGAGTTCGTCTACGTGGCGACCTCGGCCGCGATCCTCGGTCTCGACGCGCTGGCCCACTCGATCGTCGCGGCCTTCGACGTGCCCGAAGGGCTCGACGCGACCGAGTGGCTGCAGGCGCATCCCGACCGGCAGGCCGCGGAGACGACGCTGCACGACCTGATCGATCTCGGCGTGATCCGCCCGGTCGGCGAGCCTCAGGCACCGCGGGCGCAGCTACCGCCGATGCCGTTCCCGATCGCGACGCTGGTCCTGAACGTCACGAACAAGTGCAATCTCACGTGCACCTACTGCTACGAATACGGCGCCGACCGGCTCACGAGCGGCACGGGCAGCGCAGGCACGGGCAAGGCGCGCATGAGCGACGACACGGCGCGCCAGTCGATCGACTTCCTGATGCGCAACAGCGGCGATCGGCCGCAGGTCTCGATCACGTTCTTCGGCGGCGAGACGCTCTTGAACTTTCCTGCGATCGTCGCGGCGACCGAATACGCGGAGGAACGCGCGCGCGTGCATCGCAAGCGCGTGCACTACTCGCTGACGACCAACGCGACGCTCCTGACCGACGAGGTCGTCGACTTCCTGACGAAACACCGGTTCGGCATCACGGTCTCGATCGACGGCGACCAGAAGGATCACGATCGACACCGCACGTTCCGCGACGGCACCGGTTCGTTCGAGACGATCGCAAAGCGCATCCGGCATCTCGTCGCGACGAACAAGCAGAGGAAGGGACGTTCGATCGGCGCGCGCGTCACGCTGACGGCCGGTGCGGCGCCGGTCGCGGACACCTACCGGTTCCTGACCCAGGAGCTCGGCTTCGACGAAGTGGGTTTTGCGCCCGTGACCGCGGGTCTCGGCCGCAGCTACGCGCTCGGCGAAGCCGGCTACGAGCGGCTGCTGCGCGAGTTCGGCGAGCTGGCCGAGGACTACGTCGCCGCGGCGAAGGCCGGCGAAGCGCATGGCTTCGCGAATCTCGGCGACCTGCTGCGCGAGCTGCACCAGGGCGTCAACAAGGCGCACCCGTGCGGCGCGGGGCTCGGCTTGCTCGGCGTCTCGACCGAAGGCGAGCTCGGCTTGTGCCATCGCTTCGTCGAATCGAAGAGCCACGCGGTCGGCCACGTCACCACGGGCGTCGACGAGGCGTTCCGCAGCTCGTTCCTGACCAAGGCGCACATCGACCAGAAGACCGACTGCACGCAGTGTTTCGCGCGGCCGCTCTGTGCCGGCGGCTGCTACCACGAGGCCCACGTGCGCTACGGCGACGCGACGCGCGCCAACCTGCACTACTGCGAGTGGATCCGGGGTTTCGTCGACCTCGGCCTCGCGACCTACGGCCGCATCCTGACCAGCAATCCGAAGTACTTCGCGAGGTTCGAATCCTCATGAACGATCCAGAGGCAACCACTGCGGGCGAGCGTCAAACCCGCATCTTCCCGTGCAACCAGAAAGCGCAGCAGCTCGCGGCCCTCGTGCTGGCGCAGCGCGGTGGAGCGCGCGCGCTCACGCAGGATCCGCCGCCGACGCAGTATCCGTATGGTTGCACGACGATCTTCGCGCCGGGCTGGGAAGTCGATTCTTCGAACGGCACGCACGGCCTGTGCCAGCCGATCGAGCGCGACCTCTACGACTGCTACCACACCTGCTACTGGCCCGCGCAGGTGCCCGACGGCGTCACGAACGCGCCGAACTGGACGAAGTCGTGCGGCGCTCCGATGCAGGATTGGAAGTCGATCGACCTCGTGTTCCCGTGATGGAACCCAAGAGAGAGAACCGCATGGCTGTGTCCCCCTTCCGGTCCGCGCGCCTGTTCGCGCCGGCGCTGCTGGCGACGCTGCTCGTGTGGCCGGGCCGGACCCAGGAGCCGGTGCCCGCGCCGACGCCCACACCGCAGCCGGCGCCCACCGAACAAGGAACGCCGCCGCCAGCGGGCGAGAGGCCACAGGGACCCGAACGGCAGGGACCCGGCCGGCGTCGCGGGCAGGGCAGAGAACAATCGCAGGAGCTGCCCGAGTTCACGCCGGTCTCTGCGCCGTCGCCGCTCGGCCTGCTCGGCAAGCAGTACTTCTGGTTCACGATGTACCCGGACCTGCTCGTGCAGTTCGATCCGGCCACCGACACCGTGACCAAGAAGGTCAAGCTGCAGCACGGCATGTTCTGGAGCTCGACGCTCACACACGATCGCAAGCGCATCCTGGTCGTCACCGACCAGCAGCAGGCGATCGAAGTCGTCGATCTCGCCGAAGGGACCGTGCTGGCCACGCATCCGTTCAAGGAGGACGCAGTGACGGTGCGCATCCGCGACGTGCGCGAGTGCCCCGGCGGCGTGCACTGGTTCGTGCGCACCGAACGCGTCAAGAAGGAGATCGACCGCTACTCGTTCGAGCCGAGCCAGTGGCTGCTCTACGACAGCGCGAACAAGAAGATCGTGCGCAAGTCGCCGAAGCTGCCCGAGGCGATCGAGCGCAACGCGCAGTTGTCTGCCGACGGCACGAGCTGGATGACGCAGGACGACGACGGCAACGTGCTGTTCCTCGACGGGCGCAAGTTCACCGAGACGGGCCGCATCGACCTGCGCACGCCGCGGTTCTTCGGCGCCGGCGCGCTGCGACTCACGGGCACGGATCTGCTGGACCGGCGCGACCCGAACCGGGCCCTCATGCTGTTCACCTCGCAGGATCCGGTCGAAAAGGGCCGCACGAGCTGGGGCATGGTCGAGCTGGACCTGCAGCAGAAGCTCGTGGTCGACGTGCAGGAATGGGGCCCGCAGGTGACTGCGTTCGGTCTGCGCGTGGCTCCGAAGAAACTCGTCGCCGCGGCGATGACCGGCAGCTTCGGCGGCGGCGGCGGTGGCGGCGGCGGCGGCGGCGAACGCGACAACCGGTCGCGCCTGTTGCTCTACGACCTCAAGAACGGGCAGAAGCTCGCGGAAGGCTACGAGGAGTTCCGGCCGCGCCGCTCGCTGGTCGCGATCTCGCCCGACGCCGACAAGCTCTACATCGGCACCGCGGGCAGCGACTTCGAGGTCTTCGACGCGCAGTGCAAACGCATGAAGACCGTCGAGCTCGAAGGCGAGATCGTCGGCCGCATCTACGTCGTCGACGGATGAGCGGCTGCGCACGCGCGCTGCCGCGCGTCGTGGTCATCGACAGCGGCATCGATGCGGGCCATCCCGCAGTGCGCGGGCGCGCGCGGGTGATCGCGGGGCCGTCGTTCCTGGCCACGGGCCTCGACGAACCGGAAGGCGGCGCGCGCGACCACCTCGGGCACGGCACGGCGATTGCCGCGACGATCGTGCGGTTCGTGCAGGACGTGGAGCTCGTCGCGTTGCGCGTGTTCGATCGCGCGCCCACCTGTGAGTTCGCGGCGGTGCTGCACGCGATGCGGCACGCGTTGGATCTGCGCGCGCAGTTCGTGAACCTGAGTCTCGGCACGACTTCGCTGCGCCATCGCGGCGAGCTCGAGAGCCTCGTGCTGGCCGCGAAACGGCAGGGTTGCACGGTCGTCGCGCCGGCCAGCTACGGCGGGCTGCCCAGCGACCCCGGTATGCTGCCCGGGGTCGAAGGCGTGGTCGGCGACGCGAACGTGCTGCCGATGGTGCCCGAGCTGCGCCCCTACGCGGGACGCCTGCTGTGGTACGCGTCGCCGCTGCCCCCGCCCGACGCCGACGGCGTGAGGCGGCTGCTCGCGCGCGGCGACTCGCTCGCGGTCGCGGCGGTCACGGGGGCACTGTTGCGGACCCTGCGGCCGTGACGCCAACTGTCCTGCGGGGCTGCTGTGCCGCCCGGATACGCCTGGATCGAACACGGCAGCCGCTCCCGCTGCCGCAACCTGCTCGCGCCCGAGCGCGGCTTCACGCGTCTGCCCTGACCCGGCGGTGCGGCCTACGGGCGTTCCGTCGCGGCCGCCGCGGCCGCCGCGGGCAGCAGCCAGCCGCGGCGGCACAGTTCGAGGATCGCTTCGTGCACGGCCCGCGGCGGCAGCACGAACAGGCGCGGATCCTTGCCCGCGAGGGCCGTGCCCTCGCCGACCGAACGCGGCACCGCGAACACGCGCAACAGCGGCACCACGGGCACGTGACCGATGTGGGACAGGCTGTCGCCGCTCACCGTGTCGCGAGCTCCCTCCACCTCGGTGAACTCCGCTCCCTGGCGCGCGAGCACGGCGCCGATCGCGGCGGTCGCGGCCGTGCGCCACGCCGTCGAGGACGGCGTCGCTTCTGCGCTGGTTGCCTCGAACCGGCGGCGGCGCCAGAACGGGCAGTCGTGAAACCGCGTCTCGCGCTGCAGGAACGCTGCGGCCATCGCGCGATGCGCCGCGAACAACCCTCGCTCCCATTGGGCGTGCAGCGCGCGCAAGGATGGCCACCAATCGCTGCGCCGCACCGCCGTGCACAACACCGCCGCGGCATGGTCGGCGGCCGCGAGCGCCTTCTCGACGCCCTGGCTCGCGAGCGGGTCGATCGTCGCTGCCGCATCGCCGAGCAGCAGCACGTCGGCCGAGGTCGTCCGGCATCGCGCGGTGGCGTCGTTCGCGTGCACGAGCCGCATCGCGCGCATCCTGCCGGCCGGCCCCCTGGCTGCCGCGAACGCGCGCGCCAGCAACTGGGCGCGGCCCTGCTCGTGCAGCTGCTCGGCGTCGAGCAGCACGGCAGCACTGGCCGGTCCCTGCGCGGGGGCATGGGTCCAGATCCAACCTTCGGGCACGGCTTCGACGACCGCAGTGCCGCGATCGGCGTCGTCGGGCTCCCCCACGAGCGTGCACGCGAACGTGCGCGGGCCGGAGGCTTCGCTCTGCGCAGCAACGAGTGCCGACGACGCGCGTCCCGTCGCCACGGCCACGAAGGCCGGTGCCACGCGTTCGCGCTGTCCGCCGGGGTGCTTGAGTTCGCACGCTCCCCCACGCGCGTCCAGTGCCACGCGGGCCGGCTCGACGACCCATACACCGCGCGCCGCCGCCGCAGCGCGCAGCGCCGCGTCGAACGGCCCGCGCCGCAGCCACAGACCGACTTCGCCGCGTTCGCGCCACTGCAGCGTGTCGCTGCCCCAGATCGAGCCGTGGCGAAGCGGGTCGGGCAAGGCACAGGCGTGCAGCAACGCGGCGAGCCCCGTGCGTTCGAGCATCGGCAGCGACGATGCGAGCAGCGTCTCGTTCGGCCCGCTGTAGTGGGCACGGCCGTGGTCCACGAGCACGACCGACAGGCCGCGCTCGGCCAGCAGCACTGCGAGCGCGCTGCCGGCGGGGCCGCCGCCTACGACCAGGCAGTCGCATCGTTCGTGGGACACGCGGGCAGGATTATCCAAAGCAGCGATGGGCCGCTACGGGGTCGGTGCCTGCCGCGCGCGGCTGGCCTCCGACATCACACGCGCGCGGTCTTGCTGCGCGTCGTCGTCGGCGGATTGTCCACGAGGCGTTGCAATTGCTCGGCGAGCGCGACCTGCAGGCTCGTGAAGCCCGCGTAGTGCACGATGCGCGCCGGCACGCCGGCCGTCCGCGCGATCTCGAGCGCGGGCTCCGTCGTCTCGTGCCGGTTCCAGTGCAGCATCATCAGCACGTCGATGCCGCCGCGCACGCGGTCCGCGATCGTCGAGACGACTTTCTGCGGCGACGTGTAGTTCGTCTCGAGCCACTCCGCGGCGAACCCCCACTCGGTCGCGAGGCTCGTGAGACGCGGGTGGTGCCGGCGCTGCCGTTCGTTGCCGCCCACGACGAGCACGCGCGGTGGCCTGCCGAGCACCTTGGTCAGCGCCAGCGTGGCCTGCTTGCCGCTGTCCGCCGAAGAAGGCGTCTGTTCGTTGAGCGCGAGCAGCTTCTCGATCGCCGCCAAGTCGTCCTTGGCGAGCTCGGGGAAACCACACGCGACCTCCTCGAGCAGTCCACGCGCCTGTTGCAGCGCCTCCGCGTCCTTGCGCGCGCGCAGCGAACGCGCGATGCCCACCTGCAGCTGTGCGCGGTCGTAGTCGCGACCCTCCAGCTCTTCGTAGAGCGACGCGAGCTCGACCTTGATCTCGAGGTGGTCGAGCGCCTGGCCGACGAAGTCCTCGTTGCGCAGCAGCTTCTCGAGCTGGCCGAACTTGCCGCGCTGCTGCAGCAGCTCGCGCATCTCGACGTAGGCGGCGCGCGCCATGTCGCGGGCGCCGAGCATGTTGTGGGCCGTCAACACGACGCGCAGCGCCTCGATGCGCTGGTCGAGGTCCACGGAGACTTCCAACACGCGGCGCGCGGCCCTGAGTGCGGGCGGAGCCTCGCCGAGCGACATGTATTCGAGTGCGACGAACAGCAGCTGGTCCGCCGACGACCCGCGGCCGATGTCGACCGCGTCGAGGAAGCGCAGCGCGAGTCGCCGATCGAGCTTCTTCAACGCCTCGTGTACCGAGTAGAAGCTGTCGAGGTCGGGCTTCACGGTCGCGAGGGCCTGCTCCATGAGTCGCATCGCCCGAGTGGCGTCCGTCGCGTCGCCGGCCGTCAGCAACGCAGAGGCCTGGAAGAACTTCGCGCGATCGCGCAGCGGCGCGTCCTTTTCTTCGAGCCGGCGGATGCCCGAGATCGCGCGCTCGAAGCCGCGCGCCGCCGCCAGGAAGTCGCCGGTCTCGTAGGCGAGCAGGCTGCGCAGGTAGACGGCCTCGGGGCAGGCGTGGTCGGGATCCTCGGCGACGTGCTGCAAGCGCGCGAGCACCTTCTCGCGTTCGGGCCGCTCCTGACGCGGCTCACAGCTGACCACGTCGTGTTCGCGCAGCTCGCCGAGCGCGGCGACGCAGGCCGCTGCGCTCGCGAGCACCTTGTTGCCGTGCGCGAGACGCTCGGCGCGCTCGGCCTCGGTGATCGCCTTCTGCCATTCGCTCGCATCGAGCATGCGCTTGGCCAGTTGCTTGTGGTAGCGCGAGCGCACGTCGGCAGGCAGGCGCTCGAACCCCGAGACTTCGAGGATCTTGCCGATGATGGCCGCCGTGCTCTCCTGATCGTCGGTGTCGACGCGCACCTCGAGCCGGCCCAGCAGGTCGGTCAACGCGGCGTCGACGATCGTGTCGAGCTCACCTGACCCCGACTCCGCGGCGAGATACTGGATCGCGCGCACGGCGACCTTGAGGTCGCCGGACCAGAACAGCGAACGCACGACGAGCGGCAGCACGTTACAGGCCACGGTGGCGTCGCCGAGCAGGTCGAGCAGCATCTGCGGGTTCTGCAGGGCTTCGCCGATGCGCTCGCGCTCGCCGCTGTGGTCGTAGGCGCGGACCGTGCCGAACAGGCTCCAGCGGCGCGTGCTCTCGTCGTCGCCGAGGCTCGGCAGGTCCCAGTTCAACAGCGCGCGCGCATACCCGATCAGGAAGCTGCTGCCGGCGCGCCGTGGCGCGCACTGCCAGTAGTCGAGCAGTTGCTGGCGCACGACCTCCGGCTTCTGCACGCCCTTCTCGGCCAGATGGATCTGTTGCAGCAACAGTCGATCGAGCGCGGTCTCCCAGTTCATCTCACGGCCTCCAAACCGGGTTATCGGTCGGATGCGCGGCGCGGCTGCCGGCTGGCCGGCAACCCGCGGTGACAACGAATCACTCGATCAGCGACTTTGCATCGGCCGGAAGCACGACCACGAGTCCGACGAGGCTCGGACCCGTTCCGTTGTGCTCCGGACCGGTGCCTCTGGCCAAGGCGCCGAGCAGCAGGTCCCCGACGCGCAGACTCGAGAGTGATCGAGGGCTGGCGCTGAGCCAGTGGTTCTCGCCGTCGTCGTCGCGCACGCCGAATCCCTTCGGACCGAGGTCCTCGACCTGAAGGATGCCGGGGCGCGCATTCGTGGTTGCTGCCGTCGAGAACTGGATCCCGGCTTCCTGGAGTCGCTCCACCTGGTCGAGCAGCGGACCCTTGCACTCGTCGAGCACGCTGCGGAAGTCCTGCTCCTGCGTGCTCGCGGCCCAGGCGTAGAACCGCTGCAGCTCGGCGAACGCGGACCGCACGGCGTCGGCGCGCCCTGTCGGCGGAGCGCCCAGATACACGTACAGCAGGAGCCGCATCAGGTCCTTGCCCGTCACGAACTCGAAGTCGGTGTGTGGCAGCGGCGAGTCTTCCTGCAGCTGCAGCCACAGGCGCAGCGTGGGGCCGGCGGGGTCACCGGCGCGCCCGGTTTCCCAGAGATACTCCTGCACGAGCGGATCGAGGTCGCCGCTCGCGGCAACGGAGCCGTCGTCGTCTCCCTGATCCTCGTCCTCCCCGTCCTCCCCGTCCTCCTCGTCCTGGTCGTCCTGCGGCCCCTCCGGGTCGTCCTCGCCCTCTTCCTGCTCCGCGACCTCCGCGTCGCGCGGATCCCCGGGCTCGTCGCCGTCCTCCGATCGCAGCCCCGCCATGCGTTCGAGCTGGGCGAACAGTTCCGCGACGTCGCGCCTGTGCCGCAGTCCTTCCTCGAGCGTGCGCGCGAGCCGTTCTCCGAGCTTTTCGCCGGGCGCCGGTGCGGCCGACGACACCTGTGCCTCGTCGAGCGGCAGGCTGTGGTGGGCGTTCCAGATCTGCAGCATCAGCGTGCGGCACTTGTCGAGGTCCACCTCGGTGTCGAACGCGAGTGCTTCGAGCAGCGGCTCCATCACGGCGCCGGGTCCGCGGGCCAGCGCGAGCCTTTGACTCACCTCCGCGGCGCTGAGCCCGCTCTTGCCCGCTTGCAGCAGCTGGTCGAGGTCGGCCTCGAGGTGTTCGAGCGGCGCCTGGTCGAAGCGCGGGCTCGGCGACTGGTCGAACTGTCGCAACAACAGGTGCTCGAGCTCGATCTGCCACAGCCGGCGCTCGAGGCCGAGGTGCTGCAGGTCGCGGCGGAATGCCTTGCCGAGTTCCTGGCCCGGCCGGAAGACGGCGGCCGCCGTCGATGGCGTCCACAGATCGACGTCGAGCTCGAACAGCCGCCCCACGAGCAGATCGCCCTGCTGCAGGGAACCCGCGGGTACCACGAGCTCGAGCACGCGTTCGTCCTGCAGGTCGCGCGCCTGCACGCTGTCTTCGGCGCTGGCCAGCACGAGGAACACGCCCGCGATGGAATCGCAGAGGTCGCTCGCCGCCTCGCAATAGGGCTCCACTTCGATCGGCACGGCGCCGAGGTTGTCGCTCTCGCGTTCGAGGGCAAACCACTCGGCGAACCGATGGTGTGCCTTGTCCGCGGCCCCCACTGCCTCGGCGCGGTCGGTGCCGAGGAACTCGCGGCGCGCGCGGACCAGCTCGGTGCCAAGGCGCGGATCCTTCGCCATTGCCTCTGCCAGACTGGCGACCGTGAGCTCCACGGTCCTGGCTTCCTTGCGCGTCATGCCGAGAAAGGTAGGCAGGCCCCGGCGTGGAATGCAATCGCACCCCCGTGGCTTTCACCCCCCGGATCGTGGCAGAATACGGCCATATGGGCGTGGTGGGCTGGATGCCGCAGGATCCGCCGGTCTCGGCGGGGTCTACCGATCTGTTGCAGCAGGTGCAGCTGATCGGGTGGGTCGACCGCACCGCGCTGGCCGTGCTGCTCGTGTTCTTCGTCCTGGGGCTGTTCAAGGGGTTGATCTGGCAGGTCAGCCGCGTCGCGATCCTGCTCGCGGCCTACGTCGTCGCCGGCCGCTTCGGCGGCGACCTCGCCGCGCTGATCGGAAGCACGAAACCGGCCACCCCGCAGGATCCCGCCGCGGTCGATCTGCCCGACACGACGCTCTACCTCGCCTACTGTCTGGTCTTCGTGCTCGTGCTCGTCGTGATGAGTCTGCTCGCGATGCTGTTGCAACGGCTCGCGAACAGGGCGGGGCTCGGCTTCTTCGACCGCGTCGGCGGTGGTGTCGCCGGCGTCGCGACGGGCGCGTGCGTGGTCCTGTTCGGCTTGTCAGTCGTGCACATGTTCTTCCGCGACAGCCAGCTCGCCGGGGCGGCCGAGTCGTCGCACTCGCTGCGCCTCAGCAAGCGCGCCATCAACTGGTTCGGCCCCACGGTTCCCGACGACATCCGGGCCGTGTTCGCGCTGCCGCCCCTGAAGCCTCCGGTGAAGGCCGCGAATGCCCCACCCGAGAACGGGGCTCCGCCAGGTGAGGGAGCCAACGGACCCAATGGAACCCATGGATCCAATGGATCCAAGGGGGTCCGCCGGCCTGGCAACTAGCCTCGCGCTGGCTCTTGCGCCGCGACCGCCTTCGCCCGATCCTGGGCGGCCCACTGCTTGGGGGCGCCCGCGCGTTGCCGCGGGCTGAGATGCACCCCTCGAACCTGAACCGGATCATGCCGGCGTAGGAAACAGCAGCCATGACGACGTCCGAGACGAGGCCCGGCAAGAGCCTGCGCCCCCTGCACGAGTCCTTCCCCCATTCCGCGAAAGTCACCGTCGGCGACCTCGACGTGCCCGCGCGCGACATCCGTCTCACGAACGGCGACGTCGTGCGCGTCTACGACACGACGGGGCCGCAGGGCCATTCGCCGCCGCAAGGTCTGCCGAAGCGCCGCCAACCGTGGATCGACGCGCGCGTCAGGTCCGGTGCGAAGAACTTCTCGCAGATGCACTTCGCGCGGCGCGGCATCATCACCGAGGAGATGCGGTTCTGCGCGATCCGCGAGAACTGCGATCCCGAGTTCGTGCGCAGCGAGATCGCGCGTGGCCGCGCGATCATCCCGGCCAACAAGAACCACCTCGAGCTCGAGCCGATGATCATCGGCCGCAACTTCCTCGTGAAGATCAACAGCAACATCGGCAACAGCGCGCTCGGCAGCTCGATCGAGGAAGAGGTCGAAAAACTGCAGTGGTCGATCCGCTGGGGCGCCGACACGGTGATGGACCTCAGCACCGGCAAGAACCTGCGCGAGACGCGCGAGTGGATCCTGCGCAACAGCCCGGTGCCGATCGGCACGGTGCCGATCTACGAAGCGCTCGAGCGCGTGCAGGGCCGCGTCGAAGATCTCGACCTCGACCTGTATCTCGACGTGCTGCGCGAGCAGGCCGAACAGGGCGTCGACTACTTCACGATCCACGCCGGCGTGCTGCTGCGCCATGTGCCGCTGACCGCGGATCGCGTCACGGGCATCGTCTCACGCGGCGGCTCAATCATTGCCAAGTGGTGCCTGCACCACCACGAAGAGAACTTCCTCTACACGGGCTTCCGCGAGATCTGCAAGCTGATGCAGCAGTACGACGTGTCGTTCTCGCTCGGCGATGGCCTGCGCCCCGGCAGCATCCGGGACGCCAACGACGCGGCCCAGTTCGCGGAGCTCGACACGCTCGGCGAGCTCACGAAGATCGCCTGGGAGTACGACGTGCAGACCATGATCGAGGGGCCCGGCCACGTCCCGATGCACCTGATCAAGGAGAACATGGACCGCCAGCTCGCGGTCTGCCACGAGGCTCCGTTCTACACGCTCGGACCGCTCACGACGGACTTCGCGCCGGGCTACGACCACATCACGTCGGGCATCGGGGCGGCGATCATCGGCAGCCTCGGTACCGCGATGTTGTGCTACGTGACGCCGAAGGAGCACCTGGGACTGCCGGATCGCGAGGACGTGAAGCAAGGTGTCATCACCTACAAGATCGCCGCGCACGCGGCCGACCTCAGCAAGGGCCATCCCGGCGCGCAGGACCGCGACGATGCGCTGAGCAAGGCGCGCTTCGAGTTCCGCTGGGAGGACCAGTTCAACCTCGCGCTCGATCCGGAGACCGCGCGGGCCTACCACGACGCCACGCTGCCGCAGGAGGGCGCCAAGGTCGCGCACTTCTGCTCGATGTGCGGTCCGCGCTTCTGTTCGATGAAGATCACCGAAGAAGTCCGCGAGTACGCGAAGCAGGGACTGCAGCAGAAGAGCGCCGAGTTCGCAGCGCGCGGCGGCGTGATCCAGTAGACGCGGCGAAACTCACGAAGCCGCCGGTTCCGAGCCGGCATCGTCCTCGAGCGCGAGCGGCAGCTCGACCCAGAACGTGCTGCCCTTGCCGAGCGCGCTGCGCACGCCGACCTCGCCGCCGAGGTTGCGCACCGTGTTCTTGACGATCGACAGACCGAGCCCCGTGCCACCGAGATCGCGCGACCGCGCGCGGTCGACGCGGTAGAAGCGTTCGAACACCCTCTCCTGGTCCGCTGGGGACAGGCCGATGCCCGTGTCGCTGACCTCGAGCCGCACGCGCCGCTCGCGTGCTACGAGCCGCACCGACAGCTGACCGCCGCTCGGCGTGTACTTGATCGCGTTGTCGATCAGGTTGCCCGCGACGCGTCGCAGCGCTTCGCGCTCGGCTCGCACCCAGCAGACCCGCCATGGCAGCACGACCGTCGTCTGCAAGCCCTGCTTGTCGGCGATCGGCTGCAGGTCGCGCATGGTCTCGCGCAGCACCGCGCCGAGATCGCACGGCGCCGCGGCTTCGTCGTGGCCAGGGTCCTCGTCGAGGTGCGACAGCGTGAGCAGGTCGCCGACCAGCGCGCGCAGCCGTTCGCTCTGGCGGTTGATGCGTTCGAGGAAGCGCAGGCGCGTGGCCACATCCATGTCGGGATCGTCGAGCAGGGTCTCGACGAAGCCCTGGATGGCCGCCAGCGGCGTCTTGAGTTCGTGCGAGACGTTCGCGACGAAGTCGCGCCGCAGCGATTCGAGGCGCTTGAGCCGGCTCTGGTCGTCGATGCCGATCACGGTGCCGAGGCCCGGCAAGGCCCGCACGCGCAGCGCCAGCGTGCGGCCGTGCCCCGCGTCTTCGTCGAGCTCGAACGCCTGCGCCTCGCCGCCGCTGCGGCACGCTTGCACCGCGCGGTGCAGCAGCGGCCACGGCACGAGGTCTTCGAGACGCTGCCCGCGCAGCTCGCGATCCGGCAGGTCGGCGAGCTCGCGCGCCGCCGCATTCGTGGCGACGATGCGGCCGTCCTGGTCCAGCACGATCAGGCCGTCACCGGCCCCGCCGAGGGCCGCCTCGAGTCGCTGTGCCTCGGCGCGCGCCGTGTCCGCCATGGAGAGTTCCTCGTTCGCCTTTGCGAGCTGCGTGCGTGCGATGCGGCGGCTGCGCCGCCATGCGAGCAGGGCCAGGATCAGGACCGCAGCAAGGCACCAGGTGACGGGGGTCATCGAGGAAGCGCGGCTGTGCAGCGGCCGGCTCGCGCCGCCCGGCTACTTCGCCGCGTCGGCAAAACGATACCCGACGCCGCGCACCGTCTCGATGAAGTCCGCGTGCTCACCCAGCTTCTGCCGCAGCGAGCGCACGTGCACGTCGATGTTGCGGTCGGTCACGATGGCGTCCTCGCCGATGACGCGGCTCAGCAGGTGCGCGCGTGGGAAGACGCGGCCCGGGTGGCTCGCGAGGAAGTGCAAGAGCCGCATCTCGGTCGGCGTCAGGCTGATCAGCTGGTCGGCGAGGCGCGCCTCGTGGCGGCCGAGATCGATCGCGAGGGAACCGCGCACGACGCGTTCGCCGCCGCCGCTCTGGTCGCGCAACGGCCCGCGCCGCAGCACGACCTTCACGCGGGCGACGAGTTCGCGCGGGCTGAAGGGCTTGCTGATGTAGTCGTCGGCGCCGATGCCGAGGCCGAGCACCACGTCGCTCTCTTCGCTCTTGGCCGTGACCATGATCACGGGGATCGACCGCGTGATCGGGTCGGACTTGACCTGCCGGCAGACCTCGACGCCGTCCATGCCGGGCAGCATGATGTCGAGGATCACCAGGTCGGGATTGTCCGTGCGGATGCGGCTGAGCCCCTGCTCGCCATTGCGGCAGGCGACCACTTTGTGCCCCTCGCGCTCCAGGTTGTACTGGATGACCTCGAGGATGTCGGGCTCGTCCTCGATGAGCAGGATCTTCGACTTCACCACGGCTATCATTCGTCTCCGTTCGGGGGGATAAGGAACGGAGAGGAGGCTAGGTAGGCTGCGAGAAGGAACCGTGAAGGTTATCTCAAGCTTCGTGGTGCCGCGACATTGCCCGTGCCGGCCACTCCCACGCGATGCCCTGGCCCCGGATCTGGCATGACGCGGTGGCGCGCAACTGCTGCGCGCGGAGCCGCAGGGTCTGGTGCAATTCGGCCAATGGCAGCGGGAACGGCAGATTGCCGGCCATGGCGGCAAACTGCGCATGCACGACGGTCGGCCCGGCTGGAGCACCCGCGAGCTCGAGCGTCATGGTGCCGCGAACGCCTCTTGGCACGGCGGCCACGAGCTGGCGCAGGGTTTCGACCACGAGGATCACGAAGTCGGCACTGTCGACGTGCGCGCGTCCAGCCGAAGGCAGTCTCAGTTCGAGCAGATGCTGCGCCTGACGCATCGGCACGCGCACGAGCTCGCCGACCTGCTCGAGCAGCGTCACGGGATCCGCGGCCGGACTCGCGGGATCACCGAGCAGCCAACGAAGGATCTCGAGGCTTGCGCGGCCGCGCGCGGTGGCCTGCAGGACGGCGCGCTGCGCGTCGCCGACGTTCGGGTCCGCGACCGAGAGCATCTGGCCCTGGATCGTCTGCAGCACGTTGCCGAACTCGTGCACCAGCCCGGGCAGCACGAAAGCAAGGGTCTCGGTGTTGGCGCGGTCCACGCAGTTTCCGATCGGTTCAGTTCGCCCCAGTTCAGTTCGCAGACGTGGCGGTCTTCGGCGCGCCAACCTCGCCGAGCACTGCCACGATCGGATCGTGCACACGGCCGTCGCGCAACAACTCGACGGCGATGCGCGACCCCGGGTCGCCGCGCACGATGCACTCGTGCAGGTTCTTGGCGTCGACGATCTTCTGGCCATCGACGCGCAACACGACGTCGCCGCGCCGCAAGCCGGCGCGATGCGCAGGTTCACCCTCGACCACCGCGACGATCAGTGCGCCTTCGCATGCGGTTCCCTTCGCGTCGACGCCCGTGTGCGAAGCGAACTCGATGCCGAGGTAACCGCGCCGCACGCGGCCGTCCGGTTGTCGCTCCATCTCCTCGAGCGCCCACTTCAGCGTGCGGCTCGGCACGGCGAACGAGATGCCCTGCGCGTTGGTCGCCGCCTGGGTCATGACGCCGACGACCTCGCCGTGCAGATTCACGACGGGACAGCCCGAGCTGCCCGGATTGACGGGCACGCTGATCTGCAGGAAGTCGTTGGTCACGCGCAGGTCGGTGTGCGGCAGGTGCCGGCCGACGAAGCTGACCACACCGGCCGTGACGGTCTGCGAGAAGCCGAACGGGTTGCCTACGGCCACGATCCAGTCCCCGGCGCGCAGCTGTTCGCTGCTGCCGAGATCGAGCGCGTGCAGACCGGCCGGTGGGTCGACGAGCCGCAGCAGGGCGATGTCGGTGGCCCCGTCTTCGCCGACGAGCTCGGCGCGGCAGGAGACGCTCGCGGGCAGGATCACCTCGATCGACACGGCGCCCGCGATGACGTGACGGCTCGTGACGCACAGCCCGCGCGCATTCACGACGAAGCCCGAACCGGTGCGCAACCCGGCCTCGGCCGCGAACGCCGACTGGCTCGTCAACGGATTGCGGGCTTCCTTGGCCGCCGGAACCGGGTTGGAGGCGACCTTGTCGTTCGCCTCGGGTTGAGGTAGGCGCGCGCGCACCGTCACGACGCCGGGTCCGATCTTCTGCACGACGTCGGCAAAGGACGTCACCTGGGCCACCACCTGGCGCGTCGGCGGCGGCCCGGTCCACACGGGCTCGCGTGGCGTCGCGGGCCACCAACGGCCCAGCCCCAGACCGGCTGCCAGGCAGACGCCGCCGAGCAGTGCGAACCGGCAGACCGAGGTCCGGGAGCGCTCCATGCGCTGCGCAGTGTAGCCACGGCCGGCGAACCCACCAGGGGGGTCGGGGCGTCGGTACGGGGCCCGGGACGGCTAGCGCGATGGGGCAATTCCACCCACCGCTTCTCGGGCACACCGCTGAACACCCAACCGGCCCACGCCTCTACCGACCGCTTCTCTTTGCGCAACGCGATCGGCGCTTGCTGGAACAGGGCTGCCTTGGTGGCCTTGCCGCGCGAGACGAGCTGCGGCGCTTTCTGGAACCCGGCCTGGAAGCTCTTGCCGATCTCGTCCTCGCTCCAGCCAAGAAGTGTCAGGGAGGCCCGGAATCACCGCCGCCTCTTCCACCAGCGCCGCAGCACTTCGTCGACCGCCGCCCCCGCGAGGATCACACCTCCCACCACCGCGAACTCGAGTTGGTTGCTGTCGCCGACGAGGTTGATGGTGTTCTGCAGCACCTGCATCAGCGCCGTGCCGAGCACGACGCCGAGCACGATGCCCTCACCGCCCCGCAGGGCCACGCCGCCGAGCACCGCGCCCGCGATTGCATACAGCTCGTAGAAGTTGCCGAAGTTCGAAGCCTGCACCGAGTTCACGTCGAGGCCGAACAGGCAGCCGCCGAGCCCCGCGAGCAGAGAGCAGAGCACGTAGGCAAGTACCGTGAGCCTGCCGGTCGCGATGCCCGCAAAGCGCGCCGCTTCTACGTTGCGACCGAGCGCGAACAGGTGCCGCCCCCACACCGTGCGTTGCCACAGGATCGACGTGCCGGTCGCGACGACCGCGAGCACGAGCACGGGCACCGGCAGGCCGAAGTCGCCGGTGATCGGCAGCTTGCCCGTCGCGATCCAGCGCAGCCCGTCGGCGACGCCCTCGAAGCTCACGGTCTGGTCGTTCGTGAAGTTGCGCATGACGCCGCGATACAGCAACAGACCACACAGCGTGACGATGAACGGCTGCAGGCCGAGCCCGACGACGAGCAACCCGTGCCACAGCCCGATCGCGGCCGAAAGCGACAGCACGAGCATCATGGCCAAGAGCGGCGGCAGCCCGAGGTCGCGCAAGAGCCACGGCAGCACGCAACCGGCCACGCAGACCACCGACCCGATCGACAGGTCGATGCCGCCCGTGACGATCACGAACGCGGCGGCGAGGCTCAACACGCCGAACAAGCCGAGCCGTTGCAGCAGGTTCTCGAGGTTGATCGACGAAAGGAACGTCGACGTGCGCACGACTCCTGCGAGGTCGAAAACACTGCACTCGGGGTCCCTTGTCAGGAACGTCGCTGCGACCATGATCGCAAGCAGCAGCACGGCGATGCCGACGATCTTCTTCACCGCACCTCCACGCTCGTCGCGAGCATCATGACCCTCTCTTCGCTGAGCTGGTCGCGCGACAGCACGCCTGCGACGGCACCCTGGTGCAGCACGATCGCGCGGTCCGCCAGTGCGAGCACCTCGTCGAGATCCGAGCTCGCGAACAACACCGCGAGGCCGCGCGCCGCTAGTTCGTGCAGCCGCGCGTAGATCTCCGCACGCGCGCCGACGTCGACACCGCGCGTCGGTTCGTCGAGCAGCAGCACCTTGGGTTGGGCGGCGAGCCACTTGCCGAGCACGACCTTCTGCTGGTTGCCACCCGAGAGCGTCGCCGCGACCTGTTCGGCGCCCGACGTCGCGATCGACAGCTCGGCGACCGAACGCGCGCAGAGATCGCGCTCGTAGGCGCGGTCGACGAAACGCCCGCGGCGGTGCAAGGTCGGCAGCGACAGGTTGTGCGCGACCGAGAAGCCGAGCACCAGCCCCTGCAGCTTGCGATCCTCGGGCAACAGCACGAGCCCGGCCGCCGCCGCGGTCGCCGGACCGTGGCGCTGCAGGCGAACGCCGAGCACTTCGACGTGGCCGCCTGCGGCGCGGTCGGCGCCGAACAACGCGCGCAGCAGCTCGCTGCGCCCCGAACCGAGCAGGCCGCAGAGACCGACGACTTCGCCGGCCCGCAGCTCGAGGTCGACCGAGGCGCGCGGGAAGGCCGCCGTGCGCAACTCGCAGACTCGCAGTACGACGTCGCCAGGCCGATGTGGCGTGCGCCGCTCGCTCGACAGCGTGCGCCCCACCATCATCGCGACCAATCGCTCGTGCGTGGCCTCACGGACCGGCATCTCGCCGCTGTTCCTGCCGTCGCGCAGCCCGACCACGCGGTCGGCGACGGCCAGCACTTCGCCGAGCCGATGCGACACGTAGACGATGCCGACGCCCTGCGCCTTCAATTCGGCGACGACCGCGAACAGGCGCTCGGCCTCGACCCTGGTCAGGCTCGACGTCGGCTCGTCCATGATCAGCACCCTCGCCTTCGCGCGCAGCGCGCGCGCGATCTCGAGCAGCTGCTGCTGGCCGGGACTCAGCGCACTGACGAGCGTCTCGGGTGCCAGGTCGAGACCGAGCCGCAGCAAGCTCTGCCGCGCCGACACGGCCATCGCACGATCGCGCAGGAACGGGCCGCGCCGCAGCTCCGCGCCGAGGAACAGCGCCCCGGCCACGGTCAGGTTGTCGCACAGGCTCAGTTCCTGGTGAATGAGCGCGATGCCTGCCGCGAGCGCCGCGGCCGGATTCCGCAGCGCAACCGGCGCGCCGTCGAGCCGGATCTCGCCCGCGTCGGGCTGGTGCACGCCGGCGAGCACGCGCATCAGCGTGCTCTTGCCGGCGCCGTTCTCGCCGATCAGCGCTACGACCTCGCCACTCCGCACCGCGAAGTCGACGGCCGCCAGCGCCTGCACGCCGGGAAAGCCCTTGTCGACACCGCGCGCCTCGAGCAACGGAGCCGCCATCGGCTCACTTCTTCCCGGTCTTCTTCTTGAGATCCGCCCAGAACTCCGCGACGTCGTCCTTCCGGATCTGGCGCGCCGGGATGTCGATCACGCCGTTCTTCGGCAGCAGGGCCTTGCGCTTCTCTGGGTCGGGCTCGCGCAGCAGCTGGCCGAGCAGTTGCAGCGAGCGGCGGCCGTACTCGAACGGATTCTGCACCACGGTGCCGTGGATGTGGCCGTCGAGGATGCCTTGCAGCGTCGCCTCGGCCTCGTCGAAGCCGACGATCTCGATCTCGCTGAGCCGGTTCGCCGACTGCACGGCCTCGAGCACGAGCGGCACCTCGTATTCGAACAGCCCGACCATGCAGGCGATGTCGCGCCAGCGCACGAGCGCGTCCTGCGCCGCGGCCTTGGCCTTCTGGCGATCGAACTGGTCGGTGAACGTGGCGCGGATCTCGTACTTGTCGCCCTTGAGCGCCGCGTCCTGCTTGTCGAAGCGGCTCGGATCGTGCGAACGTCCGAGCAGCTGGTCGATGACGCCCTGGCGGCGCCGGCGCGCGTTGTCCTGGTCGAGGTTGCCGATGTAGATCACGACGGGTCCGCCGTTCGGAATGGCCTCCCGCACGAGCTGGCCGCAGAGCCGGCCCGCGGTGTAGTTGTCCATGCCGATGTAGCACAGGCGCTTGCTCTTCGGCGCGTCGGAGTCGTGCGTGAGCAGCACGCTGCGCGCGGCCACCTTGTCGAGCAGAGCCGTCATGTTCTCGGGGTCCTTGGGACTCACCGCGATGCCCTCGACGCCCTTCGCGAGCAGGTCCTCGAGGATGCGCTTCTGCTCTTCGGCCGTGCCGTTCGCGGGCATTCGCACGATGGCCTCGACATCGAATTCCTGCTCGGCGGCTTCGACGCCGAACTTCGCGACGGTCCAGAACTGCGCGACGCAGTTCGTGACGAACGCGACCTTCGGCCGCTTCTTCGCGGCGGCTTCCTGGGCCGGGAGCGGCGCCTCTGCGACGAGCGGCAACAACAACGCGACGAGGGCAAGTTTCTGCATGGGTGTTTTCTTGTACTCAGCCGACCGTCAGACCGCCGTTCACGGCGATGTCCTGTCCCGTGACGAACGACGCCGCGTCGCTGACCAGGAAGGCCACGACGCCGCCGACGTCGGCGGGCACGCCCCAACGCTGCATCGGGATCAGCGCCTTGTAGGCGTCCTTCTGTTCCTGCGGGTCGTTGCGGTGCCGTTCGACCGGGATCCAACCGGGCGACACGATGTTGACGGTGATCTGCCACGGCGCGAGCTCGCTCGCCATGCTGCGTGTCCAACCGGTCTGCGCGCCCTTGGCGGCCACGTAGGGCGAGAAGTTGGGCACCGCGCGGCGGAAGACTTCGCTGCCGATGTTGACGATGCGTCCGAAGCGCCGCTCCTTCATCGACGGCAGCACGGCGCGCGCGAGCAGGAACGGCGACTTCACGAAGAAGTCGAGCATCTGCTGGTGGAACGCCCAGTCGTATTGCTCGATCGGCTTCTGCGGTTGCGCCGGCGTCGCGTTGGCGACGACCGCGTCG
>Ga0075418_10002451_pt1 | contig 21249 bp, 19 predicted proteins | sample SoiMetdeltSBSDD2_FD_81776 | JGI IMG/M metagenome (GOLD analysis project Ga0075418, IMG submission 81776) | Bulk soil microbial communities from a Populus tree surrounding site in Tennessee, USA - Soil MetaG P. deltoides SBSDD2 | ecosystem: Environmental > Terrestrial > Soil > Tree plantation...
TCCATTTCTGCAACTAACGGTAATACTTTGGTCAAATGTCTTTTTAAATATTCCTGTCTTTGCAGTTCATCCAAAAGACCGAGCAATTCATATTCCTCCTGTAAAGTAAGACCTACATGATGTGCTACTTCATAAGTTTTTATTTGCTCATCAGGTTTCTTAAAATCTTTTGATACGTTAAGCAGTTTATGCAACTCGCGAATCCCATTCATCACCCTGCGCATCAGCTCGATATCGCCTTGTTCTTTATTATCAGGATAATTCACGATAGCGCCGCTGTATAATTTATCGGGCACCTCTTTGATCACTTCCAGCATTCGAAATACTTTCTCACCTTTCGTTTTGATATCCATTTCACCATTATCATATGTCTTGCTTACTTCTGTAATGCTTACCAATGTGCCTCTTTCCTGTAAACGGTTATCAATTACAGCGGGAATGCCAAAAGATTTTTTATTCTCACTGCATTCTTTCACGAGCTGTTTATAACGCGGTTCAAAAATGTGGAGGTTCACATTTTCGCCGGGATACACCACGAGACCGAGTGGAAATATGGGAATGAAATTGGTCATATCAGTTCGCCATCTGCAGTTTGCTACCGATAGTTATCGGCACTGCAGCCAACCGTAAATTTAAGAAGTCTTTCCAGACTACGAACTGCTGACTGCTGACTGCCGACTAAATTCTTTTAGTTTTTTATACTTCAAAAAAGTGTATTGCGCATTTATTCTGGCACAATGATAGCCTGTTACACCATCGAGAAAGCCCAACTTGAAAAAATAATTTTTAATAAAAGAAAAAACAGCCGAGAGTAACATTTTTAATTGTCCTGATCTCTTCCCTTGTTTAAAATATTTTTCTGCATTTAATGCTGCATATTTCCTTGTCTTCTTTTCATACTCATTGATATTACTTGCCGTTCTGTGCAGTACATTACCCGGAACCGCAACAATTTTCATTTGTTCGGGTAATAAGAGCGACTCATGCACTTCCGCATCATTCCATTTTACTTTCTTGCGATTGAAAAGCCGGATGTGTTTATCATTTCCCCATTCGCCGAATCGCAGCCATTTATTTCCGAGGAAATTTTTAAACCTGAATTCATAAACCTTCAGGTCATCTGCCAGGTCAAGCAGGAGCAAATTGTATTTAAGTTCTTCATCAATGGCTTCATCGGCATCAAGGCTCAGTATCCAATCGTATTTAGCCAATGCATTTGCTTTGTTCTTTGTTCTGCCAAAGCCTTCCCAGTTTCCTTCGATCAATCTTGCTCCGGTTTGTGTTACGATCTGCTGTGTTCCATCGTTGCTGCCGTTATCATAAATGAGTATATCATCAGTTAGTCCTGAGAAACTCGTGATGGTTTCCCCAATTACATGAGCGCCGTTCCTGCAAGCAATTACAACAGACAGCTTTTGCATGATGCAAAATAAAATTATTACGTGTATTCAATTGGCTTTATTATAAAGAGTATTTTTGATCAACTCACAAAAGATGATACAAGAGCTGCTCTCAAAACTTCAGCAAGGAGATGCAAAAGCCCTGGCAAGAAGCATTTCCGTAGTTGAAAACGAAGCACAAGGTTATGAAGAACTATTGCAATCAGTGCCTGGTAACCTGCATAAGCCTGTTATCGGCATCACAGGCCCGCCCGGCGCCGGTAAAAGTACGTTGGTTGACTCGTTGATTGGTTTATTGGTAAATACAGGAAAAAAAGTGGGTGTGCTTTGTGTTGATCCTTCTTCGCCGTTTAATCTTGGCTCACTGCTTGGCGACAGGATTAGAATGAGTAAATGGTATGATCATCCACATGTTTTTATTCGGTCACTGGCAACGCGTGGCTCCTTGGGTGGTCTTCATCCAAAGATCATTGAAATAACAGAGTTGATGAAAGCCGCCGCCTTTGATTATATCCTCGTGGAAACGGTTGGTGTTGGACAAAGTGAAGTAGAGATTGCGGGACTTGCCGATATTACCATTGTCGTTGTTGTGCCGGAAGCTGGTGATGAGGTACAAACCATGAAAGCGGGTTTAATGGAGATAGCCGACATATTTGTGGTGAATAAAGCGGAAAGACCGGGTGCAGATCAGTTTGTAAAAAATCTTCGGTTAATGCTGGCTCCGGCTTTTCATAACCGCTATGATGAAGTACCCGTCATCAAAACTGTCGCTTCACAACATGAAGGTGTAGATGATCTCTTGAAAAAAATTGATCATTTACTGAAACACCATCATTCAAAAGAAAAAAAATATTGGTTACTGGCAGAAAGGGCTTACCAGCTTATTCAACGCAAAAAAATGATTGGCATCAGTAAAGAAGAACTAAAAGCACAAATAAAGGAGCTCAACAATAATAATTCATTTCAATTGTATTCATTTATTAAAAACTACGGTTAGCATGGAAATGATACCAAATGAAGATTTGCCCAGGATGGCTGAGTGTGAACCGGCAATAGTAAAAGTCCAGCCGGGAAAAGTATATTCATGGTGTACATGCGGATTAAGTGTTACCCAACCATTTTGTGATCATGCTCATAGAAATATTGTTGGTGAACCTTATAAAAGTATTAAGGTAATGTTTGATAAAGAAGAAGAAGTTTATTTCTGTCAATGCAAGCGAACAAAGACACCTCCTTTTTGTGACGATACCCATTTAACCCTGAAGAAATAAGCTACCATTTTACGTTCATCGCCGTTTTTATATAGTTCATCGAAACTATTTTCTGCCCGCACTATCGAAGGATACTTTTGACATGTAAAAATCATTATATGAAAAAAGTATCTGTCATTCTCGTCTTCACTTTCCTGCTGATATTCCTGAGCAGTTGCTTAAGAACACTGCATCCCATCTTTACCGTAAAGGATATTGTCTATGAATCCAAACTCATCGGAACCTGGAAAACGGAAAGCCAGGGGACGAAAGGGTCAGCTGTGATCAAAAACCTGTCTTCAGATAATTCAATTGAACTACCGGAAAAGATAGCCGCCATTAAACAAAAAGGATATCTTGTTTCCTACCAGGACGAAGATGGCAAGCCAACCGAACAATACATTGCATTTCTTGCACGCATAGGTAAACATCTTTATTTTGATTATTTCCCTGCTGAAAAAAAATCAATCAAGGCAGGTGATGAATTCTTTACAGCACATTTTGTAAAAATGCACACCTCTTACCGTGTCGATATTTCGAAAGATGGCGGTTTTGAACTCAGCCAGCTTGACGAATCTTATGTTACAAGACTTATTGATGAGAAAAAGATCCGCATCAGCTATGAAAAAGATGCTGATGATAATACAGTTATTACAGCCTCAACGGCAGAGCTTCAGCAATACATTATAAAATATGGTGACGAACGCGGCGCTTACAGAAGTGAGAAGACAGTTTTTACCAAATAAATTAAACCAATAAAAAATATTTGATATGAAAAGAATCCTTTTATCGCTGATCATTGTTGCGGTTGCTGCACAATCCTGCGTTACTTCATTACAGCCACTTGCAACTTACAAAACGGCGGTTACAGACGATCGCCTTAGCGGCACATGGAAATCCGACGATGTGGATTACACAGTTCAAAAGTTTTATAACAGTGATCTTTTCAAAAAACTGAAAAAGGAAATGGATAAGAACAAGACCGATACAAGCAAGACCCTGACAAAAAAAGAAACGGAGGATTCCATTTTATACGCCAGGTCTTATGTCGTTAACTACACAAAGGATAACATAGAATATCATATGTTCGGTACCATGGTCAAATTGAATGGACAATACTTTATCAATTTCACTGCTGCCGATATAAATACAAATGAACAAAACGAACAAGCTTTTGAGATCACATTAACCGATCGGTTGGCTACTTACACAATTGCAAGGGTGAAGTTTAATAATGCTAATTCTTTGCAGCTTGACTTTATCGATGGCAGTTTTTTGTATGAACAGGTAAAGGCAGGCCGCATGAAAATAAAAAATGAACGAGATGACCTCTATGACACATTCTTAATTACTGCTTCTACAAATGAGTTGCAGCAATTCATTGAAAAGTATGGAACCGACGGCCGCTTTTTCAACAAAGAAAATTCTGTTACCTTGATCCGTAAAGGCTAACCCCATGAGAAAGTATTGGGAAATCAATCATCCTTTACTGAGAATTTTGCAGCACCTGGCTTTCTGGGTGCTTTCATTTATTTTATTTCTCCAGCTTTTTAAAACCGGCAGTCAAGCAGAAAAAGTCGATTACGTATACACGGGCCTATTCCAACTGAGTCTTATACCGGCCGTGTATATCAATCTCGAATTACTGTTACCAAAATTTGGAAAGAGAAACCGCATCCTGGTTTACCTGTTATTATTATTTGCAGCTATTGTTCTCTTTTCATGGATAAATTATAATTTTTTTGCAGCCTGGTCAGCAAAAATCTTTCCTGATTATTTCTTCATTTCGTATTTCACATTTAAAGAGATCATGGCGTTTTTCTTTACCTACATTGTCATTACGACATTGCTCAAATTATCCAAATCATGGTTTTGGGTAAGTGAATTGGAAAAAGAATTGCTTGAAAAAGAAAAACAGAAGACGGAAGTGGAGTTGAAAGCATTGAAAGCCCAGATCAATCCGCATTTCTTTTTCAATACGCTGAACAGCATTTACTCTATGGCCCTGGACAAGGACGAAAGATTGCCAACTACGATACTTCAGCTTTCCGACCTGATGCGTTATTTTTTATATGAATCAAAAGATAACTTTATTCCTTTGAAAAAGGAGCTTGATGTGGTCGACAATTATATAGCATTACAAAGATTACGTTCGGGTCACCAATTAACCATCGAAACAGAAAGATCAGGCCCGGTCAATGGTCAGCGAATTGCGCCCCTCCTGCTCGTAACCTTCCTTGAAAATGCCTTTAAGCATGGAGCGAAGGGGAATTCCACCGATCCTTATATTAAGTTGACTATTGCCGTTGAAAAGAATACCCTTTTATTTTCAGTGCTTAACAGTAAAGGTATTATTGATGAAATAAATACAACAGATCATGGCGGCCTGGGTCTTGAAAATATAAAACGCCAGCTCGAGTTGCTGTACCCCGATAAACATTCACTCAGGGTAAAAAATATGAAAGATAGCTTTGCAGTGGAGCTGCAATTAGAATTATGAAGCGTTATACATGTATCATAATAGAAGATGAACCGCTGGCGCAAAACGTCCTGAAAAAATACATGGCAGATTACCCTTTGCTTGACCTGGTGACTGTGTGCAATGATGCACTGGAAGCACAACCAATATTATCACAGCAAAATATTCAATTGCTCTTTCTTGATATAAATCTCCCGAAACTGTCGGGCATAAATTTTATAAAAACATTATTGCATCCACCATTGGTTATATTTACTACAGCTTACCCTGAATATGCGGTGGAAGGGTTTGAATTGAATGCGGTTGACTATTTAGTGAAGCCGTTTTCTTTTGAAAGGTTTTTAAAGGCAGTAAACCGTGCCATTGAAAAGTTACATACGGCCAGCCATCAATCTGCAGAAGAAAAAATGCTTCATATTTTTTTGAAGTCAGATAAAAAGATCCATAAAGTCGATTTTGAAAGCATCCAATACATTGAAGCGATCGGTGATTATATGAAAGTGATTACTGATACCGGGCCGTTGATTGTAAATGAAACAATGAAAAAACTCCAGGACGATCTGCCTTCAAAAGATTTTATCCGGGTACACAAGAGTTTTATTATCTCCAGGAACAGGATACAGTTTATCGAAGGAAACTATGTCCGGGTAGAAGGCAAAAGCATACCCATCGGCGCCACCTACCGCAACGATGTTCTTGCTAAGATTGATAAATGAAGTTTGAAGTTGTAACAAATGTTAGAAATACGTTTTGCTCTTTGCACCCCAAGCATTATCAGGTCTCTAGCACTCTTCTTAAAAATCGTAACATTCCCTTTTAATCCTGATAGCTACAGCTTATTTTTATGGTTATCAGACTGCAAGAGAATCAAACCCCATGAACACCGGGCACTGCCATTTGTGGAAACTTTCTTTTTCAATCACCTTTTATAGGGTGTGGGTTAGCATTATTTCATTGCTAATTACGTCAGTTAGCCTTTCTCAAACAACCAATATCAGTGGTATCATTAACAGCTATCACAGTGTAATTGCTATTGGCACTGACGCTGCAAAGCTTGATAATGTTTCTGGTCTTTCATACGGTAATACTGTGCTGATAATACAAATGAAAGGAGCTACGATCAACACCACTAATACTTCATCCTTTGGTGATATAAGTTCGCTTAATGATGTTGGCAATTATGAATTGGCAACTATTTGTTCTGTAAGTAATGACACTGTTTATTTTTTCAACGAGGTATTGAATGGCTATGATGTTAGCAATAAAGTTCAGTTGGTAAAGTTTGGCGAATACTATTCTGCTAATGTGATTGACACTTTAAAAGCGCAATCATGGAACAGTTCAACAGGTAAGGGTGGTATACTGGCAATAAAAGTTGAGCAAGACCTAACATTGAATGCGCCCTTATTTGCAGATTCCACAGGATATAAAGGCGGCGCATTCTACCTGCATAGTGGTACTTGCGGATTTTTTAATCCTGTTGGCAATGGTTATGCCTATGATGCCACATCAGGATCAGCAAGCAACGGCGCATACAAAGGCGAAGGTGTTGCAGATGTACCGAGTAATCTTGATGGAGCAAGGGGCGCGCCTGCAAATGGTGGCGGTGGTGGTAACAATCATAACAATGGTGGCGGCGGTGGCGCCAACCTGACTGCAGGTGGTAATGGTGGCGGTAATTTTAGTACCGGTCCCAGCGGTTGTACAGGTAACTACCAGGGGCGCGGCGGGAAAGCTTTGAATAATACTGGTGACACAAAAATATTCTTGGGTGGTGGTGGTGGAGCAGGTCATGCAAACAGTACCGTTCAATCTTATGCAGGTGGCAATGGTGGCGGGATCATATTTGTTTTAGCGACTACTATTATCGGCAATGGTTATAAAATTTCAGCTAACGGGCAAAACGGAAGATCGACAACCTATGACGGCGCTTCGGGTGGAGGTGCCGGCGGAACAATAATCATAAATGCTACAACCTACACCGGGTCACTGGCGATACATGCCAATGGTGGTAATGGCGGTAATGAAGACGATGATAATAGTTCTGGCCGATGTTATGGAGCCGGTGGTGGTGGCAGTGGCGGTGTTATTTATTTTAATGGCGCTATACCGGGTGGCGGGGTTTCCACTTCACTAAGCGGTGGTACCGCAGGGATAAATATCGATCCCCTAAGTTGCGGCGCACCAGCGCCTGGATCAAATGGAACAAATGGATCAACAGTACCAAACTATTCCTACCAGGCTTCTGTTACCCCATCAAGCGGTTGTACGATTGCATTACCTGTCCGCATTATTTATTTTAATGCATTTCTTACCCCGGATCACCTAGTAAAATTAGAATGGGATGTTGCTGATCCCGATGAAGCAAATTCATTTACAATTGAAAAGTTGGATCGATATAATAATTGGAAAGAGCTTTCAAAAATTGCTGTTCAGCCAAACCTTCATCACTATGAAACGTTTGATAATGGTCCGGTGATTGGCGAAAATATTTATCGATTACGAATAAAAACAAGAGACAACAACACGATCTATTCATTGCAAAAAAGAGTTGTCCTGAAAACGGCAACCCCTTTCACTGTTTTTCCAAACCCGGCAAAAGACAAGATCACAATCAATGGCAAGCTGAACAAGGGAACATCGATCAGGCTCATTGATATAAACGGGAAGACAATTAAGGAAATAATAACGAACACAAGTTTGAATTTTTTGGAATTGCAATTGCCATCACTGTCACCCGGTATTTATATTCTTAATGTTGATAATTATATTGAAAAAATTTTAATCCTTTATTAATTTTAAAAAAACCAACCATGATGAAAAAGCTCCTCTTCCCCACCATCGCATTTCTATTGCCCTTTATTGTAATGGCCCAAACAACGGCAAAAGTTGTAATGGCCCCACCAACAGCAAAAGACCTTTACAATAAAGGATTGCAGTTAAAAGAAAAACAGGATTATGAAGGCGCATTAAAAGCTTTTAAAAATGCTATTTCAAAAAAAGCAGATTATAATGAGGCCATCTACCAGGCGGGCTTGTGCAGTAATGAATTAGAAAAATTTGAAGACGCACTCGATTACCTTAAAAGATATAAACCTTCAACTAACGAAAACAAAAAAAATAAATGCAACGAACTTGGTTTTGCGTATTACAAACTCCGTAATGCCAGCAATGCGATCGACGAGTACAATAAAACGCTTGCGTTATTTCCAAACAATGGAACCGCATTGAGAGGAACCGGTAATGTTTATTATGAGCTGCTGGAAGATCATGATAAATCAATTGAATTTTTTGAAAGGGCTTTGGCTGCAGATGAAGAAGGATCAAAACCGTTGTATTATAAATTAGGCTGGCTTTATAATGATAAAGAAAGATATGACGATGCAATAAATATCCTGCTGAAAGCAATTGCCTACGATAGTGAAGATTCCGGTTACCGGGAAGAATTGGGTTATGCCTATTATATGAAAGAACAATATGAGTTTGCGATCACGCAGCTGAATAAGGCGATCAGTCTTGATGAAAACTCAAAGCTGGGGTATTATTACAAAGGACTTTGCTTTGTCGCAACCAATAACAAAGGCGATGCGATGAGTATTTATTATAAGCTTAAAGATTTAGCAGGAGACGAGGCGACCGAATTACTCGAAAAAATAAACGGGATGAAATAAGTTAATCGGAATGATTGGTCTTTCTCCACCGATAAAACACATAACCGGCAATAAGAAAAGGTGCTGAAGCCAGGTAAATGATACCGGCGTTTAACCCTTTAGCAGGTTTTTCACCAAGCTGCTGGGCTGTTTTAGTGCAAATAGAACATTGAGCTTCAGAGCTATTAAAGAGTATGCCCGATAAAATCAGCGTGAACGACCCCACAAGAACCATCTTTTTCATAAACGACTAATAGATGGCAAAAATACGATAGAATAATTTAGTGCCCATTACGTTTTTATGTTATCCAGAATCTTTTAAAAAGCCAATAGATATTCAAATGAAGCCCTTTTTCTCAATTGTCGTCGCATTAGTGTTTCCTACAATGATATTCTGCCAAACAACAGCCGAGGAATGGTATGACAAAGGCGTAAAACTGAAAACTGATAAAAAGGTTGTTGATGCACTGGAAGCTTTCCGAAAGGCCTCAGAATTGAAAGCTGACTATAAAGAAGCCTGGTATGAAGCAGGCTGGTGCCTGAATGATCTGAAGAAATATGACGCGGCCGTAACCTCATTGAAAACCTCAAGAGCTTTGGGATTTGGTCATGATAGTCTTTTTTTTGAACTAGGCTTTGCATTCGAAAAAACAAATGCTATTGACTCGGCTATTTATCAGTACAACCAGGTCTTAAAGCTTAATAATGTGTACTCTTCTGCTTATAAACAGCTTGGCTATGTTTATTACGCCAAAGGCGAAAATGAAAAAGCGCTTGATAATTTTCTGCGATATGAATCCGTGTATAAAAGCCCTGTTACAGATTATTTGTATTGGTACAAGAAAGGGGTTATAGAAAATGCGTTGAAAAAATACACAGAAGCAAAAGTTAGTCTTAACAAGTCAATAGGATTAAAAAACAACTACATTAACTCTTACATCGAACTCGGGTTTGCCAGCAAGAACTTAAAAATGGACGATGAGGCGATCGCATATTATAAAAAAGCAATGGAGATCGATCCTAAAAGCTATGTTCCCCTTAATTGGATTGGCGAAGTTTACCGTGATAATAAAAATGATATGAACGAGGCTATCACCTGGTACAATAAAGCTTTAGCCATAAATCCAAATGAACGTAAGGCCAATTTTGGGATCGGCTATTGCAAGAACAGTTTGGGCAACTACGAGGAAGCCATCACATATCTCCAGAAAGCCATACAGAACGAACCTACTTACACGGCGGCTTATCTTGAGTTAGGTTATAGCCAATATAAGACCGGCAATTACACCGGTGCCATTGAAAGTTTCAATAAGGCGCTTTCATTGAATCCTAGAAATGAGACGGCTCGTTATTATGCAACGCTGATCTATATTACCCAGAATAATAAAGCCATGGCGCAAAAAATGGTAGACGAGTTAAAAACAATGAATTCAAAACATGTGACTGACCTGCAGGACCGCGTAAATAAGTTATGACCCTTCAAATAAAAACGAGAAAGCTGTCCGCATATGGCGGGCAGCTTTTTTCATTTAACCAATCGAATCCTTATTGCTTCGCAATATCAATCTTACCGCCATCAGTTGCACTATTATCATAACCCCACGTGCCTGTGATTTTCTTAGTGGTGGCATTAAAGGTGCCACTAACTGAATAGACATTGAAGGGAGAAAAAACCATTGTATACTTGCCGGTAATAGTATTGCCGTTCATTTGCCATGTGCCCTGCCCGGTAACAGCACCTGAATTGACACCGATCTCCTGCAAAACACCACCTGCTTTAAAATTCAGTTTATACTCAGTATCGGGTACATCGTTTCCAAAACCATACTTCCCTGTATAAAGTCCCTCTACGGAAGCAGCTGGTTGTTTAACATCGTCATTGTCCTTGTTGCATGAAACAAAGGTGAGACCTGCAAAAAGCATGATCGTCATCAATTTTAAGAACCTGGTCGCATTAGCTGTTACGAGTTGCATTTTAAAAAAGTTTAATAGTTAATATTTTTAATTACAACTCAAAGCTATTGTCAGCAAGAAGCGAATAAAAGCAGCTATGATCAAACGGTAATATTCATTGAGGAAATGGTGCTGCTGCTTTTGTGAATGATTTCTGTCAGAACTTCGAGAATAATTCTACGAATTCCTGCTTCTTTGTTCGTGAAATACTTACGTTAGAACCATCATCCATTATCACATAACCTCCTTCACCCCGAACATATTTCTTTATATGATTAAGATTAATGAGGTAAGAATTATGAATACGATAAAAATCAGGACCCGAAAGCGTCTCATCGATTTCTTTCATTGGCTTGGATACAAGTATCTTTCTTCCGTCTTTTAATACTACACGGGTATAATTACTGTCTGATTCGCAAAAAATAATATCAGCAGTCGATACAAATAACATTCCGTCTGAAGTCGTCAGCGCAATTCGTGCAACAGTTTGTTTTTCCGGGTGGCGTATCTGCTGCATCAACATTTGCATTTGTTCTTTCAACAAGGGAGTTTTTTTCTTCTCCACCCTTTCAATTGTTTTTACCAGGTCATCCGGATCTACAGGTTTCAATAAATAATTCAAGGCGCTATACCGAAATGCCTTGATAGCAAACTGCTGGTAGGCTGTTATAAAAACCACATCAAAGAATAGCTCTTCAAACTTTTCCAGCATATCAAAACCATTCATATTTGGCATTTCGATATCAAGAAAAACAATATCCGGTTTATACTGGTTAATGGCCGCAATCCCTTTTTCTGCATTATTACAGATCGCTTCGATGATTACCTGCGGGCAGTAGGTTTTCAGCAACATTTCCATTACTTCGAGGCTATCGGCTTCATCATCAATTAAAACACAGCGTATCATAAAAAATAATTTTATATCGGTATGGTTAATATCACTTTTGTTCCGGTTGCTTCCTTATTATCATCTTCGAGATCGATAATATCGATGCTTGCATTCAGCGAGGCGTACTGATTCAGCATGCTGATCCTTTCTTCTGTCAGCTTCATGCCTAATGATTTATTCGCTGTCGCTGATTTACTTTTCAGTTCATTTGCTTTTGACCGGCCAATGCCATTATCTTCTATTATGCATTGCAGCATATTATCCGAGGTCTTTTTAACATGTATCGACAGCTTTCCGCCTGATTCCCTATGCAACAATCCATGCCAGATGGCATTTTCGACATAAGGCTGAATGATAAGAGGAGGAACCTGTAACGTATCGGCACTTACATTTTCATCTACCATTATTTCATAAGAAAATTTGTTGGTGAATCGCAAAGATTCCATTTCGATATAAAGCCTGAGCGCCTCCAATTCGCTTGATAACGGAACTTCACGGCTATTTGAGTTATCCAGTATCAATCGTATCAATTTGGCAAAGCGGGTTAAATAACGTGACGCGTTCGTATGATCATTCTTTAAAATATACTTGTTGATAGAATTAAGCGAATTGAAAATAAAATGAGGATTCATTTGTGCCCTCAAGGCTTTCATCTCGGTCTCGGATATTTTTTTATTGTAGATCGTTTTCAACCTTTCCTTATACCTCACCCTGTTGATCCTTAATTGAACAATTGCGATAATAAACCCGATCAGCAATATAGATGAGGCAAGCACAAACCACCATCGTCTCCAGAACGGCGGAATAATTTCAATCCCAACCTTATTGGAAGCTTCGGTCCAGTTTATTTTGTCAATACTTGCTTTTACAATAAAATCATATTTGCCCGGCGGCAATGACGGATACCGGGCTTCATGAATATCAATTCCTTTCTGCCATTCGTTATCATAACCTTTCAACATATATTCATATGCGATATTGTGCGAGCCGGTGAGATTGATGGCTGTAAAATAAAATTGCGCACTGTTGTCAGTGTATTTTACTTTTAGTAACCGGGAACTATCGAAATAAAGGACCGAATTCGGCAGCGAGAGCTGGTAAATATCTACACGAAGCTGGGCGGCATAATTTTTTATTCTTAGCGGATCAAAATAATTGATGCCGTGATTAGTGCCGAAATACAAATTACCATCTCTGGCTTTAAAGGAAGCGTCAAAACGAAATCCATCCGTACTAATGCCGGCATTGTCGTCAAAATATTCCAGCTTGTTATTGACAGGGTCATATTTGGCGATCCCTTTGTTATTGGTGATCCATGTAAAGCCATTATCATCGGTTGAAATGCTTTCACAACGGGCATATTGCAATCCGTTGTTCTTTGAAAAAGTTTTTATGGTGCCATTGGGGCCAATAACGCTAAAACCACTTAAATGAGCCGCATAAATATTTCCGTACTTATCACCGATAATTGAGTTGGCTGAGCTTGACAATAATCCATTTGCGGTTGTAAAATTTGTGAGGTGATCCTTGTTCTTATCGTAACAATAAACTCCATAGCGCTGTGTGCCAAACCATATGCGTTTAGCGCTGTCTTCGTAAATTGAAATAACGGTCTTTGAAGCGACTTCTTTCAAAACAGGGTGCTGATAGAATGTTGTTATCTTAAGGTTATTGGGATCGATCCGGTAGATTCCACCGAAACTGCATACCCAGATATAACCATCTTCGTCCTCCGTTATTTCATTTATATAAGTGTTTTTTACTGCTTGTCCAAGCGACGTGTCCTTTGTCACCAACTGGAACGTTCCATTCTGTTTATTGAATAAGGCAACACCGGCACCTATGGCGCCGATCCATATTCGGTCCTTTCGGTCAATACAGATTGTCCGTAATTCAATAGTGCGGGGACCGAGATCCGGGTCATTAAAAAAATAATCATAGAAGTCAGAAGTATTGTTTTTTCTATCCCAGCGAATAAGACGATCGAATGTTGTGATCCAAATAAACCCGTCTTTATCTTCCGCGATAACATTAACATGTCCATCAAAAACATTTCCCTTTTTGTCCCTGAACATTTTTTTATTGATGGACGCTTTATTCCTGATATTGCAAATGCTTACACCTGTGGATTGTGATCCTGTTATCAGCTCACCATTATTTCCTGCGAACACCCTGTATAAAATATTAGCGGAGATAGTTCCGCTATTTAATGGATCATGTTTATAAACAGTTGCTGCTCCATTTACGCTATCGATCATGATCAAGCCGCTGAGTAAGGTTGCAATGGCCAGGCTTCCATCAGAAGTTTTTACCATTTCAGTAATTCGCGGGCTTGATCTTTTTCCTTCCGTTTCATTATATACTGTGTATGATTTTAATTCCTGTTGCGTGTAAAGATCAAAAACAGATACGAGTCCATGCCGCGTAGCTACGGCAAAACTATGATCGTCGTATGGGCACGCAGTAACGGCATTCGGGATATTCCTTTCAAAAATCTTTTCTTTCTTCTTATGATCAATAAGAATTACTTTTTGTTCATAAACATACATCGTGATGTTTGGTGAAAACGGAACGGCAATATTTATGTCTGCATTACCGATGATCCCCGTAAGCCATTCTATTTTTTCCAGTTCTTTTTTTTCTTCGTCAAAAGCATAGTGGCCATCATTAGTGAACAAAACAATTCCGTCTGTACTTGTTTCAAAAACGGCATAGCAGCCGAATCTTCCTGTTTTCCCGGGAAGTTGCAACCCATGAAATTTTCTTTCTCCCCCCGCCCAGGCAACACTGCCCGGTGTTGTTGCCCAAATACGATTCTTACTATCACAATACAATGGCCTGATCGTGTCAGATGGTAAGCCAGTTTGGGAGGATCCGAACCAGCTGGTAATGGCATAACCATCATATTTATTTAAACCATCTGCAGTGCCCACCCATAAAAAGCCTTTTTTATCAATGACAAGACTCTGGATCAAATTATCAGACAAACCATTTGAAGTATTGAGATGAGAAAAAGAAACAAGCTGGCCAAAAGAAGGTTGCTTCAATATCAAAATGATAACTGCTATGATGACTTTATATTTCAAACTGATCCTTTAGCTATTCTAAATTTAAACAGATTATCCGGCTTTCGATCTCCCAGTCATACCGGCGCTAAATTCCTTATTTACAGGCGCTATTGAAAGAAGTATCGAGTATTTGGATATGCCCGTTGAGAGATCGGTAGCCCTGCCCGTTTTCGGATTTTGCTGTCCAATTTATTCCATTACTATCCTATCAGTGCAGATCACCATTTGCTCATCGATGTTTTTGATGCGACAATTACGACCATACTTTCACTCATGAAACAATAATTAACCATTAAAAAAAATTAAAAATGAAAAAGCTAGTATTAACTATGACGACAGTATTTTTTGCAAGTGTAATATTCACTTCATGCAAAAAAGAAAAAGAAGAAATACCTGTTCAAGAGGAACAAGCCACAACGTTGAACCAGGGCAATGGGATCATGGAAACAGTGCAAAAAGCACCGAATGGTGCTGCTGTTGTTTTTTCTAACTGGATACAGAAAATAGATACTGATTGGACGGGGTTCGGTGTAACAAAATGGACAACAGACATGAATACAACCAGCCTTACAAGTGCAGTAAGAGATAATGGCCTGGTGCTTGTTTATTTCAATCTCAATGGCTTTATCAGCCAACTACCTAATGAAAGCTTAGGTGAAAACCTGGTACTTGATTATTATTTCACTACCGGAAAAATCACAGCCAGGTATACGTATGGCGGCGGATCTGTGGCAGGTAATCCATGGTATATCAAATTCAGATATATCTTGATCCCTTCTTCTGCTTTTGATATTCCTGGTCCGGGCGGCAGGACGCACCAGCCGGTTGATTACAGTAATTATAATGCCGTGTGTGAATATTATGGCATAGAAAAATAGGATGATCTTCAAAATTTGTAGACGTGGTGTCCTTCGTGTCCCGATAGCCATCGGGACGTAGTGTTCTTCGTGATCCAATAAATTCTTATAAGACAAAGAACACGACGAATGACAAATCCCAAAAAAAAGCTGTCCAATGAACGGACAGCTTTCTCTATTATTAATAAATAAATCTTAAACAGCTTCTACACCCATCCGTTTGCCTTGTTTCTTTCTTTCATCTTCATCCAATATCACTTTACGCATGCGAATAAAATTCGGCGTTACTTCAATACATTCGTCCTGCTGAATATATTCCATACATTCCTCGAGTGTCATTAAGGTTTTGGGAGCGATCCTTGTCGCATCATCGCTTCCGCTTGCGCGATGGTTAGTAAGTTTTTTTCCTTCGGTAACATTCACCACCAAATCACCCGGCTTAATATTCTCCGCAACGATTTGCCCGGCATATACCTCTTCACCGGGATCAATAAAGAATGTTCCCCGATCCTGCAACTTATCGATAGAGTAACCAGTGGTTCTATCCTGGAATTTTGAAAGTAACACACCATTATTTCTTCCTGGTATTTGCCCTTTCCAGGGCTTGTATTCCGTAAAACGATGAGCCATTACAGCTTCCCCCGCCGTGTTCGTTAACATTTGTGAACGCAGCCCGATCAAGCCTCGTGATGGAATTTCAAACTCAAGATGCTGTATCGCTCCCTTTGTTTCCATCACATGCATTTCACCTTTGCGTCTTGTTACAAGATCAATTACCTTGCTTGCAAATTCCTGCGGCACATCCACCACTAAATTCTCAAACGGTTCGCATTTTGTTCCATTGATCACTTTTACCAATACCTGGGGCTGACCCACGGTTAACTCATATCCTTCGCGACGCATGGTTTCAACCAAGATTCCCAAATGCAGAATGCCACGGCCATAAACATTGAAGCTATCTCCATTATCGGTATCTTCTACTTTTAATGCCAGGTTCTTTTCGGTTTCTTTCATTAACCTGTCACGCAAGTGGCGGCTCGTCACAAATTTTCCATCTTTACCATAGAACGGTGAGTTGTTGATGCTGAACAGCATGCTCATCGTTGGTTCGTCAACGCTGATCACAGGCAATGCTTCAGGGTTTTCGCCGTCAGCAATTGTATCCCCGATATTAAAATCGTCAATCCCTACAACAGCACAAAGATCACCGGCAATAACCTCGCTTACTTTTTTCTTTCCCATTCCTTCGAACACATAGATCTCTTTCGCTTTCGATCTTTTTATTGATCCATCGGCCTGCAGCAATGCTACCTGCTGATTTTCTTTTATCACACCACGACTTACTTTGCCAATTGCAATACGGCCTAAGAAAGATGAATAATCAAGTGATGTGATCTGCAGCTGCAAGGTTCCTTCATTCACTTTAGGAGCAGGCACATATTTCAAAATACCATCAAGCAATGGCTCAATACCTTCAATCGGCGTCAATGAATCATTAAACCAACCATTTTTTCCCGAGCCATAAAAAGTCGGGAAGTTCAACTGCTCTTCAGTGGCATCAAGGTTAAAGAACAGCTCAAACACCGCTTCATGCACTTCATCCGGACGGCAATTGGGTTTGTCAACTTTGTTAATGACAACAATCGGGTGAAGATTTAATTGCAGGGCTTTTTGCAACACAAAACGTGTTTGCGGCATCGGGCCTTCAAATGCATCAACCAACAGCAACACGCCATCGGCCATTTTCAAAACCCTTTCCACCTCCCCGCCAAAATCAGAGTGGCCCGGTGTATCGATCACGTTTATCTTAACACCCTTATATACCACCGCGGCATTCTTTGAAAAAATAGTAATGCCACGTTCTCTTTCGAGGTCGTTACTATCCATTATCAGCTCCCCTGTTTCCTGGTTATCACGAAACACCTTGGTAGCATGTAAGATCTTGTCTACCAGGGTAGTTTTGCCATGGTCAACGTGGGCAATGATCGCTATATTCCTTATTTCCATACTTGTTTCTAAAAGAGCGGCGAAGGTACGCCAATTCAGCGGGGCAGCGAAGGATTGGCGAATGATTATTTTGTTACCAGCAAATGAACCCTGATTAGGCTATAGTTGCGTCGCACTCTTGTACTGCAACAATTCTATTCAGCAAATATTCTTGTGAAAAGTGAAACTTCACACCTGAGAAAGCCGTCTCACGTTTGCTCCCGGTAGCTATCGGGATGACGTCTCACGAACAATCTTTTTATCTTTAATCAAACCTCTCTGCATGCGTCTTGTAAAATGGTTTGGTGTGCTTTTGGTCATCCTGATCATCGTTTATTTTCTTGGACCGCAGCCCGCCTTACCAAAATACAATAATGATGTGCCGGCTGTTCCATCCGACGCAACACAATTAGAAAAATATATTGCAGACAATGAAGCAAAGCACAAATTAAAACCCGATAACGAAGCAAGAATTATTTGGTTCAATGACTCCACCAAAGACAAAACAGAATATGCAGTTGTTTACCTGCATGGTTTCAGCGCATCACAGGAAGAAGGTGATCCCGTGCATCGTGAGTTTGCAAAAAAATTTGGATGCAATTTATACTTGTCAAGGCTGGCAGAACATGGAATCGATACAACGGAGCCATTGGCTAACTACACGGCAGAGAAGAGCTGGCGGTCTGCCGTCGAAGCTTATGCGATCGGTAAACAGCTTGGGAAAAAGATCATCCTGATGTCAACATCAACCGGCAGTACGCTTGCGATAAAACTCTGCGGTGAGTTTCCTGGTATTGTCGCCAACATTATGATGTCTCCCAATATTGCTATCAACGATGCCAATGCATGGCTTTTGAATAATCGCTGGGGTTTGGAAATAGCGCATCTTGTAATTGGAAAGCATAGAGAAGCCGATGACACCACTGCTTTATACAAACAATACTGGAATCAGCGATATGCGACAAACGCATTGGTACAATTGGAAGAACTCCTTGAATCAACAATGAAAGAAGCAACGTTTAGAAAGGTTACACAGCCTTCCTTATTGCTGTACTATTTTAAAGATGATGATCACCAGGACAAAGTAGTAAAAGTTTCTGCAATGAAAAGAATGTTCTTGCAATTAGGAACACCAGATAGTTTAAAGATGCAGGTCGCGATTCCTAATGCAGGAAACCATGTGCTTGCTTCGCCGATAAAATCAAAAGATGTGGAAAGCGTAACGAGGGAAATTGACAATTTTGCAATTGACATATTAAGGTTGCGGCCAACTGAATTAATTATTACCCCGAGCTTTCCGGCAGGGAAAGAAAAATAAATCATTACACTCTTACATAGATCTTTTTCTTATCCAAAATATAACCCACCACCCAGCAAAACATCATAAAACTTACAGCAAAAAGAAAAGCGCCGAAATACATGCCTGCATGCTTGAAAACGTTTTGATAAAGCCAGCTGTACAAAGGTTGGCTCCCCACAGGAATAAACCATAACAATATTGCCCCGATCTCGGATACGAGATAAATAAACAAGGGATTTCGTCCGAAAACTTCAAAGAAATAATTGAAACGTTTTATTTGCAGGAAGTCGATCACATACACCAGCGCCGCTAATAACACACAGTCAATCCCCACCGTTAAAAACACATAGCTGCCTGTCCATAGTTTTTTATTGATCGGGTGAAAATTATTCCAGCACAAAGCAAGAAATATCAGCGTAACGCCAACCAGTAAAAGCTTGGCCAGTCCTTCATAGCTATTTCCTTTTTCCTGTATCCATTTACCTGCCACATAACCAAAGGTCACATTGGCAATTGCCGGCAACGTGCTTAACAAACCTTCAGGATCAAAGGCAACACCTTCGCCGTGATATAAATGACTTTCGCCAAACAACCATAGATCCAACTGGTTTCCGGCATTTGTCAGCATATTATAAGGGTCATCGCCTCCGAACATGCGAAGGATAAGCCAGTAAAGAAAAAGAAACGCGATAGATAACACGATCACTGTATTCAGTTTAAGATATCGTATCATCAACGCCGCCGCGCAATAGCATAGGGCAATTCTTTGCAGCACACCCATTATTCTTGTATTGCCAACAGGGTTGAAATCAAGCCCACCGCTCTCGTTCCAATGAACAAAAGGGAACCAGTACATCAGGTACCCTAATAAAAAAATGATGACCGTTCTTTTGAAGATCTTGCCAAGCACTGTGGCATTGCTCATGTTCACCCATTTTTTCATTACAAAACTCATGGCATTACCAACAGCAAATAAGAAGGATGGAAAAACAAGGTCAGTCGGTGTAAAGCCATGCCATTGTGCATGAAGTAAAGGCGCATAAGTTGTTTCCCAGTTACCCGAAGTATTTACTATGATCATAAAACAAACGGTCATACCCCGAAATACATCAAGCGCGGTGAAGCGGGCGGCTTGCATAAGCAGTATTATTTTTCCGAATGTAAAAAAATTAAACTACATCAACATTGATTAGTTTCAACCAGTTCGGGATTGTACTATCTTTATGATAATGCATCTCCGCTATTTAACCACTTAATCACACATCCCAGGGACACAAAAGAAACAGAAATCTTTTAATCTATTATCATGAAAAAAATCTATGCGGTAATGATGCCAATAATAATATTGCTTGTTTATAATTCCTGTCAAAGTATAGGGAATAATATGAGATCGCCGGCAGGGTATGATCTGAATAAACCTGAAGTGATCAACCTTACAAAAAAGATAGACCAGATATCAGGTATTGCATATTCGGCAAATGATAACAGTCTGTATGCTATCGATGATGATAATGGCGACGTTTACAATATTCCAATAACTGAACATCCTGAAATAAAAAAATGGAGGTTTGGGAAAAAAGCAGATTATGAAGACCTGGTGATGACCGATACCATGTTTTATATCCTGGAAAGCCATGGCAAGATCATCAGTTTTTCCAAAAGCTTTCCAATTACCCAGGTAAAAGAGGACACGATAACGCTGGATGGCTTCAATGAATTTGAAGCGTTATATTACGACCCGGCAGCCAACCGTATGATAATGATTTGCAAGGAGTGCAAAAACGATGATAAAGAAGTTGTTTCGGCATATCGCTTTAATCCTTTATTACATTCTTTCTCTGACACCATGTTAAAGTTGCAAAGGAAAAACATAGAAGCCATTACAAATGAAAAAACCGGGAGAATTAAAATCTCAGGAGGATCGGTTAATCCTATTACCGGTGAGGTGTTCCTTGTTTCGTCGGTAAATAAACTTTTAATAATAACAGATAAGGATATGGAGGTAAAAGATGCTTATGACCTGGAGCGTAGCGAATTTGAACACCCTGAAGGAATTTGCTTTGCACCGGACGGAACTTTGTTTGTATCCAATGAAGCAACCGAGGAAACAAAAGCGAATATTTTGATCTTTAAAAGAAAGAAATAAGTCATCGCTTAAAAAAAATCAAAAGAATTTTCTAATAAGCCAAATGACCAGGCTGACAATTGCACTTACCAGGATCATGGTAACAATCGGAAAATAGAATCTGAAATTCTCTCTTTCAATCCGGATGTCTCCAGGCAGCCGACCGATCCAGTTCAATTTATCATGAAAAAAATAAATGATGATGCCAACGATAATAATGACCGCTCCAATGCCAATGATCCATTTTCCGGTTTCCGAGCTCATAATAAAATTTCAAGAAACAAATATCAAA
>Ga0075418_10002452_pt1 | contig 21244 bp, 32 predicted proteins | sample SoiMetdeltSBSDD2_FD_81776 | JGI IMG/M metagenome (GOLD analysis project Ga0075418, IMG submission 81776) | Bulk soil microbial communities from a Populus tree surrounding site in Tennessee, USA - Soil MetaG P. deltoides SBSDD2 | ecosystem: Environmental > Terrestrial > Soil > Tree plantation...
CAGCCTTCACGATACTTACCCACTTCTCAGGCTTTGTATAATACATCGGGATAATTTCTGTCTCCAGAACGGAGAGAAGGTTCTTCGCTTCAATTTTATCGCGTGCCTCCGGGCTCAAAGAATCATCTGCAGGCGCAATTATAAAAGAGTTCTTGCCATGTTTTGCAAATTCAGGTACCCATCCGTCGGGAATCGAAAGGTTGACGGAAGCGTTCATGGCTGCTGTCATTCCCGATGTACCAGAGGCCTCATGATAAAGCCTCGGGTTGTTCAACCATATATCAGATCCTTTTTTCAGGTGGCCGGATAACCAAAGCTCATAACCGGTGACTACGGTGCAATTCGGCAAGTCCTTGGTCTTCCAATAAATCTCGTTGAAAATGTTGATGGCATTGTAATCCTCGGGATAAGGTTTGCCCGCCCAAATGATCTGGATTGGACGCTCTTTCGAAACAACAAGTTTGAGGAACCTATTGAAATCGGACAACAAAAGGTTGGCTCGTTTATAAGCAGCAAACCTTCTGGCCCAAACAATGGTAAGTACATTCTCATCAAATAGTTTCCCCGTTTGATTTGCCACTACCCGGAAGAGCTTTCTCTTTAATTCTTTTTTACGTTCGACGAGAGCCTCATCATCATTTTTCTTCAACGCTTTATCCAGTTCGGGATCGCTCCAGTAGGTCTTGTTTTGCGCATTGGTAATTGCAATGATCTCACATATTCCTTTAAAATCACCCCACATTTTACGCGCGACTTCGGCATGTAACTTGGACACCCCATTTGCTTTTTTGGATAGGCGAAGGGCTGTCAATGTGTAATTTAACATGCCGTTCTCGGGATGAACATATTCATCGACTTGTTTCGGAGTGAGTCCATTGAAGAAACTCATGCTATGAAGCAAAGGAATGCTATGCTCTTCATTGCCTGCCTTTTCAGGAGTGTGAGTGGTGAACACAACCCGCTTTTGAACTTCTTTAATGTCCTTGTATTTATCGAGAAGATAAAAACACATCGGCAGGGCGTGACCTTCATTCATGTGATAGACCTCCGTTTTGTGCGCCAGGATGTCTAGCAGCTTAGCGCCACCAATTCCCAATAGAATGGATTGTGCTATACGTGTAGTTTCATTCGGATCGTATAAACGATGGCTAATTGTTTGAGCGAGGTAGTCGTTTTCCGGAATATCTGTACTTAAGAGGAATAGCGGAGCTGAATTAAAAACCCCAGGCTTCAATAAATATGCTTTTACAAAAACTTTTGCTCCATGTATTGTAATCGGATAAATGATGTTTGTGTCCGTTAAATAGAAATAGTCTTTGTCGCGAAAACTTACTTTTAACGTCTGATCCTGATTTCTCTCTTGATCATAATATCCTTTCTTCCAAAGGATACCAATACCAATAAGGTTCTGCTTTAATTCGTACGCGCTGCGTAGATGTGAGCCAGCAAGAAAACCAAGCCCTCCACTGTAGATCTTCAAGGGCTGATCGACGGCAAACTCCATTGAGAAGTAAGCAACAGGCTTCGAATATTTCTTGTCGAACTTATACGGGAAAACTTCGGAAAAATTGAACATGGTCTTTTATAAGTGTTATCTGAACAAGTCTCAAACGTAAGAAAAGTGTTGCAATAGAAATGCGCAATACATGCATCTAATCTTACAAGTTAAGTTTGCAATCGATTGTATGACAATTCCGATCATTCAAATAATCATGTGGATCTTAAGGACATCAGAAAATGGTCGAGCACCTCCTTAATAGTAGCAAATATCTGGCTGTCGTCCACCAGCCATTGTGTCTTTCCGTCCAAATTCCTGACTTGCACAGTATGAGTCGCCTGCTCATCGCCAATGGCAAATCCGTTTCTCTCTAATGCATTTCTTGTCCAAAGCTGCTCATGGCCTTCACCACTCACCTTAATGATAATAGAGTGCCTTATTTCGTGCTGAACTTTACCGGTTCTCAGATCAAAACCTTTGAATCGGAAGATTTCGTCAAACACACCACTCAAAACCAGGTCTTCCGGGATTCCTGTGAGGATACTTTTGTTGCCTCCCGCTAACCAGATTTCGTCGGCTGTTTGAAGTGCAAGATCGAGCTCGTGGGTAGAAACCAAAACGGCTTTATTCATTGATCGTGTAAGCCGTAACAAGATGTTCATTATTTCGAGGCGATTATTAAGATCAAGATGTGCAGTTGGTTCATCCATAAGCATAACAGGTGTATCCTGGGCGAGCGCTCGTGCAATCATTGCCATCTGAAGTTGTCCATCACTTAACTCATTGATGTCTTTGTCGAGCAGTGGCGCGAGACGCATCTTATCCACGGCGTCATCAATGATAGTCTTATCTTTATTGCTTACCTGAGCAGCCCAGTTGAGATAAGGCAGCCGGCCCGTAGCGATGAGTTCACCGGTCGTCATGTTTGACCCAACAACACGGTCAGTCAATACTACCGACAGATGCTTATGTATTTCGTCACTTGACAGCCTATCTATCTCCCCTGACAAAGGTTTCTGGAGACCGGCAAGTGTTCGGATCAGGCTGGACTTGCCAACACCGTTCGGACCCATAAAGCAAACTAACTTTCCCTTCTCAAGATTTAAGTCGAGGTCCTGAAAAAGGGTGAGTTGATCATATCCGACCTTTAGCTTTCGGGTAATAAGAATCTGGTTATTCATTACACAGTGATCCTTTTAGCCCTGATAATAATAGATATCACCACCGGTGCGCCGATTAGTGCGGTGATCGCGTTGATAGGCAGCACGTAGGCAGTGCCTGGTAACTGCGCGATGATATCGCAAAACAACATGAGTGCAGCGCCGGCCACGGTAACAGCAGGAATCAACACCCGATGGTTGTTGGTTTTGATAAGGAGCCTCGTGAGATGTGGAACAGCAAGACCCACAAAGGCTATTGGTCCACAAAAGGCGGTGACCGCCCCGGTTAGCAGGCTTGCCGCCAGGATAATCAATACTCTGGACCGCTTGGTGTCCACTCCCATGCTGCGCGAATAGTTCTCACCCATAAACCAGACATTGAGCGGTTTTGTGAGGGCGAAGGCTAAGGTCATGGCTATAACGAGTGCCACAGACAACACCTGCAACTCTTTCCAGTTTAGTCCGCCGAGGCTTCCAAACGTCCACAAGAGAAACGATTGTTGATCTTCTGCTTTGCTTATAAATTCCAGGACGCTCACTATAGATGAAGCAGTTGCGCCAATCATCAATCCAATAATTAAAAGTGAGGTGTTATCGTTTAACCGGCTGGATATGGCGAGCACGATGAGAAAGATCACGCCACATCCCACGCTGGCCGCGATGACGACAGCCCACGGTGATGGCGACGACATGAATTGTATGCCAGACGCCTGACTCATGAATATTAAAGAAACGGCGAGGCTGGCGCCGGAGCTTAGTCCTAACACATCAGGTCCAGCAAGCGCATTTCGAAATAATGTTTGCATCAACAGACCGCCTATAGCCAACGATGCCCCGGCCAGAATGCAAGTGAGAGCTTTGGTCATCCGGAAATCCCATACTATGTCGAACCAGACGGGGTTTGTTCCCTCATCTCCGGTAAGAATTGAAAGAATATTTCCGAATGGAATGAGGACACTCCCCAGCGAAATGTTGAGAATGAACAATATTACCAGCAGTACAGGTAGGACAATCCAGCGATTGCGGGTTAAGAATTCCATGATCTCCAGGCAGAAGGAACAATGATACGGGATTTTGAAATATCGCGTGGAAAAGGCCCGTTGGGGCCATATTCTCTAAAAATTTTGAACCCGTATTTGGTAACTATCCTTTAGTTCCTATCTTTGCAGTCCTTTTTGAAGAAAGAGGGTAAAAAGTCCTGAAAAACAGCATAAAAAGGTCAATAACATGCCTGGAATAATAGGAAAGAAAATAGGAATGACCAGCGTATTCGGCGCAGAAGGTGTGAACATCGCCTGCACGGTTATAGAAGCTGGTCCTTGTGTAGTCACGCAAGTAAAAAGTGAGGATACTGACGGTTATCGTGCCGTTCAGTTATCATTTGGCGAAAAGAAGGAAAAGAATACTTCCAAGGCAGCCATCGGTCATTTCAAAAAAGCAAGCACAACTCCCAAGAGAAATATTGTAGAGTTCCGCGATTTCAAGAAGGAATTTGACGGAATGGTTGAGCTAGGCAAAGAGATCCGCGTACAGGATGTTTTTGCTGAAGGCGACTACGTTGATGCCGTTGGAACATCGAAGGGTAAGGGCTTTCAGGGTGTTGTCAAGCGTCACGGATTTGCCGGTGTTGGTGGTCAGACGCACGGTCAGCACAACAGGCTCCGCGCTCCTGGTTCGATGGGTAATGCGTCATTTGCTTCCCGTGTTCCGAAAGGAAAGCGCCTTGCAGGCCGGATGGGTGGTGATCGCGTAAAGGTTACTAACCTTCGCGTTGTAAAGATCATGGCCGAACAAAATCTTATTATCCTGAGCGGTTCTTTGCCAGGTGCAAAAAATTCAACTGTAATTCTTCAGAAGTAATGGAAGTAGCAGTATTAAAATCGAGTGGTGAGAAGACATCAAAGAAAGTAAGCCTTTCTGATGAAATATTTGGTATTGAGCCAAATGACCACGCTATCTATCTTGATGTGAAGAGCTTCCTGGCCAATCAGCGTCAGGGTACGCATAAGTCAAAACAGCGTAATGAGATATCAGGCTCCTCGAAGAAACTAAAGAAGCAAAAAGGAACAGGTGGTGCCCGTGCGGGTAACATCAAGAACCCACAGTTCAAGGGTGGTGGACGTGTATTTGGTCCGGTACCTCGTGACTATTCCTTTAAGTTAAATAAGAAAGTAAAGGATCTGGCTCGTAAGTCAGCTCTTACTTATAAAGCAAAGGATAACTCCATAGCAATATTAGAAGACTTCAACTTCGATAAACCGAAGACGAAGGATTTTCTGGCGCTTTTGAAGGCCCTGTCATTGGGTGATAAGAAGACATTACTTATTCTCCCGGACGCAAACAAGAACGTTGTGTTGTCAGGAAGAAACGTGCAGAATTCAAAAGTTACGACGGCTGATCAGATCAATACTTATGATCTGATGAATGCTGACAACTTGATTTTTGTAGAGAGCTCAATTAGCAAAGTTGAAACCTTATTAAATAAAAGACAATGAGTATCCTGAAGAAGCCACTGGTTACGGAGAAAGTTTCTGCTTTGAACGAAAAGGGAAAGTACGGTTTTATTGTTGATGCCGACGCGAACAAAGTTGAAATCAAGAAGGCCGTTGAAAAGCAATACGGTGTAAACGTAGAACGCGTAAACACGATGTTGGTAATGGGTAAAAAGAAAACCCGTTATACTAAAGCTGGAGTTTTAGCTGGTCGCAAGCCTAGCTACAAGAAAGCAATCGTTACGTTGGCTGCGGGCGAAGTAATAGATTTTTATAGCAACGTTTAATTATTGACCGATGGCGCTAAAGAAACTTAAACCTATAACAGCAGGAACGAGACACAGACTGGCAACGTCGTTTGATGATATCACATCGTCGACTCCTGAGAAATCACTCTTAACTACACTGAAGAAGTCTGGTGGCCGAAATAACAACGGTCGCATGACGATGCGCTACATTGGTGGCGGTCATAAGCAGAAGGTTAGAGAGATTGACTTCAAACGTGATAAAGCCGGAGTACCTGCGACAGTAAAATCAATTGAATACGATCCAACTCGTTCAGCACGCGTAGCGCTTTTGTTCTACGTTGACGGAACGAAGACATATATCATTGCTCCCGAAGGATTGAAGGTCGGACAGCAAGTAGTATCTGGTGCTGAAGTAGCACCTGAAGTAGGAAATGCACTTCCCTTGTCAAAGATCCCCCTGGGTACAATTGTTCACAATGTTGAAATGAAACCTGGAAAGGGTGGAGCTATCGCTCGTAGCGCAGGATGTTTTGTTCAGTTGCTTGCTCGTGAAAACGGGATGGCAACGCTGAAGATGCCTTCTGGCGAAATGCGTAATGTTCAGGAAGTGTGTATGGCAACCGTTGGTGCAGCGTCCAATGCTGACCACATGAATGAGAGTGTAGGTAAAGCAGGCCGTAGCCGCTGGAGAGGTGTTCGTCCTCGCACGCGTGCTGTGGCAATGAACCCTGTTGATCACCCGATGGGTGGTGGTGAAGGTCGCGCATCTGGTGGGCACCCCAGGTCACGTAAGGGCCTCTATTCGAAAGGAAAGAAGACCCGCCATCCGAAGAAATATTCTGATCGCCTAATCATATCTAGGAGGAAAAAATAATGGGACGTTCGATTAAAAAAGGACCATACTGCGACCACCGCGTATTGAAAAAGGTGGAAGCTGCAGAGAAATCTGGTAAGAAGTCAGTGATCAAGACATGGTCAAGAAGATCAACTATAACGCCTGAAATGATCGGTCATACATTCGCCGTTCACAATGGAAACAAGTTCATTCCGGTCTATGTAACTGAAAACATGGTCGGACATAAGCTGGGCGAGTTCGCACCGACCCGTACGTTCCGCGGACATTCAGGTAACAAGAAAGAAAACGCTTAGTAACAATGGAACCTGTAGCGAAAAAGACGAAAAGATCTGTGCTGAAGCGTGAAAAACGCGATGCCAGAAAAGAAGCGGCAAAGAAAGGCCCTTCGGTTGCCAAGTTGAAAAACGTCCCGACATCACCTCGCAAAATGAGGCTTGTAGCGGACCTGATCCGTGGTGAACGGGTTAGCAAGGCACTGAATATATTAAAGTATGAACCTAAGGTTGGTTCACCTAAGCTCGAAAAGCTGTTGTTGTCCGCTATTTCGGGATGGGAAGCAAAGCACCAGGATGTAAAGCTTGAAGATGCAGACTTGTATGTGAAGGAGATCTTTGTTGACGGTGGTCGTATCCTTAAGAGATTGAGACCAGCTCCTCAAGGTAGAGCGCATCGTGTAAGGAAACGTTCGAATCACGTGACGTTGATTGTCGACAGCCTGAAAGGTGCTAGCACTGAACTGGCTGTGACTGAAGAAGTAGCGAAGACAGAAAAAGTAGCTAAGACAGAAAAAGCAGCTAAGAAAGTAACTAAGACTGAAAAAGAAACAAAGGCATAATGGGACAGAAGATTAACCCTGTAGGTTTTAGATTAGGCATCGTGCGTGGTTGGGATTCCAACTGGTACGGTGGCAAGACCTTCTCTGATAAATTGGTTGAAGACCAGAAGATCAGAAAATATGTTGAAGCTCGTATTCCTAAAGGAGGAATCGCGAAAGTAGTTATCGAAAGAACACTTAAGCGCATTACCCTTACCATTCACACAGCACGTCCCGGCGTTGTGATTGGAAAAGGTGGAAACGAAGTTGACAAGATCAAGGAAGAGTTGAAGAAACTTACAAACAAGGATGTGCAGATCAACATCTTTGAAATAAAGCGCCCCGAGCTGGACGCGAAGTTGGTAGGTGAGTCGATCGCACAGCAGATCGAGGCTCGTATCTCCTACAAGCGTGCAATGAAGCAGGCTATCGCTTCGGCTATGCGCGTGGGAGCAGAAGGAATTAAGATCAAGTGTTCCGGCCGTTTGGCAGGTGCCGATATGGCAAGAACAGAACAATATAAGGAAGGACGGATTCCGTTGCATACCCTTCGTGCCGACATCGATTATGCGATATCGGAATCTCAGACAGTGTACGGTAAGATCGGTATTAAGGTATGGATCTTCAAAGGTGAGATCTACGGTAAGCGTGACCTTTCACCGAACGTTGGAGTTGTAAGCAATGCTCAGCAAGGTGGTGGACAGCACAAACCTTCTGGTGAGCGTGGAGGTGGCGACCGCGGTGGACGCAGAAGAGATTCAAGGCCAGGTGGCGACCGTCGTAACGAAGGTGGTGGAAGACGCGGCGATAACCGCGGAGGAAAAAGAAACTAAAGATTATTCCGAGGTATTTTAAAGATAGGTAAACGATGTTACAGCCTAAACGAACGAAATTCAGAAAAATGCAAAAAGGCCGCGTTAAGGGGATGGCCACAAGAGGTCATACCATTGCGTTTGGTCAATTTGGTTTAAAGGCGCTTGAAGGAGGTTGGATCACAGCCCGTCAGCTTGAAGCAGCCCGCATCGCAGTGACTCGCGCTATGAAGCGTGAAGGTCAGGTGTGGATTCGCATTTTCCCTGACAAACCTATCACCAGAAAGCCCGCTGAAGTTCGTATGGGTAAAGGTAAAGGTGCTCCTGAATACTGGGTTGCTGTTATAAAGCCTGGAACTATATTGTTCGAAGCCGGTGGAGTTAACATAGCAACTGCTAAGGAAGCGATGAAACTTGCTGAAGGCAAGCTGCCGATGAGAACGAAGTTCACGATCAAAAGAGACTACATAGAGCAATAATAGCCATGAAAAACTCAGAAATAAAAGCGTTGAACGTAGGGGAGTTGAAGGAGAAGATCGGTAGCGAGCAGGAAGCACTTCGCAAGATGCAGTTCGCACATCAGGTTACTGCAATCGAGAATCCGATGAAACTGAGACAAGCTCGTAAACTTATTGCGAGGCTTCATACTGAATTGAGAGCAAAAGAATTTCAAAAGTAATTCCTATGGAAAGGAACGATAGAAAAGAACGTGTCGGCAAAGTAGTAAGCAACAAGATGCAAAAGACCATCACGGTTGCTGTTGACAGAAAAGTTAAGCATCCGATCTACGGAAAATTTGTGAATAGAACTACGAAGTTCAAAGCTCACGACGAAGCAAACACGGCAGGCATCGGTGATACTGTACGTATCATGGAGACCCGTCCATTGAGCAAAGACAAGCGTTGGAGACTAGTTGAAATACTTGAAAAAGCTAAGTAATCATGATAAGGACAGAAACAAGACTTACAGTAGCTGATAACAGCGGAGCAAAGGAAGTGCTTTGTATGCACGTCCTCGGTGGAACTAAGAGACGCTATGCTTCTGTTGGTGACAAGATAGTTGTGACTGTTAAGTCTGCAATGCCTAGCAGCCAGGTTAAGAAAGGAACCGTTTCCAAGGCCGTGGTTGTAAGGACAACGAAAGAGGTTAGAAGAAAAGACGGATCATATATCCGTTTCGAAGATAATGCTGCAGTTCTGCTGAACGCTCAGGACGAGCCCCGTGGTACCCGTATTTTCGGCCCCGTGGCACGTGAGCTCAGAGAAAAGCAGTTCATGAAAATTGTTTCACTGGCACCAGAAGTAATTTAAAGCCATGGAGAAGAAGAACTCAAAATCGAAGCTGCACATTCGCAAAGGAGACAAAGTGAAAGTGCTTGCGGGAGATGACAAAGGCAAGGAAGGGAAAGTCCTTGAAGTTTTCGTTGATGAGAACAGAGCGATTGTCGAAGGTATTAATATCGTGACTAAGCACACGAAACCTTCAGCGGGCAAGCCTGAAGGAGGTATCAAAAAGACTGAGGCCTCTCTTCACATCAGCAACCTGATGTTGATCGATCCTGCCAGTGGAAAAGCAACAAGAATTGGTCGTAAGCTTGACAGCAAGAATAAGCTTCAGAGATACGCAAAAAAAACCGGAGAATTTATTAAGTAATGGCAACTCCAAGATTAAAGGACAAGTACTTGACTGAAATTGTCCCTGCTTTAAAGCAGAAGTTTGCATACCAGTCAATCATGCAGGTACCGAAGATCGAAAAGATCTGCATAAATAAGGGTATGGGTGTTGCCGTATCCGATAAGAAATTGATCGATGTTGCTTTGGAAGAGATTACAACCATCAGCGGTCAGAAGGCAGTATCAACCAAATCGAAGAAAGCGATCTCCAATTTCAAGTTGAGAGAGAACATGCCTATCGGTGTGAGGGTAACGCTTCGTGGGGACAAGATGTATGAATTCCTGGATAGACTGATGAATATCGCTCTTCCGCGTGTTCGCGACTTCCGCGGTGTTTCTGCAAAGGGATTCGATGGTCGTGGCAACTACACCCTTGGGGTAAAGGAGCAGATCATTTTCCCGGAGATCTCAATCGATAAGGTTAATAAGATCAGTGGTATGGATATCACGTTCGTGACCTCCGCGAAAACAGACGAAGAAAGCTATGAGCTCCTCAAAGCGTTGGGGATGCCTTTTACAAATAAAAATAATTAAGAACACAGCATGGCTAAACTATCAGTAATAGCACGGCAGACCAAGAGAGAGAAGCTCGTTGCGACTCATGCAGCGAAGCGCAAGGCTTTGAAGGAAGCCGGAGACTACCTTGCTCTGGACAAACTTCCCCGTAATGCTTCACCCGTGAGATTGAAAAACAGATGCAAGCTCACAGGTCGTCCGAAAGGATATATGGGAAAATTTGGAGTTTGCCGTAACGTATTTCGTGAAATGGCATCAAGCGGAAAGATTCCAGGGGTCACAAAGGCCAGCTGGTAAGCCCCCGCAACACATATTGGTTGCTGAGTATCAAGGTCTCCCGAGCACTCGGGATGAAACCAGGTAACAGTTTGGATTATTGAAATTGTTCGATATCTTTGCAGCCCGGTTTTTCAAAGGAAAACGCGGGCTTGCTTTTTAATAGAAAAGGATAAAAGAGATGACAGATCCTATAGCAGATTATTTAACCCGGCTGCGGAACGCCATAAAGGCAAACCATCGAGTGGTTGAGATTCCCGCATCCAATCTCAAGAAAGAGATTACCAAGGTATTATTTGACAAAGGGTATATCCTGAATTACAAGTTCCAGGATGATACGGACTATCAAGGTGTCATTAAGATTGCTTTGAAGTACAACCCTGAAACAAGAGAGTCAGCGATAACTGCATTGGAAAGAGTAAGCACACCTGGCCTTCGTAAGTATGCCGGCACGGATTCAATGCCGCGTGTAATGAATGGTCTGGGCGTAGCGATCCTCTCGACTTCCAAAGGAGTGATTACTGACAAGGAAGCACGCACGCTTAATGTTGGTGGTGAAGTATTGTGTTACGTGTATTAATTGAGAAGCCATGTCACGAATAGGTAAACAACCAGTATCGATTCCCAAGGGTGTAACCTTTACTTACTCAAAGGAAAACCACAAGGTCTCCATTAAAGGACCAAAAGGCGAATTGCATCAAAATATTGATCCTGATTTTGCAATAAAGCAGGAAGAAGGAAATGTTCTTGTAGAACGGCCAACAGATCAGAAGCGTCATAAGGCAATGCATGGTCTTTACCGCGCACTTATAGCAAACATGGTCGAAGGTGTGTCAAAAGGATATAAGCACCAGCTCGAATTGGTCGGTGTCGGTTATAAAGCAACTGCACAATCCAACGTGCTCGAGCTTAGCCTTGGATATTCGCACAACGTATTCCTCGCTGTGCCGTCTGAAGTTAAAGTTCAGGCGTTTCAGGAGAAAGGACAGAATCCTACGATCGTGTTGGAAGGAATCGACAAGCAGTTAATCGGACAGATAGCCGCTAAGTTGAAGTCATTACGCAAGATTGAACCATACAAAGGAAAAGGTATCAAGTTCTCTGGCGAATATGTGCGCAGAAAAGCTGGTAAGGCTGCTGCTAAATAAGATTGTGAATTGAAGTTATACATCATAGAATAATTTTAGATCTATGGCAGGTAAGAATAATGAAAGAAGAGAACGGATAAAATTAGGTGTCCGTAATAAGATCAGCGGTACAAAAGAGAGACCTCGGTTATCTGTTTTCAGAAGCAACAAGGGATTGTTTGTACAGGTGATCAACGACGAAAATGGAACTACGATTGCGTCTGCCTCAACAATTGAGTTAGGCGAAAAGGCTAAGCTTAATCAAGAGAATTCCAAGAATGTCGGAAAGAAGATTGCCGAGAAAGCATTGGCGTCAGGAGTACAGTCAATTGTTTTCGATCGCAATGGATACCTGTACCATGGAAATATCAAAGCGCTGGCTGATGGTGCCAGAGAAGGTGGTTTAAAATTCTAAGAAAAACTGGAATATGTCAGTAAGCAATATTAGCACAGTAAAAGCCAGCGAAATCGATCTTAAGGAGCGCGTAGTTGCCATTGAACGAGTAGCAAAGGTAGTGAAGGGTGGTCGCAGGTTTAGTTTTGCAGCCATCGTTGTTGTTGGTGACGGTAACGGTGTTGTAGGGTACGGATTGGGAAAAGCCAACGAAGTAACCGATGCGATAACTAAAGGCATTGATGACGCGAAGAAGCACTTGGTGAAGGTTCCTATTATTAAAGGAACAGTACCACACGAATCTATCGGTAAGTTCGGAGGTGGGTTTGTATTGTTGAAGCCTGCTTCGCCTGGTACCGGTGTAATTGCAGGGGGTGCTATGCGTGCTGTACTTGAAAGCGCCGGAGTTCACAACGTATTGGCTAAGTCGAAAGGATCTTCCAACCCGCACAACGTGGTGAAGGCTACTTTCAAAGCCCTTACTAGTATGCGCGATGCCTTCACTATAGCAAAGAACAGAGGAGTATCATTGTCAAAAGTATTTAACGGCTAAGCGACATGGCTAAAGTTCAGATCACCCAGACAAGAAGCACAATAAAAAGACCTGCGACCCAGATCCGTACGATCAAGGCATTGGGTCTCGGAAAAATAAACAGAACGGTTGAAGTGGAGTTGACTCCTCAGATTGCCGGAATGATTTCGAAAGTGAATCACTTAATCACTGTAAAAGAACTTTAAGATGAAGTTGCACACACTAAAACCAGCTGAAGGTTCAACAAGAACTAACAAAAGACGCGGCCGCGGCCAGGGTTCAGGTGGTAGCACGGCAGGTCGTGGGCACAAGGGCGCTCAGTCCAGGTCTGGTCACGCTGCAAAAGCTGGATTTGAAGGTGGTCAAATGCCCCTCCAACGTCGTGTTCCGAAATTTGGATTCAAGAACAACAAGAAGATATACTATAAAGCAGTTAACCTTGACACGCTCGAAAGTCTGGTTGAGAAAACTAAATCCGACGCATTGAGCCTTCAGGTCCTTATTGATAATGGAATTATCGGTAAGAACGATAAAGTTAAGGTTTTGGGAAGAGGGGAATTAAAGGCAAAAGTTAATGTGGAAGCACATTCATTTTCCGCCTCTGCTACACAAGCCATTGAAAAAACAGGTGGAACAGCGACAACCGTGAAGTAATGAAGCGTTTCTTTCAGACCATAAAGAACATCTTTTCAATTGAAGACCTGAGGATAAGGATTCTGAATACTATCGGTTTCCTCGTCATCTTCAGACTTGGATCTTTTATTGTAATCCCGGGTATCGAACCGAACTTGCTGGATCCTAACAGGAATGCAGGAGGTATACTGGGCTATCTTAACAATTTCCTCGGAGGAGCATTTAACAACGCGTCGATCTTTGCGTTGGGGATCATGCCCTACATTTCGGCGTCAATTATTGTTCAGTTGCTTTCGTTTGCAGTTCCTTATTTTCAGAAACTTCAAAAGGAAGGTGATTCAGGAAGGAAACGCCTTAATCAGTATACCCGCGTATTAACGATTTTTATCACGGTGTTCCAGGGGTACAGTTATCTAAAGGGTGCTATTGATCCTTCTGTCATAATCAACCCAGGACCGTTCTTCTACATCACGTCTGTGATAATTCTTATCGCAGGAACTATGTTCTGTATGTGGTTGGGAGAGAGGATTACCGACAAGGGTATTGGTAATGGTATTTCGATGCTTATCATGATCGGTATAGTTTCGAGATTGCCACTTGCATTGATATCAGAAGTAACTGATAAGTTTCCAGGTAAGGCTATCTTTTTCATCATTGAGCTCTTCGTGCTGTTTGGAATTGTAGTTGCAGTGATTGCGCTAACGCAAGCCACTCGAAGAATTCCTATTCAGTATGCAAAGCAAGTGATTGGAAATAAGCTCTATGGTGGTAAGAGAGATTTCATTCCGTTGAAATTGAATTCAGCGGGGGTTATGCCAATCATTTTTGCACAGGCACTTATGTTCTTCCCCGCACTTATCGCAGGGATGTGGAGAGACAGTGATGTCGGTGCTTACATTGGATCTACATTTTCAGATCCTTATTCATGGCAATACAGCTTATTGTTTGCTACAATGATCCTGATCTTTACGTTTTTCTATACGGCGATCACGATCAACTCAAACGACATTGCTGATAATTTGAAGCGTAATGGTGGGTTTGTTCCTGGTGTGAAGCCAGGCAAGCAGACTGCGGAATTTATAGATACAGTTTTATCAAGAATTACTTTACCGGGTGCAATCTTCCTGGCTCTTATCGCGGTGCTTCCGGCATTTGCGGTTAAGGCAGGAGTTGGTCAGAACTTCGCACAGTTCTTCGGAGGTACATCACTTTTGATCCTTGTTGGTGTTGTGTTAGACACACTTCAGCAGATCGAAAGCCACCTCTTAATGAGACATTACGAAGGAATGATGAAGTCCGGTCGGGTGAAAGGACGTTCTCAATTTGCTGCGGCTTAAGGCTGAATGGTTCACTTAAAGACGGCAGAAGAGGTTCAGATCATGAAGGAGGGTGCCCTGATACTAGGGAAGACCCACGGAGAAATCGCCAGGAAAATAAAACCTGGAGTGAAGACAAAAGATTTGAACATCCTTGCCGAGGAGTACATCAGGGATCACGGAGGAATACCATCTTTCAAGAATTACAATGGTTTCCCGGCTGCGCTCTGCATCTCCGTTAATGAGGTTGTGGTTCACGGGTTTCCCGGAGAATACGAGCTCAAAGACAGTGATATCATCTCGATAGACTGCGGTGTCTTCTACAAAGGATACCACAGCGATTCAGCGTACACTTATCCACTGGAAGGTGTTAGTGCTGAAAATCTGCTTCTGCTTAACCGGACGTACGATTCCCTTTATGTGGGAATAGCGCAGGCGAAAGCGGGTAACAGAATTGGTGATATAAGCTTTGCCATTCAAAGCTACGTTGAGAGTTTCGGCTACGGAGTGGTTCGTGAGCTGGTTGGTCACGGTGTTGGAAAGAAGCTTCACGAGGATCCGGAAGTTCCGAATTATGGAAAGAGGGGAAAGGGTGTGAAGATAGTAGCAGGGATGGTATTCGCGATCGAGCCGATGATTAACAGGGGTACCAAGAATGTGGTGCAGGAACGCGATGGTTGGACGATAAGAACATCTGATCGCAAACCCTCAGCGCATTTTGAACACACAGTGGCTGTGCACGAACATGAGACGGAAATATTGACAACACATAAGTATATAGAGGAAAACTATACATATAAGTGGCGAAACAAAAGTCAATAGAACAGGACGGTACGATTTCGGAAGCATTATCCAATGCCATGTTCAGGGTTCAGTTGGAGAATGGCCATGAGGTGCTGGCACATATTTCGGGTAAGATGAGAATGCACTATATCCGCATTCTGCCTGGTGACAGGGTTCGACTTGAGATGTCGCCGTATGATTTGACAAAAGGAAGGATTGTATTCAGATACAAATAATAAAGAAAATGAAAGTTAAAGCATCCATAAAAAAACGCAGCGCTGATTGTAAGATCATTCGGCGTAAAGGCAAACTGTATGTGATTAACAAAAAGAATCCTAGGTATAAACAAAGACAAGGGTAAAATACTATGGCACGTATAGCTGGTGTAGATATTCCGGACAATAAGCGAGGTGAAATTGGTCTCACTTATATTTTTGGTATTGGCCGCAGGTCAGCACAAAAAATTCTGTCCGAAGCTGGAGTAAGCATCGACAAGAAGGTTAAAGAATGGAATGACGAAGAGTCAAATCACATTCGTTCGATTATCGCTGAGAAGTTCAGAATCGAAGGTGCGCTGAAGTCAGAGATACAGTTGAGCATCAAGCGCCTTATGGATATCGGATGTTACCGAGGCCTGCGTCACCGTAAGGGACTACCTGTTCGCGGACAAACGACCAAGAACAATGCGCGTACTCGTAAGGGTAAGCGTAAGACTGTAGCTAATAAGAAGAAGGCAACTAAAGGTTAATAGATAAACTTTTCAAAATGGCGACTACTGAAAAGAGAAAAGACAAAGCAAAGAAGCGCGTAGTGAACGTTGAGGCTGTAGGCCAGGCTCACATCCGTGCGACTTTCAATAACATCATCATTTCCATGACGAACACCACAGGTCAGGTTATCTCCTGGGCATCTGCTGGAAAGATGGGATTCAAGGGTTCGAAGAAGAACACTCCTTACGCTGCTCAGGTGGCGGCACAGGACTGCGCAGCTAAGGCTTTTGAACAAGGACTCCGCAAGGTTGAGGTATTCGTTAAAGGACCAGGTGCTGGACGCGAATCTGCGATACGCACTATCCAGGGATCAGGTATAGAAATTACTGCTATCCGTGACGTTACACCGCTTCCCCACAATGGTTGCCGTCCTCCGAAGAAAAGAAGAGTTTAATTAAAGAAACATTCAGGTATTATCATGGCAAGGTATACAGGCCCAAAAGTTAGAATCTCGAGACGTTTCAACGAGCCTATTCTCGGTGACAACAAAGCACTGCAGAAGAAGAACTATGCTCCTGGTCAGCATGGCCGAGGCAAGAAGCGCAAGCAATCAGAATATGCTACGCAGTTGGCTGAGAAGCAAAAGGCGAAATATATTTACGGTTTGCTCGAGCGTCAGTTTGCAAAGCTGTTCGACACGGCGTCCCGTAAGAAAGGCGTAACAGGTGAAGTGCTGCTTCAGCTGTTGGAATCAAGACTTGATAATACAGTTTACCGTTTGGGCATTGCCCCGACGAGACGTGCTGCACGTCAGTTGATCCTTCACAAGCATATCCTCGTGAATGGCGATGTAGTGAACATTGGTTCATTCACACTGAGGCCGGGCGATTTGGTTGAAGTCCGTGAAAGGTCTAAATCACTGGAGGTAATCACAAACAGCCTTTCTATCCAAGGCGCTAAAAAATACAACTGGTTGGAGTGGGATAACAGCGAGATGACCGGCAAACTTATTAACCTGCCACCCCGGGCAGATATACCGGAAAATATCAACGAGCAGTTGATCGTTGAATTGTACTCAAAGTAATTTTAACTGTTAACAACATCACTATGTCAATATTAGCATTTCAAATGCCAGAAAAGGTTGCAATGGAAAAAGCCGATGACTTTCACGGCCTGTTCACATTCAAACCACTGGAAAAAGGATATGGAGTAACGATTGGCAATGCGCTGAGAAGAATTCTGTTATCCTCCCTTGAGGGATATGCAATAACTGGAATCAAGATCCCAGGAGTTCTTCATGAATTCTCCACCATCGAAGGTGTTGTGGAGGACGTTGCAGAAATAATCCTGAACCTTAAAATGGTTCGGTTCAGAAGAGTAGCCGATAATTTCGACAACAAGATCACGGTAAATATTCGCAAGCAGAAGCAATTCAAAGCTGGTGACATTACCAAATTCACTTCAGCGTTTGAGATACTCAACCCTGAGCACGTTATCTGTAATCTCGACGAATCTTCGCAGTTCGAAATCGAGCTTACAATCGAAAAGGGAAGAGGTTATCTTCCCGCGGAAGAAAACAAGCCTACTGAGCAGGTTTTCGGATTTATTCCGATCGATGCGATCTTCACGCCTATCAAAAATGTGAAGTACAGCGTTGAAAATACACGTGTTGAGCAAAAGACTGACTACGAAAAGTTGGTTATCGATATTGAGACCGACGGTTCCATTCATCCTGAGAAAGCGTTGGAAGGTGCTGCCCATATTCTGATTAAGCACTTTGCACTATTCTCAGACAAGTCAATGGAGCTCGAGACTGGCAAGGATGCGGAAGTAGAACAAGTAGACGAAGAGATGCTGCATATGCGCAAGTTGTTGAAGACTCAACTTCACGATCTCGATCTTTCTGTTCGTGCTTATAACTGCCTCAAAGCAGCGGATGTAAAATCACTAGGTGACCTTGTGCAGCTTGAAATTTCTGACATGATGAAGTTCAGAAACTTCGGTAAGAAGTCACTGGCGGAACTCGAACAATTGGTAGCGGAGAAGAACCTTACTTTTGGAATGGATCTCTCCAAGTATAAACTTGATGAAGACTAAGAAATCATGAGACACGGTAAGAAAGTCAATCACTTGGGTAGAAAAACGGCGCACAGGCATGCGTTGCTTTCCAACATGGCTTCCTCGCTAATTCTTAACAAGAGGATTACGACGACGGTAGCGAAAGCCAAAGCATTGAGGAAGTATGTGGAGCCGTTGCTTACCAAAGCAAAGGACGACACGACCCACTCAAGAAGAACGGTGTTTTCTTACCTCCAGAACAAGGAATCGGTGAAGACGCTTTTTGGCGAGGTCGCCTCAAAGATTGCTGATCGGCCAGGTGGCTATACGCGCATCATTAAGATGGGCGATGTCAGAGTTGGTGACAATGCAGAGATGTGTCTTATAGAGCTTGTAGACTTCAATGCACTCTACACTAAAGACGGTGCGGTTAAGAAGGCTAAGACTAGGAGAAGCCGCAAGGGAAAGAAGGGAGAGGGAGCTGAAGCTGAGGCGCCTGAAGCAGCAGAAGCACCAAAAGCACCAAAGGCGGAAGCAAAGGCAAAGGCAACTGAAAAGAAAACCAAAAAAGCACCTGCAAAGCCTAAAAAAGCAAAAGAATAGTGTTTATTACAGGTATATACAAAAAGGGGATTGGACAAATGTTCGATCCCTTTTTTTATGCCTGCACGGTTTGAAAAAACAGGTGAATTGATAGTTATCGACAAATTTCCTAACGTATTTTTGTGAACTTTTATGCAGAAAAAAGCTTACCTCCTTTTTGAAGATGGCTACCTCGTTGAAGGCAAGGCTATCGGGAAAATCGGGACCTCTGGTGGAGAAATTTGCTTCAATACTGGAATGACTGGATACCAGGAAATATACACAGATCCGTCATACTTCGGTCAGATCATTGTGAATACAACCGCTCATATTGGAAATTATGGGGCGTTCGATCCGGAGCAAGAGTCCGCAAAACCTCAGATCGCGGGCATAGTAGTTAACGAATTCTCAAACGAATTTAGTCGCAAGTCGGCAAATGAAAGCCTGCAGCAATACCTCGAAAAGAATGGTGTGGTCGGAATTTCGGATGTAGATACTCGTCTTCTTGTTCGTCACATTCGAAGCAAGGGTGCGATGAACGCCATCATTTCGTCGGAGCATACACCCGAACAGTTAAAGGAGGAAATCAAGAAAGTGCCCTCAATGAATGGGCTTGAGCTATCATCTGTGGTGACCACCAAAGAGGCTTATACTGTTGGCGATAGTAATTCTCCTATAAAAGTGGCGGTTCTTGATCTTGGAATCAAGAAAAGTATAATTACTAATCTCGCGTTGCGTGGGTGCTTTTGTAAAGTATTCCCGGCAAAAACTTCATTTGAAGAAATTGCAGCGTGGAATCCCCACGGCTACTTTATCTCTAACGGGCCTGGTGATCCTTCAGTGATGGGCTATGCTATTGAAACCGTGAAGCAAACACTCTCGACTGATAAACCTGTATTTGGAATTTGCCTAGGGCATCAGTTGCTCGCGTTAGCGTGTGGTATTTCAACTTATAAGATGCACCATGGTCATCGGGGATTGAACCATCCGGTGAAAAACCTTATTACCGGCAAAGGCGAGATGACATCACAGAATCATGGTTTTGCTGTAAGTGAAAAAGATATTGAGAAAAACAACGATGTTGAAGTAACCCATGTCCATCTTAATGACTCGACGATCATGGGTATTCGGCTGAAGAATAAAAAAGCGTTCTCCGTACAATACCATCCGGAAGCCTCGCCAGGTCCTCATGATTCCCGGTATCTTTTCGATGAGTTCCTTTCAATGATCAGATCCAACGTAGCGGAACCGGCTGTTGTATAGCCTAAATTTTATTGACAATCCATAAATCAAACTTACTATGAGCTTAATTGAAAGCATCCACGCCCGGCAGATCCTTGATAGCCGAGGCAACCCCACAGTTGAAGTTGATGTGGTTACTGAGTCAGGAGCATTTGGCCGTGCGGCTGTTCCTTCAGGGGCATCTACCGGAACACATGAAGCAGTAGAACTTCGCGATGGCGACAAGAAAAAATACTTAGGCAAAGGGGTATTGAAAGCGATTGAGAATGTGAACACGAAAATCGCTGCGGAAGTCGTCGGTTTTGATGTGTTCGAACAAAGTCTGCTTGACAAGATAATGATCGAATTGGATGGCACGCCTACCAAGGGCAAACTTGGAGCTAATGCAATTCTAGGGACATCACTGGCAATTGCGAAGGCTGCAGCGATGGAAGCAGGTATGCCCTTGTATCGTTATATCGGTGGAGTAAATGCGTACACGCTGCCTGTGCCTATGATGAACATATTGAATGGCGGTAGCCACGCAGATAATTCAATCGACTTCCAGGAGTTTATGGTTATGCCTGTGAAAGCCGATACGTTTTCTGAATCATTGCGTATGGGGACAGAGATATTCCACACACTGAAGAAAGTATTGCACGATAAAGGGTTGTCAACAAACGTAGGAGATGAAGGTGGATTCGCGCCAAACATCGCTTCCAATGAAGAGGCAATTGAGGTTGTATTGAAGGCAATTGAAAAGGCAGGATTCAAGCCAGGTGAAGATGTCTTTATCGCAATGGATGCTGCTAGCTCTGAATTTTATGATGCGAAAACAAAAACTTATACATTCAAAAAATCGGATGGAAAGAAATTGAAGTCCGATGAGATGGTGGACTACTGGGCTAAATGGGCCAAGAAATATCCTATCATCTCTATTGAGGATGGAATGGGTGAAGAGGACTGGGATGGTTGGAAGAAATTGACAGACAAGATTGGCGACAAAGTACAACTTGTGGGCGACGATCTATTTGTTACCAATGTGCAGTTCCTTCAAAAGGGAATCGACATGGGTGTGGCTAACTCAATACTTGTCAAAGTAAATCAGATCGGCTCTCTTACAGAAACTATCAATGCTGTTAACCTTGCAAAGAGGAACAGCTATAAGAGCATAATGTCACACCGTTCGGGTGAGACGGAAGATAGCACAATTGCAGATCTCGCGGTTGCGCTCAATACTGGTCAAATCAAAACTGGATCTGCGTCACGTTCCGACAGAATGGCGAAATACAACCAGATTATAAGGATCGAAGAAGAGTTGGGTGAGGTCGCTTATTTCCCTGGCAAGAAGTTTTAAGGGAATAGCAAATAGGGAAATCGGGTAATAAATTCAAATAGAACCTCGCACCCACGACCCTAGTCCCATGCTCACGGATACCCACCTACGCGAAACGCTTTGGTGGGCAAAGCGGATAACAGATAACGTTTCACCAAAAAAGCCAGCACAACAAATGCTGGCTTTTTTCGTTCCTTGAGTGAAAAG
>Ga0075418_10002456_pt1 | contig 21211 bp, 24 predicted proteins | sample SoiMetdeltSBSDD2_FD_81776 | JGI IMG/M metagenome (GOLD analysis project Ga0075418, IMG submission 81776) | Bulk soil microbial communities from a Populus tree surrounding site in Tennessee, USA - Soil MetaG P. deltoides SBSDD2 | ecosystem: Environmental > Terrestrial > Soil > Tree plantation...
GCTCGCTTTCGGGGGGCGGCGCGGAAGGCGTTTCGGTTCGTGTTTCAGGCGGACGAACGTTGAGGGCCTCCTGAATTGCGGACAGAGCCTCCTCCGTAGCGTCTTTTGATTTCTGTGGAATATTCGCCATATCGATCGTCGCCCTGTCATTACGCCGGACTTTTCGCCCGGGCCAACTGTAACGATAGGCAGGGTTATGCCGTCAGCACGGCCTGTTGCGGGCCCATTTGAGCCCGTAATCTCCCCGCCTTATCGCCCCGTAGGGGCATCCTATCGCCTTGTCATTACGAAAGAAACCACGCTGGTAAGGTCTTTTTCAGCATCGTTAATCGTTTGCTAACCATGGCAAACGTGGCGGCACTCGTACCTGCGGTGTGATCATGGCCGCCGAATTGAGGCCGCGATGCGGCCAAACGATCGACGCGCTCGAGGTGCTCAATGGAATTACGCCGCCTTAACCACCCGTTCTTCTTGGCAAACAGAGGCGGCGTCTCGGGGTTCTTATTTACCTGAATTTGGTGCGGTTAGGCCAAGTTCCTGGCAACGCAAGAAGGGACGGGACGCCAGGATGCTTGAGTTGGCAATCAAGACACAGCAGGTCGTGGCACCCGAAAGCGCGGTTCTCGATCGCGCGCACCTGGCACGTATGACCTTCAATGATTCCGGGCTTGAGCGCGAAATCCTGCAGCTCTTCGAGCGCCAAGCTGAGCTTCTATTGAATCGCATGGGTCGAAGCGAGCTGCCCGCTATAGCGACCCTTGCACACACCCTGAAAGGGTCGGCCGTCGGAGTTGGGGCTGGTCGGGTCGCGCGGGCCGCCGCCGCAACAGAAGCGGCAGCACGCTCCACGCCACGCGAGTGCATTGAGGCGATGGATCAGCTCGTACGAGCAGTCGATGAGGTGCGCATCGAGATTGCGGGACTGCGGCGCACCGGTTGAGAGGGGATGGCGCCTAGGTACGAATGACTATATAGAGACCGCGCGCCGACCTTGATTAATAATCCCCGCTATTCCTCCAAATGCCCAAGATAACGTATACCGACTCCAGCGGCACAGCTCGCACGGTCGAAGGCGAGGTTGGCTCGACTGTGATGGAAACCGCAATTCGTAATAATATTCCGGGCATCGAAGCGGAATGTGGAGGGGCGTGCGCTTGCGCCACTTGCCACGTCTATATTGATGAGGCCTGGCGGGAAAAAGTCGGCGGACCATCTCCGATGGAAGAGGACATGCTCGACTTCGGTTATGACGTGCGCCCCAGCTCGCGGCTGTCATGCCAGATTAAAGTCACGGAAGATCTCGATGGTCTGGCCGTGACGGTTCCGGAAAAGCAGGCATAGCCTACGCCGATAGGCCTGAGTGTTCTTGTCGGTTTAACGCAGGAGCGTCGGTGGCCTCGACCAAGACCACCTGCTGCATCGTCGGCGGAGGGCCCGCGGGCATGATGCTCGCGTTCCTGGTCGCGCGCTCCGGCATTCCAGTTATTGCAATGGAAAAACACGCTGATTTCCTGCGCGACTTTCGCGGGGACACCGTGCATCCCTCGACGCTTGAAATGATGCACGAACTCGGCTTACTCGAGGAATTTCTGCAGCTGCCGCATTCAGTTGTCAGGCAGATTTCCTTGCAGATCGGTGAAGATCGGTTGATCATCGGCCATTTCGACCACCTGCCAGTCCATTGCAAGTTCATCGCGTTGATGCCGCAATGGGATTTCCTCAATTTCCTTGCCGATCATGGCAGACGCTATCCGACCTTCGATCTGCACATGCAGACGGAGGCAGTAGACTTGATCGAGGAGAACGGTCGCGTTGTTGGCGTTCGCGCAAGGACGATGCAGGACGCAGTCGAAATCCGTGCCGATCTGGTCGTGGGTTGCGACGGCCGCCACTCCACCATACGCGCGAAGGCGGACCTCAAGAGCGATGACTATGGTGCGCCTATGGATGTGATGTGGTTTCGCTTGTCGCGGAAGCCGAGTGATTCAGAAGAAACTTTCGGCCATATTGAGGATGGCCGCATGATGGTGATGCTGAATCGTACAGACTACTGGCAATGCGCCTACGTGATACCGAAAGGCACTGCGGACGAGGTGAAGCCGGCGGGGCTGGAAAAGTTTCGCAAGGCGGTCGCCGAGATGTCGCCCTTCGCAAGTGATCGCGTCAATGAAATCGAAAGCTGGGACACTGTGAAGCTGCTGACCGTTGCGGTGGACCGCCTTCGTCGATGGTATCGCCCGGGTCTGATTTGCATCGGGGATGCGGCTCACGCCATGTCGCCGATCGGCGGCGTCGGGATCAATCTGGCGGTGCAGGACGCGGTGGCCGCAGCCAATGTCCTCGCGGAGCCGTTGCGCCGGCGCGCGGTAACGATCGAAACCCTTCGCGCTGTGCAGCGGCGCCGCGAGTTTCCGACGCGATTTACTCAGCGTCTGCAGATCCTGGTGCAGAATAACATCATCGGTCCCGCACTTATGGGTAGGCGGCCAAAAGCGCCTCTTTTTATGAAGATGCTGCAATGGCCGCTGTTGCGGCGCATCCCAGGACGGCTGCTGGCGCTAGGCATCAGGCCGGAGCACGTCCGCACACCCGATATGGCGCCGGCCACACGTGGGCCTGAGAGCTAGGGCTTCATTCCCGCCGGCGCGACCTGCGAGGACCTGAGCTCCATTTCATCCAGCGCCCTTCGGACTAGGCCTGAGGCTTTTGCCTGTTCGATGAAATCGCTCACAAGCGCGAGCGCCGCCGGCTTGCCCTTGGGCACGCAAACGGCGGTGCTCGAGTTGAGGAATGCATCATCAAGAATGCGCGAGCCCGGAATCTTTGTCACCAAACCGGATAGCGATTCGCGCGAGAGCGCAATGGCATCGATCCTGCGTTCGCGCATGGCTGCGACGGCGGCATCGACCCCCGCAAATTCAACGTGGGTGGCGTTTGAAGTGGCTTTCTTGGCGGCGCGGAAGGTCGCGGTATTTGCAACGCCGCCGATACCGACACCGTTTGCGTCGGCATCTTTGACCGACTGAATTTTCGAGCCGGCGGGGACAAGAAAAGTACTCTGCAGCAAATGATATGCGTTGCCGAAGTCGACGAACTTCTTGCGCTCTTCGTCGACCGGAAGAAAGGCGACATCCCACCGATTGTCCGACGCCGAATTCTGTATTTCGCCGGAAGCCTGATGCGGGATGATCTCGAGCGGCACGCCGAGGCGTTCGGCCAGCGCACGGCCAAGCGTGACGGCTACCCCGCGGTAACTGTCTCCGTCCTTGACGGCGAACTGCGCCGACGGCGACGGGGCGACCGCAATTGCAAGCCGAAGCCTCCCGGTTGGCACGAGTTCTTTTAACGCAGCGGCATCGGCCATATGACACTCCAAAAAAACAGGGCGGCGAATGCCGCCCGCGCACCGATAACATGTGACGCCTAAGGTTTCATCCCCGGAGGGGCCACTTGCGCACTCTGCAGATTCATCGCGTCGAACGCTCTTCGTACAAGGCCGCTCGACTTCGCTTCCTCGACAAACTGGCTGACATAAACCAGCGCTTCCGGCTTACCTTTCGGCACAGCGACAGCCGTTGATGAATTCAAAAAACCCCCGTCAAGGATACGTGAGCCAGGGATTTTCGTGACCAGGCTGGAGAGAGATTCGCGAGATAGTGCAATGCAATCAACTTCCCCCGCCTTCATCGCGGCGACCGCAGCGTCCACGCCGGGCAGGGCGACGAACGTCGCTTTCGGAGCGGTGCGCTGTGCGGCCCGAAAGGTCGCCGTGTCGGCAACCCCGCCGATGCGGACGCCCGATGCGTTCGCCTCCTCGACGTTTGCAAGCTTGGCGCCGGGCGCGACAAGATATGTACTTTGCAGCAGGTGATAGGCGTTGCCGAAATCGACGATTTTTTTCCGGTCCTCGTCGACAGGCATGAAGGTAACATCCCATTTTCCGCTTGCGGCCGAGTTCTGAATTTCGCCTGAGGCGAGATGCGGCAGGAATTCGACCGGAATGCCGAGCTTCTTTGCCATTGCAGAGCCGAGCTCCACGGTCACCCCGCGATATTGCCCGGTCGCATCGTCCTTGATTGCATAAAGCGCGGACGGCGCGGGTCCGACCGCGATGGCAACACGCAGTTTGCCAGTGGGGGCAAGCTCATTCATGACGTCGGCCTTGCTTGGCATCACGAGGGCCAACGTTACGGTTGCAAGCCCGACACATACGCGATTGACGATTGTCATCGAATTGATTTCACGCCGTTAAGGGATGGAGCGCCCCGGCGGGCGCTCCAGTCTTGCAACTACGTCGCGTGCGACTGCATCGCGGCTTTGACCTTGGCCGGAGTGTAGGGTACCGAGCGCAACCGCACGCCGGTCGCGTCGAACACGGCGTTCGAGATTGCCGACGGGATCACCGCCGCGCTCGGCTCGCCCGCGCCCCACGGTTTTTCTGTTGGCCGGTCGATCAGTTCGATCACGATTTCGGGCACCTGCGGGAACTTGAGAATCGGGTAGCTCTCCCAATCAAGGCTGGTTACCTGCGAACGGTCGAACTTTACTTCCTCAATTAGCGTACGGCTGACGGTCTGGATCACATTGCCATCGATCTGGTTTTTTAGTCCGTCGGGGTTGATGACCTGGCCGCAGTCGTGAACGATCGTGAACTTGGGCACGCGGATTACGCCAGTTGCGCGGTCTACCTCGACCTCTGCGACGGCGCCAACATAAGTGCGCACCAGCTCATATTTCACGTAGGACACGCCACGTCCCTTCGCGATATTGCCAATTGTGCCTTTTTGCGGCGACGGCCGCTGCTCCCATTTGGCGAGCTTCGCCAACCGGTCGAGCAATTCGAGTCCACGCTTGTCATCGAGATACTTCCTACGGAACTCGAGCGGATCCATGTTGGCGGCTGCGGCGAGTTCGTCGATGAAGCACTCGTTGGCATATGTGTTCTGCATGCGGCCTGGCGTCCTTATCCAGGACGGACGGAACGGCGTGGTTTCCAGCCGCTTGCAAACGGACTTCGTGTTGGGGAACTTGTAGGGGATCGCCGAGTTCTGAAACACGTTGCCGGGCGCGATATGTTCGGCGGCGGGCATGCCGGTGAGCGTCGCTGCCACCAGCGGCACCAGGAAGCCCCCCGGCGTCTGCTGCGGCATGTAGAAGTCACCTTCCCATGCTGTCACATTGCCCTGGGCGTCCATCGCGGCGCGCATGTCCATAAGCGTCGGAGGACCCTTTGGATCCCACCCATGCTCGTCGGCGCGCGACCACTGCACGCGCACCGGCTTGCCTACGACCTTGGCCAGCAAGGCCGCATCAGCGGCGGCGTCTTCGTGGCCGTTGCGTCCATAGCAGCCGGAACCCTCTATATAAATGCAGCGCACCCTTTCGGGTGGCAGAGAGAACATCTGCGCCAGTTGTTTGCGCAGATTGTGTGTAGCCTGTGAGGCCGACCACGATGTCAATGTGCCATCCTTGAATTCGGCGATTGCGCAAGACGGACCAATCGAGCCGTGAGTGTGGATGGCGAAGTCGTAGGTTACGCTCATCTTCTTGACACCGTCGGCGGCTAGTGCCGCAGCGCTATCGCCGGTCTTTCCATATTCCTCCAGCTTGGCGACCTTGCTGTTGCGGACATGCTCCCAAAGCTTTGCCTGGTCCGGCAGCGTCTCCGATTTTGACCAGTTAGCCTTGAGGGCGGCGGCTCCGCGGATCGCATTCCATTCGCTGGAGGCGACAACGGCAAGGAAGTTGCCTTCACGCACCATCTTGGCGCCTGGAATTTTCTTGAGTGCGCCATCGTCCACGCCTTCGAGCTTGGCGCCGATTGCCGGCGGACGCACCACCCGGCCGTGCAACATGCCTGGTACTTTGAAGTCCTGCATGTAAGTAAAGCGACCGGTGATTTTGTCGGGAATGTCCACGCGCGGCTGTGACTTGCCAACGATCGTGTATTCGGTTGGCGCTTTCTCCTTCACGGGCTGCTTGGGATCGAGCTTGATTTCAAATTTCTTGCCACCGATCAGTTCCCCGTAGCTTATTTTCTTCCCGCCACCGGAAATGACGCCGTCAGCGACTGTGAGTTGGTCTGTCCCGAGCTTCTTGGCTGCTTCCGAAAAAAGCGCATGACGAGCGGCGGCCGCGGCCTGGCGCAATTGCATGCCGCCAACCTGAATGGTCAGGCTGCCCCAGGTCGTGCCCTGATCTGGTGTGAGCAGCGTGTCGCCTTGAACTAACTCGATGCGCATGATTGGCACGTCAAGCTCTTCCGACACGATTTGACGCAGCGCGGTCGTGACTCCAGTACCTAGATCGACCTTGCCCGAATAGGCAGTGACGTTGCCCGCCTTGTCGATGGCCAGGAAAGAATCAACCTCGGTCAATGCAACCGGCTTTGTTGCTCCTTGTGCCTGTGCAGTAAGAGAACGGGCGAAGGAGAAGCTGACAACGAGGGCGCCGGAGCCGATGAGTGCATCGCGTCGCGATATCTGGATGTTCATGTGTGCTTCCCCTCATGCCTGGGCTGACGCGCGCTTCACCGCCCGCACGATGCGGGCATGCGTACCGCAACGGCAGAGATTGTTTGCAAGCGCGTTCTTGATCTCGGTGTCGCTCGGCTTCTTGTTCTTGGCGAGAAAAGCCGCCGACTCCATGATCATGCCGTTGATACAGTAGCCGCACTGGGCCGCCTGCTCGTCGATGAAGGCCTTCTGAACAGGATGCGGTTTTTGTGGGGACCCGAGACCTTCAAGCGTCACCACTTTTTGCTTATCGCTGACGGTGGCAAGCGGCGTGATGCAAGAGCGTACAGCGACACCATCGACATGGATGGTGCAAGCGCCGCACTGTCCGAGCCCGCACCCGAAGCGGGGGCCGTGCAGCCCAAGATTGTCTCGCAACAGATAAAGTAGCGGTATCTGCGGGTCGTCGTACGTGACGGACACGCGCTTGCCATTCACATTGAGTGATTTCTTGGCCATGGATGTCCTCCCCCGCGCTCGCCGGCGCGGATTTTGTATCGCGGGACTTACGGTCCGCGCTTATAAGATCTCAGACCGGCCACTGTGGCCGTAGCCTAGGAGTGCTTGGAAATCCAAGTCTAGGTCAAATCCGGCCTTGACCCAAGACAGCCCGGTCGCCTTCCGGCAACCGGTTCGCACTAAGGAAGGCCCACTGATGTTCGTGTCTTTCTTCCAGGAGCTCAAAAATGCCGGCCTGCCGGTAACGTTGCGTGAATATCTCACGCTGATGGAGGCGATGGAGGCCGATCTCGCCTCGCGCCGGGTCGATGATTTTTATTTTCTCTCGCGCGCGGCACTGGTGAAGGACGAGCGCAATCTCGACAAATTCGATCGCGTGTTCGGTCACGTCTTCAAGGGACTGGAAACGCTCGATGACGTCGTCGAAGCCGATATTCCCGTCGAATGGCTGAAAAAGCTCGCCGAAAAATATCTGACGGAGGAGGAGAAGAAGCAGATCGAGGCGATGGGCGGTCTCGACAAGCTACTCGAAACGCTCCGCAAGCGCTTGGCCGAGCAGAAGGGCCGCCACCAAGGCGGATCGAAATGGATTGGGACTGCCGGCACCTCGCCTTACGGGGCCTATGGCTACAATCCAGAGGGCGTTCGCATCGGTCAGGACGCCAACCGCAATTTCCGCGCCGTCAAGGTATGGGACAAGCGCGAATTCAAGGATCTCGATGACGAGGTCGAACTGGGGACGCGCAATATCAAACTGGCACTGCGTCGCCTGCGGAAATTCGCTCGCACGGGCGCGCCTGAAGAACTGGATCTCGACGGCACCATCAAGGGCACGGCCCACAAGGGCTACCTCGACATCCTGATGCGTCCTGAGCGGCACAATGCGGTCAAGGTCCTTCTGTTCTTCGATGTGGGCGGCTCAATGGACTGGCACATCAAGGCGACCGAGGAATTGTTCTCAGCCGCCCGATCCGAATTCAAGCACATGGAGTATTTTTACTTTCACAATTGTCTCTACGAGCGGGTGTGGAAAGAGAATCGCCGACGCTTCCAGGAGACCACTCCGATGTGGGACGTCCTGCACACGTACCCGCACGACTACAAGGTCATATTCGTCGGAGACGCCTCCATGTCTCTGTACGAAATAGCGGCGCCCGGAGGCTCGGTAGAGCACTACAATGATGAGCCCGGCGCGATCTGGCTCGAGCGCATGACCCGTACTTATCCGGCTTGTGTATGGCTTAACCCACTGGCCGAGCGGGAGTGGGGGTATACGCACTCGATTTCAATGGTGCATCAGCTTATGGGCGGGCGAATGTATCCTCTCACCCTTGAGGGGCTCGACCGCGCGATGCGCGAGCTGGTCCGGTAGGGACCGCGCCACAATCTTGCGCGGAACCCACCTGTCATGAACTCAACGTAAGCGCGCTTCACCGCCACGTGCGATCATGCGCGAGCACATTTCGCGCTCGAGCTGTCCGGCGTGTGCCGGGCAGGCGATGTTGAAGGCGTCGCGCCAAACATCCTGCGCGTGGCGGGATGGTGCTTCGAACACGCACCGGCCGGGGCGCAATGTAGCCGGATCATCCGGCTTTCCCTGTGCACGCTGAAGGGCTAACGCCTCGCGCATCAGGCGGGCGAAATCCTTGCGCGCCGTCTCCAGCGCACCTTCCACTACCGAGCACTGCATCTGCTCGCGGCGGAGCAAGACGGTGAGTTCCTCGATTCTCTGATCGGTAGCTTGGTTTTCCGTCGCGCGGGCAACCTCCAGGGCGGCGACGTGCTCATTGAGTGCCGCAATCGTATTCTCGGCGCGCGTCAGCGCGGCCTCCTTCGCGGTAAAGGCGCGTGCGAACGCCGCGGTGCACTCCATCCGAGGGGGCCTGTGCCTGATCTACTTCCTTGAATTCGGATTCGCGCTGCATGCGCTCCGTTTCCGGTTCGGAAGTGCGGGTCTGCAGCGCATCGCGTTCCGGCGCAAGCGATACCGGCGCGTCCGATGGCGATCAGGTCCGCCGGTTGACGAACAGGCCTTCGCAGAGACGAAAGGTCAGTTCAGCTCCGGTGCCCTGCGGCTCCAAGGTCGCTTTTACCTCGGGCGTGACCTGCGCCAGCATTGACCGCAGCAAGGCCTGCATCGTCTCGTCGTGCCGGCTCGCCCAGCTCTGGAATTCCATCTTTTTGTAGATCTGCTCTTCGTGCGCGATGCTGAATCCGTGTTTTTTTAAAGCGGATCGCCACTCGTCCATGGTCCAGGCACGCAAATGGCTTGGATCGCGAAAACGCTCAAAGGCATTGACGTAATCTCCGACGCTGCCATGCGGCACGACATTGTCGACCACCGCAAAGATTCCCGCGGGCTTCAGGACGCGATGCACCTCGGCGAGGAATTCCGGAATTGAATCGAAGTGATGCGGCGCGATGCGGCAGGTGACGAGATCGAAACTCTGGTCTTCGAACGGGAGCGTTTCGGCTTTGGCGTAGGCGGTGCGAATATTCGCAAGGCCGCGTTTGTCCGCTTCCGCTTTTACCAGGTCGAGCATTTCCTGGGTAATGTCGGTCGCCCACACACGCCGGACATGCGGCGCAAAGGTGTAGGCGACGTGCCCACCGCCCGTGGCGATATCCAGCGCGTTCCAGTTTTTTTGCGGGGAGGTGAGGGCGACGAGCCGCTCCAGGCTCTTGCCGAGCGCATGCGGCGTGCTGATCAGGTAGCTCGCTGCCGTCTTGCCGAATTGCTCCTGGACGAGGGATTTGGGCATGGCTCGCTTTCGGGGTGTGCCTGTCGATAGCACTATACAGCCCACCTAAAAAAGCCCCGCATCGATCGATGCAGGGCTTTCTTTCAGCCAAGGATGGATGGGTGCGTCAATGCACGATCATGCCGGTGAAGACGTATGCCTGCAGCATGACCAGCACGCCGACCAGGCAAGCAAGCGCGATCGAATGCTTGAATACAAACCGAAGGATCGTGCCCTCATGCCCGAACCAGTTGGTAGCGGTTGAAGCAACGACGATCGACTGTGCATCTATCATCTTGCCCATGACGCCGCCGGAGGAGTTGGCGGCGGCCATCAGGATCGGCGACAGGCCCAACTGCTGGGACGTAACCTTTTGCAAGTTTCCGAACAGGATGTTCGATGCCGTATCCGAGCCGGTCAGAGCCACGCCCAACCATCCGAGCAATGTACCGAAGAAGGGATAGAGGACCCCGGTGCCGGCGAATGCAAGACCGAGCGTAGCGTCGACCCCCGACAGACGCGTCAAGGTGCCGATCGCCAGCATCGCCGAGATCGTGATGAGCGAGTACGCGCATATTTTGATGGTCTCGCCGTACGCTTTCACCAGCCGTACGGGCGAGAACCCCATCAACAGACCGGAGATGATGGCCGCGATCAACATGCCAGAGCCGGTGTAAGACAGCCAGGTAAACGAGAACACGGCAGCCTCTTTCGTTGGCGCCGGGACCACGGGAGCGACCTTGTTGATCATGTTGTGGAGCCCAGGCACTGGGAAATTCCAGGTCGCGTAGGCGTTCAGGATGCCTTTGACCGCGTTGGTGCCCCACAGGAGCAGGATGACGCAGACGATGATCCAGGGCAGCAACGAGAACCATACTTCGGAAGTGGTCGGCGTCTTTGACGGCTTCACCGGCCTGTCGGTCATGGTGGCAGCTGAATCATCGCGGGTGCGCAGGGCAGGGGAAGTCCAGATAACTCTCGGTTTCCAGATTTTCAGAAAGCCGATCAGGCAGGCCATCGATATCAGCGAAGCACCGATATCGACGATCCACGGATTGATAAAGTTCGAGATCAGGAACTGGGGGATGGCGAAGGAAACCCCCGTGACCAGGATCGCCGGCCAGACGTCCTTCATGCCGCGGTATCCGGCGAACGCCCAGATCAGCCAGAATGGAACGATCAGCGAAAAAAACGGCAATTGCCGTCCCACCATGGCGCCCAGCAGAAATGGATCGAGGTCGGTCACGCTTGCGAGGCCGGCGATCGGCGTACCGAGCGCGCCATACGCGACCGGCGATGTATTTGCGATGAGTGAAAGGCCGGACGCAGCAAGGGGCGAAAAGCCAAGCCCGATCAGGATTGCGCCGGTCACCGCCACCGGAGTGCCGAAACCTGATGCCCCTTCGAAGAATGCACCGAACGAAAACGCGATCAAAAGGAGTTGCAGGCGGCGGTCTTCCGTGACGCTGCCGATAGCCGTCTGGAGCGTCTGAAACGTCCCTTTCTCCACGGTCAACCGATAGAGAAAAATGACATTGAGGACGATCCACCCAATCGGGAAGAAGCCCGTCACCGCGCCGAGAATTGTCGCACGCAGCGACATGCCCGCCGGCATTGTGAAGATAACAATGGCCACGAAATTAGCGACAACCAGTGCCACGAGTGCGGCGATGTGCGCCTTCACCCTGTTCGATGCGATCAAGACAAGCAACGTCACGACCGGGAGCGCTGCGGCACAGGTCGACAAGAATTTGCTGTTAAGCGGATCGTAGATCTGATCCCACATGAGAACCTCCCGCCGCGACATGCGGCCTTGTGGTTTTGTGTGATCTAGAAGCCGCGGGAACGACGCAAATAACTAAAATGTAAAAAAGCGCCCACCGCGCTCTGCCGTCCGGATTGCTTTCCCTGCGACGAAAGTCGCAATCAGCCGCGGCTCGCGACTGGATGGATCATTTTTTGTCGAAACGGTGCGCGTCGTCGTCGTAACCGTGCCGGCTGCTGTAAAAAACGAGCGCCATCAAACCGCCGCCGACCAGCAGCGAGAACAACACGCCGCCGACGATTGCGACATATCCGTACACCGGGATTGGCTCGCCGCCGAGCCGGACCCATGCGGCGCCCGCGAACCAAACCGACAGAGCCAACAGTGCCAGCAAGGGCACCACCACCAGAAGGGTACGCATCACCCGTTATATAGGCGGGTCCATGATCTTTGTCAGGGCGTCGCGGATGCGCGATCGGACGGTATCGGGGAGCAGGGTGCGCAGGATTTCGTTTTCCTCGCCCATGCGCGAGCCGATGTCGGAGGGCTTTCGAAGCTGATGTGGTCGCCGCCGCTGCCGTTGCGCGATCGCGGCGCAAGATTTTCGACGTTGGCCGAGGCGCTTTTTCGCTAAAAATATCGGATAACTTCGCCATAACGACTATAACGCCTCAGCCATGGAAACACTTGCGGCCGGCGCCTGTGGGTTTCGCACGGCGAACTGGATAATTGCGCAGCGAGGGAAATGGCTTGACCGAACCGACGCCTGAAGTTGCACAGAGTGTCGCCGCCTACGCATATCGGCCGACGGTGATGGGTGCGATGCGGGAATTCAAACTTTCAGAGGACGGCATTGATTGGGCTGTCGGCGCCGTCTCGGGTCATGTCCCTTACCGCAATATTCGCCGTTTGCGCATGTCCTACAGGCCAAACAGCATGCAATCGCATCGTTTCCTCACCGAATTATGGGGGGAGGGCGTGCCGAGGCTGAAGATCGCCTCCAGTTCTTGGAAAAGCATGGTGGAGCAGGAGCGACTGGACCGTGCCTACTCAGCCTTCGTGCGCGAATTGCACCGCCGTGTTTCGAAAGCCGCACCTAGCGCATGCTTCGAAAAAGGCCAGACCCCATTCTTGTACTGGCCAAGCCTGGTTATTTTCACGGGGGTGGGTTTGGGACTTGCCGCACTGGTTGTGCGGGCGTTGCAGGCCGGAACGTATGCGGGCGCCGCTTTCATTGGCGCCTTCTTCGCGTTCTATCTTTGGCAGAGCACAAACTTCCTCTGGCGCAATCGGCCGGGCAGATACGCCGCCGATGCCTTGCCCCAGGACGTCATGCCACCTCCCTGATCGAACCAGCGGAAGCAGCTTCAGTGACGAACGACCAGCACCGAACACTTGGCGTAACGGACCACGTGCCCCGCGTTGGAGCCAAGGAAATATGTGCGCATGGCGGGCCGGTGCGAGCTCATCACGATCAGGTCGGCGCCGAAGGTTTTCGCTTCTTCAAGGACCTCGTGATAAATCCCGCCTTGACGCACGGTCGCGGAGACACGGGAAGCATCCAGGCCGCATTCCTGCGCAATAATGCCGAGTGCTTCCTCCGCCGATTTGCGCTGCTGGACGTCGAAATCGGGCGGGACGTATTCCGCCAGCATAACCGGCGTCATGGCCAGCACATTGACAAGTCGGATAGATCCGCCTGATGCGCCTGCCATTTCGAGTGCGGTATCGATAGCGGGTTTGGCCAGATCGGTATCGGCAAGATCGACCGGCACCAGAATCTTCCTGTACATGACAGCGCCCCTCGTTTCGCTGCGCGGGTACAATATGACATGTTTTTGAGGGCGCGTTGAGCGAGATTTGCCTCAATTGGCTGCTGAGGCCAGCGATTTTGGCGTCACGAATCTTTCAAGCCGGCCGCATTGGGGATGCAGCCGCGACCAGTCATCGAAGGCGAAATCGATGATGACAAGACCGCTGGTAGGCAGCTTTTCCTTCAGGCGTTCCCGCGCCTCGACGTCGCCGGATGCGATCAGCATGACCGCAATCTCATGAAGGCCGGGATTGTGCCCGATAACAAGAAGTGTGTGTATGGCCGGACCAGTCCCTTTGACGACCCCGAGGATGGCATGCGCGCTTGCGGCGTAGAGCGCCTCCACTTTCGTCGCAGACAGTGCGGGACGAAATGCCGCGCCGGCGAATTTCCAGGTTTCCCGGGTCCGCGCGGAAGGGGAGGTTAGCACCTGATCGGGGATGAGCGCATGAGAAGCCATATAACTGCCGACCTTGACAGCGTCGGCGCGCCCGCGGTCGATCAGTTTGCGAGACTTGTCCTCCGTGCCCGCGTGCGAGCGTTCGGCCTTGGCGTGACGAAATAGCAAAAGTCGGCGCATGGTCATGCTATGGAGACTGGTGGCAAACAACACTAGCACGCCTTCGCTAGCGGCGGAGCAGCGAAGCATCAACCACCAGTAGAGGTCAGGAGCGGAAGCGAAACATGGAAGCGGGATGGTACGAAGCGAATAGCGTTGCGCGTCCGGACCGTCCGCGGCTGAGCGTCGATCTCGACGTCGATGTGTGCGTAATCGGCGCGGGGCTCGCCGGTCTCACCGTCGCCCGCGAGGTTGCTCAACGGGGCTGGTCGGTCGCTGTGCTCGAGGCGGCCACGGTCGCGTGGGCAGCCTCGGGACGCAGCTTGGGTTTTGTGCTTCCGGGATTTCCTGAAGATATGCGCGACATCGTCGAACGCATCGGTCTCGATCACGCCAAACGGCTTTGGAGCTTGTCCGAACAAGGTCTCGAGTATGTCCGGAGCACGATACTCGACACGCGGATGCCCGGCGTTGACCTCATCAATGGGTGGCTGCATGTGTCGAAAACCAACAATTCCGCCGAGCAGCGTGCCGAAGTTGAGCGCATGCGCTGGATTGGTGCGGACGTCGAATTTTGGCCGGCCGAAAGAGTACGCGAGCAGCTGCGCGGTCCGCGATATTTTGGTGCCGTTCACTACCGTCAGGCCTTCCACATAGACCCGTACAACTATGCCCTCGGCCTCGCGGCACTGGCCGAGAAGGCGGGGGCGCGAATATTTGAGGACACGCCGGCGGTTTCGCTCGACCCGGCCGGAGTCCGCAAGCGCATCGTCACTCCCGCCGGCCGCGTACGTGCCGCGCACGTCGTGCTCGCCGGCAACATCCACCTTGGCGCCCTCATGCCGCAGCTGGCAGCGACATTGCTGCCTCTCACGACTTTCGTAATGGTCACCGAGCCTATGGGCGAAATGTTGCACGAGGCGGTGCGCTATCGAGGGGCGGTAAGCGATACAAATCGCGCCGACAATCACTTTCGCATCGTCGGCGGCGACCGTTTGCAGTGGTCGGGACGCATGCGCGCTTGGGAGGCGAACCCACGCTTGATCGCGCGCTCGCTTGCTAATGACATCCGGCGAACCTTTCCGGGCCTCGGGACCATCGGCATTGCGCATTTTTGGCGCGGAACATTCGGCCGCACTGTCCATCGCATGCCGCAGATCGGCGAAATCGAGCGCGGCCTTTGGCTGTCGAGCGGTTTTGGAGGCCAGGGGTTGAGTAACACCGCGGTTGCCGGCGAGCTCGTCGCGCGCGGGATCATCGAGGGCGATGAAACATGGCGGCTGTTTGCGCCCTATGAATTGGTCTGGGCCGGCGGCGTAATCGGCCGCGTGGTCGCGCAAGGTATCTACTGGGGCACCAGCCCGGTGGAACGCATCGAACAGGAAGCTGCCCGTTATCGCGAGCATTTACGCGCGCCCAAGCAGGCGCAACCAAAGTCCCAGGAGCATTATGGCTGAGCGATTGCTGCAAGGTCAGACTAGATTATCGATTTTCTCTTCGGGCCATGAAGGCCAACCGCTCGAACAGATGTACATCCTGTTCGTTCTTTAGCAGTGCCCCGTGCAGCGGCGGGATGAGCTTCTTTGGATCACGCTCACGCAAAGTCTCGGGCCCGATGTCTTCGGCCATCAACAATTTCAGCCAGTCCAAAAGCTCGGATGTTGAAGGCTTTTTCTTCATGCCCGGCCCATCGCGAATTTCGTAGAAGAGCCGCAGCGCTTCCGAGACCAGCCTTTGTTTGATGCCGGGAAAATGCACTTCGATGATCGCCCTCATGGTGTCGGGGTCCGGAAACCGGATGTAGTGAAAAAAGCAGCGCCGCAGGAATGCGTCGGGCAATTCCTTCTCGTTGTTCGAAGTAATAACGACGATCGGTCGCCGCCGCGCTTTGACCGTTTCGCCGGTTTCGTAGACGAAGAACTCCATGCGATCGAGTTCCTGCAGCAGGTCATTTGGAAACTCGATATCAGCCTTGTCGACCTCATCGATCAGCAGCACCGGCCGTTGATCGGAAATGAATGCGTCCCACAATTTGCCGCGCTTGATGTAATTGCGAATGTCCTTGACCCGCTCGTCTCCGAGCTGGCTGTCGCGCAGGCGGGACACCGCGTCATACTCATAGAGGCCCTGCAAGGCCTTGGTCGTCGACTTGATGTGCCATTCGATGAGCGGCGATCCGGTCGCCTTGGCAATTTCCAGTGCCAGCACGGTTTTTCCGGTGCCCGGTTCCCCTTTGACCAGCAGGGGACGCTCCAAAGTAATCGCCGCATTGACCGCGACCTTGAGATCGTCGGTCGCCACGTATGCCTTGGTGCCTTCAAAACGCATAACACTGCTTCCCGTACATGCTCGCTATTCATATCGCCACGATGCGGCACGACAAAGCTTTTTCAGCCGGGAGAGGGGTCTCGGAGGCGCTGCTGAGTCGCCCAGGGCGAAGTATCGACCGCTGGGTCGTCGCTTGACGCGAACGTGATGACCGCGCGAGCGCGAGTTGATTTGTGTTTTGCGCTAAACTCTTTATGGCAATCGCTTCAGAGATGAGGAAATCCTATGGTCCGGGTGCTGCTCAGTCTTTTCCTCACGTTCGTCACCACCTGTGTGTCGGCTGCGCAAACCACACCACAACCGACAAATCAGGCGCTAGCAACTTTCGCCGGCGGTTGCTTCTGGTGCACGGAAGCCGACTTCGACAAGGTGCCTGGGGTCCTATCGACAACCTCGGGATACATCGGCGGCAAAATTGGCAATCCAACCTATGAGCAGGTTTCGGCGGGCGGCACGGGACATGCCGAGGCGGTGGAAATCGTCTATGACCCCGGGAAGGTCAGCTATGACGAGCTGTTGTCCTACTATTGGCGTCACGTCGATCCGACCGTAAAGAACCGACAGTTCTGCGACGTTGGCGATCAGTATCGCACGGCGATTTTCGCGCATGGCGACGAACAGCGCAGGCTGGCCGAGGCCTCAAAGAAGAAAATCGAAGCTCAGCTTAAACAGCCGATCTATACCGAGATCGTGTCGGCAGGTCCTTTCTACAAGGCGGAGGACTATCACCAGGACTTCTATCAGAAGAACCCGGTCAAATATAAATTCTATCGTTGGAATTGCGGGCGCGATCAACGACTTGAACAGCTGTGGGGTGCGCGCAAAGGAGATAGCTGATGCTGGACCGGCGCACAGTGTTGATTGCTGGTGTGGGCCTCGCGGCGCTCGCGGCTGCAACTGGACTTGCAAAGGCCGAAACAATGACGACGACCCAAACGACAGATTTTCGCAAGCTTTCTGACATGGAGTGGCGCCAGCGTCTCAATGCGAGCCAATACATAGTGCTGCGGCAACACGGCACTGAACGCCCCGGCAGCAGTCCGCTCAACAAGGAAAAACGCAAGGGCACGTTCGTCTGTGCCGGCTGCGATCTGGAGCTGTTTTCATCCGAAACGAAGTTTGAGAGTGGGACGGGCTGGCCGAGCTTCTATCAGCCCTTGCCGGATGCCGTGGAGACCAAAACCGACCGCTCCCTTTTCATGACGCGCACCGAGGTGCACTGCGCGCGTTGTCTCGGCCATCTCGGCCATGTTTTCGACGATGGACCGCCACCGACCGGCCTGCGCTATTGCATGAACGGCGTCGCGCTGAAGTTCGTCCCGCAGTCCACTTCTTAGTCTTAGTTTTTGCAGGTCAATCGTACTCACAGACTAAAAACAATAAGAGTAAGCGGCGACACTGTCAGCTTGCTGCGGCGTTATAACTCACGCGGACCTGCAGTCTGATCGTGTTTGTCGGTCGATAAGCTCCTTTTCATAGGCAATAAGGGCCTTGGCGCTCTTGAGCGCCTTGTACAATTCACCGGCTAGAATGTGGTTGTTCACCGCCGCGATGTGAGGCCACGCGCTTGGTGCGGCCTGGATCAGATCGCGCATGAGGACGAAATATGTTTCGTGCTGGAGACGAGGGTCGCGCGCAGTATACATCAATTGGACAGTCAAATAGACACGTTTTGCGGGAGTATCTGCCTGCTCCAGCGTCATGATATCTTTTTCACGCAAAATGGGCGCGCTGCCTTCGATGAGTAACCAAGCCCGCTGTTTACTATTCGTGACGATGCATTCGCCTACAATGAAGCGTTCGCCCGGCTTCAGTTCAATTTTGAGAGTCATTGTACCAGTCCTAAAGCTGGAGGTAAGCTGCTTGTGACGGCCTAGTCTGCTTGCCAAAGAAGGCGCAGCACGTTCTGCTCTGCCTGCGTTGCCAGCCATTGGGTGATATTTGACAACTGTTGGCGGGTTTGCAGCGCGAGCAGATTGGCACTTTCCTTGCTGCTGCCAGCAGGCGTGCGCCAGTCCCCACCGGTTCTCAGTGTATTGATCATCGTTTTAATAAAATGTTCGCGGATCTGGATTGTCGATAGAGTGTCGCTGAGCGACTGGGCCTGCGACTTCAAATAGACAAGTGCTAGGTTCAGGTTGTCGGCGGTGGCCTGAATCTCAAAGTTAGTAGCCCACGTATTCTTTGGTTTGGTAATCGCGAGGTCACCCGAGACAGTAGCGTGGAATGCGGTAACGCTTACGGCGGGACAGCAGTTTTGGTTCGTAATGAGCCTGAGATCGCCACCCTCGAGTAAGTTAATGCCATTGAAATTGGCATCGGCCGTGACCTGATCGATCTGTGGCAGGAGCGCGTTGAATTGGTCGACTAGCCTTGCGCGTACATTTGTGTCGGTGGTCTTTTGGGCCTGGCTGACGAGCGCCAGTGCCAATTGGACCAGCTTGGTGATTGCCGCAATGCCGTCGCTGGCCGCTCTAATGGTCGTGATGCCCCTGGACATCCCATCGAGGAGCGAACTTAGTGTGCTAAGCTCTGTAGATGCCGAAAAGTCGAGCGGGTTATTGGGGAGTGGATTGTACCGGTTGTTGGCGGCAACCGAGGTGCCGGACTGCGCCACCAAGTCTGAGGCCTGTCTGAGGTGCGGTGGAGCCGAACGCAGGCTCTTAGGTGCCATGTCACCCATCCCAAAATCGTTGCCTCAATTCTGAAAAAGATAATGAATTGTTAGGGTTGACAGACCGTTAAGGCCGCGGGTTTTCAAACTCCGCGGCCTTGCCATGCGCCGGGTACGGCGGCAGGTAATGTTCCAGGAATGGCCTGGAGCAGACCAAATTGGGGCTTGATGGCGGGCCCGTTCGGCGGCCCCAGGGACCACCGCCCGAGACCTTACTCCGATATTGTCCGTGGATTGGTGGACGTATATAAGCCAGCCGCGCGAAGGGCAAAGCGACACTGCGCGCAAGAACAAAAAAGGGAGTAGGGAATGCTGGCCAAAACCAAGAACTATCGCCCGTCGGACAAAGAGCCGTTTATGAACGAGCGCCAACGCGAATATTTTCGGGCAAAACTGCTCGCTTGGCGAGACGATATACTCAAGGAGGCCAAAGAAACATTGCAGCATCTCCAGGAAGAAAATCAAAACCACCCTGATCTTGCCGACCGCGCGTCCTCAGAAACCGACCGCGCAATCGAACTGCGCGCGCGTGACCGCCAACGCAAGCTCATCGCCAAGATCGATGAGGCACTGGGGCGTATCGAGGACGGCACCTACGGTTATTGCGAGGAAACTGGCGAGCCAATCTCTTTGCGTCGGCTGGAAGCGCGCCCGATCGCCACATTCTCGGTCGAAGCGCAGGAGCGGCACGAGCGTCGAGAACGCATATACCGCGATGACTGAGAGCCGCGAGGTTTTCAATGCTCAATGGCCGGCCATCTCATTTAAGGCTTGGTCCCTGGGTCTTTGACTTGTAGGTCTGCCCGTCGCCATCCGCAGGCAGTGCAACGGAGCAGATCGCAGGGTCAGGGCGCATCACTGCGACTTGCTCCGTTTTTTTTGGGCGTTAAACTCAATTGCGAATGTGTCGGCGAGTGCGGGATCAAGCAAAGCGCCAATGAACGTAATAACGGCCATTTTCATCGCAGCGTCCGATTGAGTTGATGGCCCGCACACCGCGACGAGTGTGGAATTCGTACCGGCATCCGGCGCTTTGACAGCACAGACCATTGGACAGTCTTGGCGGCAGCAGTCACGCTGTCGTTTCGGGTTAGTTCTTCTTAAGGCTTTATCGCCTGAAACAACTTATTGAGGGCCCGTTCCGCGGTATCTGCCGCACTATTTAGGGTCCGTGCCGTGGTATCTGCCGCACTATTTAGGGCCCGTGCTACCGGAGATTTGTCCTCCTTGGTTTCACTGGGCGACGGCTTTGGGGCATTCGCTTGGCTCGATTGTTTGGCGCCCCGAGCAACAGATCCCGACGACTGCCTTTCCAGTCCTTCGAGATAAGCGGCGATGATGGCGGCCGATTGAGGGCTGGGCGTGTAGTGCTCCCGGAGGTAGCTCTCGAGCCCGAAAGTCCCTGTGGCCTTGGTCACGCTTTGTGGCGATTTATGACAGCTCGCGCAGTTGGCCGCGTAAAGTTGGGCGGCGGTCTTTCCCTGCTCCAAGCTTTCCTGCGCCCCGGCCGAGCTTGCGAAACACAACGCCAAAGAACCGATGGCGAGCCGGATACTATGACTTGACATCAAGCGGCGCGTTTGCATTTTTCGCACGACCACTTCCCCAAGTGCTCGCGGAGCTGGAGTGCGTTCATCGCGCCAGCTGATTGTGCCAATGGCGCGCTGTGTTCACAGCTACTCGCGCAGCCTTGAACAAAGTTACGATTGGAATCGGCCAAAGCGCAACGGAGCCAATGCAAAATCCAATAGCGTACGCGTGGTTGGGCCTCAACCATCGGCTGCCCCTTTCTGTGAGATGTTCCATTTGTTGCCAAGAAACATCAGGGCCGGAGAAAAATACTACGCCGATTTGGCCGCGGCTGATAGCGCCAACCCAAGCTCTCTGTGACGAGCGATGATCCCGTCGAGTCGACCTGAAAGATCGTCGGGCGAAGACCCAATGATCTGGCGAGTTGCGTGGCAGAGATCGCCTCGGTGTTGTCGTCGAGGACGATACGCTCGACGACACAGCCGACATCGCGGCCGTAGAACACGTGGGTGATATTGGGCACCGGAACAATGACGAAGCGGCCGGCGTGGGCTGACAATGCCGCCTCGAGGCTTAATGGCGGGGCAGCCAAATGCAGGGTCTATATTTTCTATGCTACGCGGCTTGGAAACAGGGCTTTCAGCTTGTCCCGAAAAATGTCAGCAAATTTTTCAAAGCCTGCTCTCGCCGGATGAAGCTCATTGGCCCAGGAACTGGTTTGAGGTCTTAAAGTACCCTGGCCATTTATAAACGTAATGTTTGGTGCCGATGCCGCCAAAGAAGTCAACATCGCTGCGAATTGTAACAACATAACCTTGACGACTTCC
>Ga0075418_10002457_pt1 | contig 21207 bp, 15 predicted proteins | sample SoiMetdeltSBSDD2_FD_81776 | JGI IMG/M metagenome (GOLD analysis project Ga0075418, IMG submission 81776) | Bulk soil microbial communities from a Populus tree surrounding site in Tennessee, USA - Soil MetaG P. deltoides SBSDD2 | ecosystem: Environmental > Terrestrial > Soil > Tree plantation...
ATTTCGCGCCGCAGGGCTGCATCGCCGGCGCAGGCTTCGTCGAGAAACGCGGCCCGCTCGTCCGGACCACGCTCGCAAACCGCATGGAACAGAGTTTCGAGCCGCCGCCAGCGCTCAGCGCTCATCCCTGGTTTCATTTTTCTTCAGCTCCCATTGCAGCCACGCCTTGACCAGCGTTGGAAAGCTGATGCTCTACCAACTGAGGTACTCCTGCTCTATCTCAACTCGGTGTCGTGACGCACGTTACCGCGCCGATGCGGAGGTGTCAAACGGCCGCCACGTGGTTCATTCAGCCGCTGGTGGGTGGCACGCAAGGTTGGAAGCAAGCCGCCAAGCGCTCGGCGTTGTCCACCGCCCCGGCAGGTAGCTCGAGCGCCGCAGGCGCCTTGCGGAACCAGGTTTCCTGATGACGCGCGAAGCGCCGCGTGTCGCGAAGAACGCGCTCCTCGACCGTGGCGAGGTCCATTCCATCCTGGACGTGCGCCACCACGTGCGGATAGCCGAGGGTGCGGAGGCCGGGAAGACTCGGATCGTTGCCGCCGTCGAGAAGGACGCGCACCTCCTCGATCCAGCCGCCGCGCAGCATGCGGGCGGTGCGTTCGGCGATGCGCCGGTGCAGCTCCGCTCGCGGCAGGACGAGGCGGCACTCGCGGAGCCGGAGCGGCGGCGGCTGTCGTACGGCGTTGAGGGCGCTCACGCTGCTTCCCGAGGCGAGGCAGATTTCCAGCGCCCGCGACAACCGGTAACGATCGCGGGGATGGATCGACGCGGCCCGCGCTGGATCGCGCTCCGCGAGCGCCGCCTGCAGAGCCTCCAAACTCCACCCGGCGAGCTCCTGGCGCACCTGCTGCAGCTCTGCCGCGGTGTAGGGCGCCGCGAAGAAGCCGGTGCGCAGCATGTGCAAATAGAAGCCGGCGCCGCCGACGAGGACGGGCAAGCGCCCGCGGGCCCGGATGGCGCCGACGAGCGCCACCGTCTCGGTGGCGAAACGCGCCGCGTCGTAGGTTTCGTGCAGCTCCAGGCAATCGACGAGATGGTGCGCGGCAACGCGGCGCTCTGCCGGCGTTGGCTTCGCCGTGCCCACGTCGAGGTGCCGGTACACCTGGCGCGAATCGGCGGAGATCACTTCGAGAGGCAGGAGGGCGGCGAGCTGCAGGACGAGTTCGGTCTTTCCTGCTGCCGTCGGGCCGCAGAGGACCGCCGCTTCGGGAAACGCGGCTGCTGTCACTGCAGCCTTCTCGTTCATTCTCAAGTGCGGCCGAAACGGCGATCGAGGTCGTCGAGGCCGATGCGGAGCAGCGTCGGCCGTCCGTGCGGGCAGGTGTAGGGCCGTGCGGTGGCGAAGAGTTGATCCATGAGGGCCCGCATCTCCACCACCGTGAGGCGCTTGCCTTGCATGATGGCGGCCCGGCAGGAGTAGCTGGCGAGCACTTGATCGCGGAGCGGCAAGCGCTCGCGTTCACGGTTTTCCGCCAGGTCGTCGAGGATGCCCAGCAGCACCGCCCCCTCGTCCCAGCGCGCCATCTCGCCGGGGATCTCCTCCACCAGGACGCTACGGCCGCCGAAGGGGCGCACCTGGAAGCCGAGGCGCTCGAAGAGCTCACGGCTCTCCTCGTAAGCAGCGTACTGGCCCACGGAGAGCTCGAGGGGGATGGGAAACAGCAGTCGCTGCAAGCTGGGGCGCCGGCCCTCGAGGGCCGCGACGGCGCGATCGTAGAGAATGCGTTCGTGCGCCGCGTGCTGGTCCACCACCACGATGCCGTTCTTGATCTGGATGAGCACGTAGGCGTTGTGCATCTGCCAGTAGAGCGTCTCGTCCCCTGCCAGCTCCGGGCGGCGCGCCGGACTCTCGAAGAGGAGCGTGGCGCCCGTAGCGGCACCGCTCGTGTCGCCGCCCGCGGGGACGACGGCCTCCTCCGTGGCGCGACCGCCAGCGCGACCGGCCGTCGCCGCTTCGAGGCTCGGCGGCGCCGTCGTTCCCAAGAGCGCCTCGGCGAGACGGACGCCATCGGCGTGGGCGCATGGCGCCGGTGGCGCTGGATACGTCTCCGAGGGCCCCGCCTCCGACCAAGGTTTGAGGATCGAAGCGGTGCGCTCCGGTCGCGGCAGGGTTTCCAGGTCCGTCGTCTGCAGCGGCCCGATGGCATCGCGGAGGGCGCGGACGACGACGCTGTGCAGGAGTCTTTCGTCGCGGAAGCGCACTTCTCGCTTCGTCGGGTGCACGTTGACGTCCACGTGGTCGGGCGGCAGCGACAAGAAGAGCACCACCACCGGGTAACGCTCGTGATCCAGCGCGTGCCGGTAGGCGTGGGCGATGGCGAAGGAGATGGTGCGGTCGCGCACCGGCCGGCCGTTGACGAAGACGAACTGTTGCGAACGGTTGCGGTGGCCGAAGGGTGGCTTGCCCGCCAGGCCTTCGACACGCACGGCATCGCGCTCGGCGCCGAAGTCGGCGAGATGGGTTACCACCGGGCGCCCGAGAAGCGCGGCGGCGCGTTCGCGCAGCGTCGCGGCCGGCCGCAGGTCGAGCAGGTCACGACCGTCGTCGCGCAGCAGCAAGCGCAGCTGTGGGTGCGCCAAGGCGTAGGTGGTGACGACGTCCAGGATGGCACGGCGTTCCACCTGCGGGCTGCGCAGGAACTCGCGGCGGGCGGGGGTGTTGTGGAACAACGCAGCCGCCGCGACCGAGGTGCCCACGGGGGCCGCCACGGGTCGCACCGGGCCGCACTTGCCGTCGACGATCTCGAGCCGGTGGCCCACGTCGCTGCTGGTCTCGCGGGAGGTGATGGAAAGGCGCGAGACGGCGGCGATGGCGGCCAGGGCTTCGCCGCGGAAGCCGAGGGTGTCGACGCGCAGTAGATCCTCGATCACCTGGAGCTTGCTGGTGGCGTGGCGCTGCACCGCCAGCGGCAGGTCTTCCGGCGGCATCCCGGTGCCGTCGTCGGACACTTGCACCAGGCCGCGGCCCCCCTGCTCGAGGGTGATGGTGATGCGCGTGGCCCGGGCATCCAGGGCGTTGTCCAGCAACTCCTTGGCGACCGAGGCAGGCCGCTCGACCACCTCGCCGGCGGCGATCTTGTTGACCGTGTTCGAATCGAGGCAGACGATGCGGCCCATGATGCGGCAACGATAGCACAGACCAGCAGGTGCCTTGGTTCCGCTCAGGCCAGGCGCGCCACCGCCGCCTGCAGCAACGCGGCGACATCATCGCCATCGCGCGGATAGCTGCTCGTTCCCAGACGCAGGTCGAGCTGCATGCCTGCTGCCAGCTTCTCCTGCAGCACCTGCCGGATGCGCGCTTCCAGTTCGCGGCCGCGAGCATCGGCCTCGGGCGACACCACCATGAGGCGATCGGGGCCGTACCAGCCGAGGAGATCGCTGCTGCGCACGTACTCGCGCAGGATGCGGTCGATCTGCCCCACCACTTGTCGGCGGGCCGGTTCGGCGAGCGCCTCCAGGCCTTTCAAGTGCACCAGGGACAGGCCGAGCTCCCGCTGGTGGCGCTGGGCGCGGGCGACCTCGCGGCGCAATTCCTCTCGCAGGCGCTTGCTGTCGATGTCGGTGCTCGCTGACGGTGACGCCGGCGGCGGCGACGTCGCCGGAGATTCCGGCGCAGCCGGCGACACCGCCGGAGATTCCGGCGCAGCCGGCGACACCGCCGAGTCCGACGGCGGAGGCGCCGCCGGAGTGTCGGCCTCGCGGCTCTGCTCCTGCCGGCGGGAAAGCAGCGCCGCCGCCATGGCGCCGAGACTCTCGAGGAGCTCGCGGTCGAAGGGGGTGAAGGCGCCGGCTTCCAGCGGGTCTTGCATCAGCTTGTCGTAGACATTGAGGACGCCGACCAGGCGCTCCCCTAGGAAGAGCGGCAGGGAGACGAAGGAACGCTGCCGCGGCGGCGCCTCGGGACCATGCTCGCTGCCGTGCTGCGCGGTGCGCACGTCCGCCGCCCGGCGCTGCAGCGTGCTCTCGGTGACCTTGGCGTCCAGGGCGCGCCAGGCTTCGGCGCTGCTTTCCGGGACGCCGTGCGCGATGGGACGGGAATAGGTACGGCGCGCTTCGTCCACTTGCCGGAACAGGGCTCGTTCCGCCGCCACGAGGAGCGCCGCCTCGCGCACCAGCACTGCTTCCAGCTCGCCCCGGGGCGCGGCCTCGAAGAGCGCGGTCAGCGCTCGCGCCAGGCGGGTGCTACGCGCCAGGCGCGTTTCCATCTGCCGCAGGCGGAGGCGCGCTTCGAAGACCACCGACAATTGCCGCACCGCGGCGGGTGCGGCGGTCATGAAGGCGTCGGCCATGGCGAGGCGGGCGAAGACGACGCAAAGGACGCCCACCGGGCCGGTGCCGAGGAGCGGCGCGTACACCCAGGAATGGACCCTGTCCGGATCGTCCGCCACGGCGAAGGCACGCTCCACCATGGCGGAGACACCATCGGTCTCCGGCGCTTCCTCTTGCGAAGCGTGCACCCATTCCTTCTCGAGCAGAGCGCGCCCGGCGAGAGCGCGGTTCGGGGCGGGGAGTATCGTGCTCTGCGGGCGCGCCGCCGAGCCGAGCGGCACCCAATCACCGCTTTCCGTCGCCACGAGGAAGCTCGCCGCCTCGGCGTCGAAGGCGAGACAGATCTCGCGGGCCAGTGTGGTGAGCGCCGCGCCGAGATCCCTGCTCTTCTCCTCGATGCCGTCGAGGGCGGCGACGATCCGGCTCGCCGCGGCGCTGCCTGCGGCGGCGCGGCTCCGCGCCCCTTCCAAGAGCGCCGCCAGACGCGGTGCGGCGCTACGCAGGCAATCGAGATCGCCGGCGCTGAAACGACGCCCGGGCACGGTGGAGGAGACGTTGAGCACTCCCACCAGCGTCCCCTCCGGGGTGGAGAGGGGGATGCAGAGTGCGGTGCTCACCGGGCCGCGCTGGCTGGGAAACTTCCCGGGCTGCTCGCCGTGCAGCACCTGCGCGGTGCGCATGGCCGCAGCGAGACCGGCGACGGGTTCACCGAGCGCGTGTCGCGCGTGGAGGAGCACTTGCTCCCCCAAGCCGCGCGCGGCGAGCACGTAGAGCTCGGAGCTCCCCCGGGCGAGCAGCTGCAGCGAGCCGCCGGTGGCGCCGACCGCGTGCATGCAGGTGTCGAGGAGCCACTCCCCCAGCGTTTCCGGCGACCCGAGCCGCTGGCCGGCGCTCTCCAGCGCCTCGAGGCGCGCGGCGAAGGTCTGGACCTCCTCTTCCTCGGCGGCGGTCGGAGCAGCCGGCAGTGCTCCGCCCCAGCGGAACCGCGCTTCGGCGGCGCCGATCAACTCGGCGCGCAGGCCGCTGCACCAGTCGATGGCGCTCTGGTAAGCCAGACGGTGGGTCGGCAGGACGATGACCTCGGCCGCCGCCAGACGCTCGCGCGCCGCCGCATCCGAACCTGCTGGGATGCCGGAAATCTCGGCCAAAGAAAGGCCAGGCGCGTGCGGGTCGGGGTCGAATACGGCCACGAGCTGCACCTGATCCTGGCGCTGTAACTCCGCCAGGATCTCGATGTCTTCCTCGCGGGCGCCGAGAAGCGCCACGCGGGGTCTGGGTTGGAAGTCCGCCATGAAGCCTCGGCTGAATGGAAACCCGGTTGCGCACTTTGCCGCCAAAGGGCCAAAAAGCAAGCCATGCGCCAGCGGCGCTTGTCTCCGTGCGTTTCCGCACCCTCGTCCAGAGGTTCGCTGACCGCACCGCTCTCGAACCGCGCAGCGCTCTTACAATAGACATGGACGCAGATGCTTGCAGCGTTTGTTTCCAGTTTTTTCGAAGGTGACCCCGAGGGCAGCGGGTGGCGGGAGCAGGCGCCGAGACTTAAGCCAGGCTCAGAGGAGACGGCGGAGCTGCAGGAGGAAAGTGCGGGCCTCTTCGGGCGAGAGTTCCTCCGGGCGGCTCTGCCGCAGCAGATCGGCGACCCGGCGTTCGAGGGCGGCGAAGAGATCGAGCTGCGGCGGCGGGTTTCCCGTGGCATGCCCGAGCTGCTGCTCCATCGCCTCGTGCTCGTTCAGGATCTCCTGGGCGCGGGCGATGACCGCTGGCGGCAGGCCGGCGAGCTTCGCCACCTGGATGCCGTAGCTCTTGTCGGCGCGGCCGGGCTCGACGCGATGCAGGAAGAGGATTTCGTCCTGCCATTCCCGCACCGCCACGGTGAGGTTGCGCAGGCGGGGCAGCGTTTCCTCGAGGACCGTGAGCTCGTGGTAGTGGGTGGCGAAGAGTGTGCGCGGCCGCGCCGGGCCGCGCTCGTGCAGGTACTCGAGCACCGCCCAGGCCAGGCTCATGCCATCGTGGGTGCTGGTGCCGCGGCCCACCTCGTCGAGAATCACCAGGCTGTCGTCGGTGCAGGCGTGGAGAATCTTCGCGGCCTCGGTCATCTCGACGAGAAATGTGCTCTGCCCCCGCGCCAGGTTGTCCGCGGCGCCGACGCGGGTGAAGATTCGATCCACCGGGCCGATGGAGGCGCTCGCCGCCGGCACCCAGCTGCCGGCATGAGCCATCAGCACGATGAGCGCCACTTGGCGGAGGAAGGTGGACTTGCCTCCCATGTTGGGGCCGGTGAGAACGAGGATCTGCGCCTCGCTGCGGGAGAGCTCCACGTCGTTGGGAACGAACTCCTTCTCGAGCAGCGCTTCGACCACCGGGTGCCGGCTCTGCCGCAGCACGATGCGGTCGTCCGCGGTCAGATGCGGCCGCGCATAGTCGCGCTGGTGCGCCACCTGGGCGAAGGCGGCGAGCACATCGAGGGCCGCGAGCGCCGCCACCGTGCGCTCCACTCGGGGTGCCTGCGCGGCGAGCCGGGCGCGGAGAGCAGCGAACAAGCTGGTTTCGAGGCGCACGCGCTCGTCTTCGGCGCGCAGCACCAGCTGCTCCTTCTCCTTCAGCTCCGGCGTGATGTAGCGCTGCGCTCCCACCAAGGTCTGCTTGGGGCTATAACGCTCCGGCACCTTCTCCACTTGCCCGCGAGGGACCTCGAGGTAGTAGCCGAAGACCTTGTTGTAGCCGACCTTGAGCTTGCCGATGCCGCTCGCGGCGCGCTCGCTTTCCTGCAGCGCGGCGATCCACTCGCGCGCCGAACGGGTGGAGTCGAGGAGAGCGTCGAGCTCCTCGGAGACACCCGGACGGATGACGCCGCCAGCGCGCAAGTGCGGCGGCGGTTCGTCCACCAGCGTGCGGCGGACGTCCTCGACCAGGTCCTGCAGCGGGTCCATGGCCTCCCGCAACGCCGCGAGGAGAGTGCCTTGAACGGGCTCCAGCATCTCCCGCAGCAGCGGGATGCGTGCGGCGCCGTCGGCGAAGGCCACCAGATCGCGTGGTCCGGCGCGGTCCGCGGCGATGCGGCCGAAGCCGCGCTCCAGGTCGCCGAGACGGGCGAGTTCGGCGGCCAGGAGAGCCAGCGCCTCGCTCTCTTGCACCCAATAGCCCACGGCCTCGTGCCGCGCCTCCACAGAGCTGCGCTCGCGCAGCGGAGCACGCAGCCAGCGGCGCAGCAGGCGCGAACCCATGGCGGTGCGGCAGGCGTCGAGATGGTGCACCAGGGTCACCGAAGCGTCCTGGCCGCGGCTGGAGCGGAAGATCTCCAGGTTCGCCAGCGTGTCCTCGTCGAGGAACATCTCCGCCGCCGGGCGCACCACCTGCACCCGCGTCACCGCTTCGAGCCGGCTCCGCTTCAGCCGGCCGCCGTACTCGAGCAAGGCGCCGCCCGCACGGACGCCCTCGGGCACGTCACCGCAATCCAAGCCCTCGAGCGAGGCGGCGCCGAAGTGGCGCAGCAGCGCCTCTCGCGCCAGGCGCGGTGTGAACAGCGCTTCTTCCACGTAGGTGAGCGGCAGGGTTTCGAAGCGCCGCTGCAGCGTCGCGGCGAAGGGGCTTCCCATGCAGCTCTGGGGCAGGAACAACTCCCGGGGGGAATAGCGCGCCACGAGGTCGAGGCTCTCGGCCTCGACACGCTCGCCGAGACCGAACTCGCCGGTGGAGAAATCGAGGAAGGCGAAGCCCACGCTTCGCCCCACGGCCTCCGGCACGGCGAGACAGAAGGCGTAGTGGTTGTCCCGTTCGGCGAGCAGCTCGGGCACGAGCGCCGTCCCCGGCGTCAGCACCTCGGTGACGGCGCGCTGCACCAGTCCCTTCGCCAGCGCCGGATCTTCCACCTGATCGCAAACCGCGACCTTGTAGCCGGCGCGCAACAGGCGCGCGATGTAACCGCTGGCGCTGTGGTAGGGCACGCCGGCCAGGGGGACCGGCGTTTCGGAGGCGCGATCGCGGCTGGTGAGGGCGATGCCGAGGACGCGGCTGGCGATCGCCGCATCACCGTGGAAGGTCTCGTAGAAGTCTCCCATGCGGAAGAGAAGGATGGCGTCCTGATGCTGGCGCTTGATCTCCTGGTACTGCGCCATCATGGGAGTGAGCTTCGTGGCCGGAACGGCCGGTTCCCTGCCTGGCTCCGGCATCCGGCTCATGGCGACTCCGGCCGGACGAGCCGCCACTCCATGCCGAGGGGTTCGAGCTTGGCGCGGGCGTGCGCCGTCGCCGCACTGGCGCTCGTGAAGGGGCCGAGGGCGACGCGGTAGAAATGGCGCTCCCCTTGTTGCACCGGGTCGACCCGCACCGGGCCGATGTCGGGCGGCAGACGATCGCGCAAGCGGAGCGCGTTGGCTTGGCTCTCGAAGACGCCGATTTGCAGCAGCAACGACCCGGGCGGCAACGCGGCTGCCGCGCCCGCGGGCGTCGTCGTCGCACCCTCTGCGGCGGTCGCTGCACCGCCCGAGGCCGGCGCCTGGCGGAGAGAGGTCAGTGTCGCCGCGATCATCTCGTTCTCCGGGGCGGTGGCGAAGCGGCGCTGCAGGGTTTCCGCCGCCGTGCGCGCCTCCGCGGCTCGACCGAGCTCCGCCTGGCACTCCGCCTGCCAGAGCAAGACCGTGGGTAAGAAGTCGCCCCCGGAAGCAGCGAGCGGGGCCAGCTCCTGGAGAGCCGCCTCGGCACCGCGTGTGGCGCGGGCGGCCCAGGCGCGGAGCAGGGATGCCCGCGGCGAGGCGGGCAGTCCTTTCAAGGCGGCGGCAGCGCGTTCCGCCTCTTCGAGGCCGATCCAACTGGCGGCGACGAGAAGACGGGACTCGTCATCGGTGGCGTCCTCGAGACGGGAGCGCACGCTGTGATAGTTGCCCCGCGCGAAATCGAGACGCGCCAGCTCGAGAACGGCGCGTTGGTGGACCGCACCGCTGGGCGCAGCCTGCTCCGCCTCTCGCCAGGCGCGCCTCGCTTCCTTGGCGTCCGGGCTCAGCTCGGCGAGGAGCAGGTAGGCTTGCCCGCGGCTCTCACCCTCGAGCTCGGGCAACGCCGCGAGCAGGCGCTCGTGGGCCTCGGCGTACTGCAGCCGCCGTTGCAGCGCCCGCGCTTCCTCGAGCACATTCGCCTGCCCCACCGCCGCCGCGGGCAACAGCAGGGAGAAGAGCAGCGCCACACCGCTCCAGCGCCGAGCGGGACGCCCGCTGCCGCTCCGGATCACCGCGCTCCCGATGGGGGCGTCACGATCCTTGCCTTGCCCGACTCGAAGTCTCATGCGCCGCGTCTTCCTGCCGCTTGCAGCAGACCCACATGGGTGTCGATGAGCTGCCGAGCCTCCTGCGTCTTCCCCTGCTCCAGCAGCAAGTGGGCGAGCAACTGGAACGCCCGGGGCGAATCCGGAGCTTGCTCGAGGGCGGCGCGCAGCAGGCGCTCTGCCTCTTCCACTTGCCCTTTCTTCGTGGCCAGCTTGCCGGCGGCGAGCAGGGCCTGCTGGTCCCGTGGTCGTCGCTCCAGGATCTGAGCGTAGATGCCTTCGATGTCGCTGAACTTCCCTAGATCGAAGTAGACGCGCTCGAGCCGATCATAGAGCTCGGGCTCGACGTCGCTGGTGGCGAAAGCGAGCTTCTGCCAGTAGTAGAGAGCGCTCTCCAAGTCGCCTTCCTCGTGCACGAGATCCCCCAAGGCGAGCAGCGCCGGCTCGCAGTTGCCGTTTTCCTTCAGCGCTTCCTGGAAGTAACGCTTCGCTTCGGCCCGCTGTTCCTGCTGCCGGCAGCGCTCGCCCATGGCGGCGAGGAAGCGCGCCAGCTCGGCCCGTTCCTGCGTACCGTCGCCGCGGAGCGCCCGGATGGCGCGTTCCGCCGTGACGTAGTCGCCGCAGAGCAGCGCCTCCTGGGCGATCTCTCGTTGCAGCGGCCCGTCACGCCCATCCTGGGCCAGCTGCTGCAGCGCCGCCAGGGCCTCGCGCCTCCGGCCGAGGGCGCGGTAATCCTCCACCAGGCAGCGTTGCACCAGGGTGCGCTCCTCCGGCGTGAGATCCTGGCGCACGGTCAGGGTCTGATGGATCTGCAGGGCCGTGGCGTGATTGCCACGGCGGCGCAGCACGCTGCCGAGCTTGATGTAAACGTCCGCACTCGTGCTCCCGGCGTGGGCGGCACGCCGCAAGCTGTCCAGGGCACCGTCCCAGTCGTCGTTCAAGATGTAGTTGAGGGCAGCGGCGTAAGGGTCTGTGCCCGAAGCGACTTTGCGCGGCCCGCGACCGATGATGTAGAGGAAGCCGCCGGAAATCAGAAGCAGCCCGAGCCAGAAGACGAATGCCTCGGCGGACAAGACAGCCCTCCCGGCTTCAGCGCTCCGCGGGCCGTGAACCCGGGGTTTCCCTGGCGGTGTCCAGACCAGCCAGGGGCAAGTTGCGTAGCGCGGTGATCTCGTCGTCGAGGCGCAGGTTCTCGCGCCGCAGGCGGCGGATCTCGTTGCGCAACGCGAACTCCCGGAACACCATGAGGCCGAAGACCAGGATGGCGCCGCAGAGCATGGCACAGAAGAGAACGACGTTGAGCGCCAGGTTCTGATAGGTGCGGGTGAAGAGTGTGAGCGAGGTGTGGTGCTCCACGTTGACGACGGCGAGTGCGAGCACCGAAGCGACCACGACGAACACGAGCAGGCTACGCACCAGCCACACGGGCGCTGCACCTCCAGCCGCCGGCCCTGCGCCCTTCCGCCGGCCCCGACCGGCGCGGCACAACGCGCACCGCCGCCGGGAGAGGGGCGGCGAGGCCCCCTCCCCCAGCGCGGCACGCTTCCGGCTCAGAGTTCGTCGTCGTCCATTTCCTCGGCGGCGACGAGCTCCGCGTCGCCCTCGCGACCGTTGCTGGAATCCTCTTCGGAGATCGGCCGCCGGGTGCCGAACTTGGCGTTGAAGGCGGCCAGATCCTCGGCGGTGGCATCCTCCATGTAAGCGCGCACGGAAAGCACGATACGCCGGTTCGCCGGGTCCATCTTGATCACCTTGAGGGGGATCCGCTCGCCGACACCGAAGTACTCGGCGGGCTTCTTGATGTCCTCCGGCAGGAGGTGCGAGACGGGGACGAAGCCCTCGACGCCTGAACGCAGCTCCACCACGATGCCGCGATCCAGGAGACGTTCCGTCGTTCCCTCGAGCACGGTCCCGACGATGTATTCCCGCGCCAGGTCGTCCCAGGGATCGTCCATGGTCTGCTTGATGCCGAGGCTGATGCGCCGGCTCTCGCGGTTGACCTCCAGGACCTTGACCCGCACCACGTCGCCCTTCTTCACCACTTCACTCGGGTGGCGGACGCGCTTGGTCCAGGACATGTCGGAGATGTGCACCAGGCCATCGATGCCTTCCTCGATCTCGACGAAGGCACCGAAGTTGGTCAGGTTGCGCACCTTGCCCTCGAGGGAGGTGCCGGGCGGGTACTTCTCCGCCAGCGTCTCCCAGGGATCCGGCTCGGTCTGCTTCAGACCGAGGGAGATCTTCTCGTTCTCCGGGTCGATCTTCAGCACCATGACCTCGATCTCGTTGCCCACGGAGACGATCTTGGAGGGATGGCGCACGTGCTTGGTCCAGGACATCTCGGAGATGTGGATCAGGCCCTCGACGCCGCGCTCCAACTCCACGAAGGCGCCATAGTCCGTGATCGACACGACCTTGCCCTTGACCCGCGTGCCCACCGGGTATTTCTCCGCCACTTCCTTCCACGGGTACGGCTGCAACTGCTTGAGACCGAGGGAGATGCGCTCGCGGTCTCGGTCGAAGTCGAGGACCTTGACCTCGAGCTCTTGGCCGATGGAGACGACCTCGCTCGGGTGCGCCACCCGCCCCCAGGAGAGGTCGGTGAGGTGCAAGAGGCCGTCGATGCCGCCCAGGTCCACGAAGGCGCCGAAGTCGGTGATGTTCTTCACCGCGCCCTTGCGGATCTGCCCCTTCTCCAGCTCGGCGATGATCTTCGTCTTCTGCTTGGTGCGCTCCTCCTCGAGGACGACCCGACGGGAGACGACGATGTTGCGCCGGCGCTTGTTGAGCTTGATGATGCGGAACTCCAGCTCCTGGCCGATCAGGGCATCGAGATTCGGCACCTGCCGTAGCGCCACCTGCGAACCCGGCAGGAAGGCGTCCACACCGTAGAGCTTGACCACGAGGCCGCCCTTGATGCGGCGGTCCACCGTGCCCTTCACCGTTTCGGTGCTGTCGTAAGCGGCCTTGATCCGGTCCCAGACCTTGAGGAAGTCGGCACGCGTCTTGGAGAGGACGATGAGACCGTCCTGATTCTCCATCTTCTCGAGGTAGACCTCGAAGGACTGGCCCACCACGAGCTCCGCCGGATTGTCGAACTCGGCGATGGGGATGGCGCCTTCGCTCTTGAAGCCGATGTCCATGAGCACTTCGACCGGCCCGATGCCGACGATGGTGCCCTTGACGATCTCGCCCTCGCCGAAATCGCGCAGCGTCTCGTCGTACTCCAGCACCTGCTTGAGGAAGGCATCGCGCGTCAGCGCCTGGGCGTCGGGATCGTCGAACTCGAAGTTGAACGGCTTCACCTGCGCCGCCGGCGTGCGCTTCTTGGGCCGGCGCTCCTCTTCCTCGTCGTCGAAGCCCCGGCGGCCGTGGCCGCCACTGCGACCACGCCAGCCCCCTCGGCTGTCGTCCCGCGGACCGCGACGCCGCGGCCCGGAGTCCGAGGTCGCCGTGGCGGTCCTGGACTCTCGCCCTGCGCCCCGCGACCCTGGAGTGTCACCTCCTTCCGGCGCGCGCTCGGCGCGCCTCGATTCCTCGTTGCGGAGCGTGTGACTCTCGTCCAGCATGAAGCGGATTCCTCCTTAATTCATAAAGATTTCCCCGAAAAATATTGGGGGACAATCGAGCTACCCTAGCAACCTCCGTCCAGGATCGCAAGGCCGGAACGGCCCGGACCGCCGGGGTCTGGAGGGCCTCAGGGTCAGGGCTCGGGGCCGGCGGGGGCGAAAATGCCGGGAAGTTCGAGCCCGGCGAGGGGGACGCGGGCAGCGGAGCGCAGCATCAACCCGGCGATGTGCTCCATGGCGAGCGCCCCTGCCTGGGCGTAACCGTCCGGGTCGTCGGAGAGTGCGCCGAGGACGAAGGGTTCGCCGACCCACACCTCCAGCGGCTGGCGGCGCAGGAAGCGTGGCCGGCGGTCGCGGCTGCCGCGGACGAAGACGGGGACGATGGGCCGCCCGGCGCGGCGGGCGACGTAACCGAAGCCCCAGCGCGACCTGCCGAGCCGGCCGGGCTTCTGGCGTGTGCCTTCCGGAAACATGAGGACGTTCTCGCCCGCCTGCAGCAGCGCCACGGCGCGATCGAGGGCGGCGTAATCCGCCGTGCCTCGCTGGATCGGGAATGCATTGAACAGACCGATGAGCCAGCCGAAGGCGCCGCTGCGGAAGAGCTCGCTCTTGGCGACGAAGCAGGACTCGAAGGGCACGGAGGCGCCGGCGAGCGGCGGATCCAGGCCGGAGATGTGATTGCAGGCGACGAGGGCGCTGCCAGTCAGCCGGGAGGCGGGGTGCACCTCGCAGCGCAAGCCGCAGGCGGCGCGGAAAAAGGAGCTGATCAAAACGTGGGCGCAGCGGAAGCGCCGGCGGCGAAAGGGCCGGTAACCCGGCTGGGCCCAGTCCTCGGGGACGAAGGTGTGTGCTGCCGCCGTCGTCGTTCCCGCTTCGACACAGCGGAGCGCGAGCGCCACCACGGCGTCGAGCTGCGCTTCGATCCCGAGCTCGGTGGTGTCCAGCTCGATGGCGCCGGCGGTGCGGCGGAGCGGCGCGGAAGAGCGCGTCGTGTCGGCGCGGTCCCGCGCTTCGATCTCCTCCTCCACCGCTTGTCGTGGCCGCGCGTTGCCGCGGGCGGCTTCCTCCTCCTGCCGCCGCGCGGCGCGGGCGGCGACGTCGGCGGTGAGGAAGATCTTCAGGTCCGCCTGGGGCAAGACGACGCTGCCGATGTCCCGCCCCTCCATCACCGTGCCGCCCGCCGCCGCCAAGCGGCGCTGCAGGTCGAGCATGGCAGCTCGCACCGCGGGCCAAGCGCTCACCTGCGACACCATCGCCGTCACCTGCGGATGGCGGATCGCGCCACTCACGTCTTCGTCCCCGAGATACACACGCTGCCCGGCGGTGTCGGACTCGACGCGCAGCCGGGCCGTCTGCACCAGCGCGGCGAGGGCCGCCTCGTCGCCTGGCTCCACCCCCGACCGTTGCGCTGCCAAGGTCACCGCGCGGTAGAGCGCGCCGGTGTCGAGATAGCGCAGGCCGAGCCGCGCCGCCACGCCACGCGCCGTGGTGCTCTTCCCCGCCCCGGCGGGACCATCGATGGCGATGACGAGCCGGCGCAGCGCCGCGGCGCGGGCGGCAGCCCGGGCCGCGAGCGACTCCCGTTCGCCGGGGCGGAAGGCGAAGCGCGCACCGATCCCGGCGCTCATGCCCCGTCCTTCCCGGACGGGTCGCAACGATCGAGCTGCCGGCCGAGGACGCGGGCCAGCGTCGCCAGCTCCACCATGAGCTTCTCGAAGCGTTGCGGCGTCAGCGATTGCGGGCCGTCGCTGAAGGCTTCTGCCGGCCGCGGGTGCACTTCGATCATGAGGCCGTCGGCGCCGGCGGCGATGGCGGCCCGCGCCATCGGCGACACGAAGCGCCAGTCCCCGGTGCCATGGCTCGGGTCCACGATGACGGGCAGGTGGCTCAAGGCGTGGATCACGGGCACGGCGCAGAGATCGAGGGTGTTGCGCGTCGTGCTGCTGTCGAAGGTGCGGATGCCGCGCTCGCAGAGCACCACCTTGTCGTTGCCCTCGGAGAGGATGTACTCGGCGCAGAGAAGGTATTCCTCGATGGTGGTCATCAGGCCGCGCTTGAGGAGGACGGGCTTGCCGCTTTGACCGATCTCGCGCAGCAGATCGAAGTTCTGCACGTTGCGCGCCCCGATCTGCAAGATGTCGGCATAGCGCGACACGAGCTCCACGTGGCGCGTGTCCATGACCTCCGTCACCACGGCGAGACCGGTGGCGGTGCTCGCCTCGCGCAGGAGCTCCAAGCCTTCCCGTCCGAGGCCCTGGAACGAGTAGGGCGAGGTGCGGGGCTTGAAGGCGCCGCCGCGCAGCACGGAAGCTCCGGCGGCCTGCACGCGCCGCGCCACCTCGAAGAGTCCTTCCCGGGTCTCCACCGAACAGGGCCCGGCCATGACCACGACGCGACCCCCGCCGATGGCGACTTCCCCCACCGGGACGACCGAATCCTCCTGGCAGTACTCGCGGCTCGCCTGCTTGTAGGGTCGCGTGAAGGGCAGAATGGCGGCGACACCGGGGAGCAGCTCCACCTGGCGATCCTGGAGGAGCGTGGCGTCGCCGATGACGCCGAGCACCAGGCCGTCGGCGCCGCGGGAACGGCGCGTGCGGCAGCGCAGCTGCTGCAGCAAGCGCTCGACCCGATCCACCTGGCGTTTCGTGGCATTGGGGCGGAAGACGATGCGCATCCGGCTCCCCTCTCAGGCGGGCGCCGAAGGCGCGGGGGCGACGCGCGCCGTCTGCAACGCCGCCCGTTCGGCGGCATCGAGAGAGCGGAGCGACCCCGGCGGCAGAGCGGCGAGATGGAGCGGGCCGACACGGACGCGGTGCAAGTGCAGGAGCGGAACGGCGAGAGCCTGCAGCATGCGGCGGATCTGCCGCTTGCGGCCCTCGTGCAGGACCAAGCGAAGGACGATGCCGCTCGCGCTCGTTTCCAGCTGGACCTGGCACGGGGCGGTGCGGCCGTCGTCGAGGTCGACGCCGCTCTGCAAGCTCTCCAGCTCCGCCGGCGTGAGGGCCCGTCCGACCTCTGCTTCGTACTCCTTCTCCATCCCCCAGGAAGGATGGGTGAGCTTGAAGGCGAGGTCGCCGTCGTCGGTGAGGAGGAGGAGCCCGGTGGTGTCTCGATCCAGGCGCCCGACCGGGAAGAGACGCGCCGTGATGCCGTGCTGCTTGACGAAATCGAGCACCGTCGGCCGGCCCTGGGGATCGCGGGCGGTGCTGACGACGCCCGCTGGCTTGTGGAGCATCCACACGCCACCAGAGTGAGGGCGGACCTCGGCGCCGTCCACGGTGACCCGGTCGGCGGGACCAATCTGGGTTCCGAACTGCCCGGGCTCGCCGTTGACCCGCACTCGACCGCTCTCGATCAAAGCGTCGCAGCCGCGGCGGCTGCCGAGGCCGCACGCGGCCAGATAACGGTTCAAGCGCATGCTCTCGCCTTCAGCCGGCGTCCGGTTCCGCCGCGGGTGGCTCCTCGCCGTCGTCCTCCGGCGCGGCCGGCGCCGGCGGCGCGCTACTGCGGCGGTCGCGCCGTTCCAGCCCCACCTGCGCGGTCAAGGTCTCGATGGCCTCGCCTCGGGCCTCCAGCTCGGCGTCGAGATCCTCCAGCGTCGGCAGGTTCTGCTGCCGCAGCTTCTCTTCCATCCGCGCGGCGGCGAAGCGTCCTTCCTCGCTCGCCGGTTCGGCGGCGGGCGCCGTCGCCAGCTCCTGCGCCTCCTCCTCTTCGAGGCGGCGGGTTTCTTCCTCCCGCGCTGCCAGCATCGCTTCCAACTCCTCCAAGCTCGGCAGGTCGTGGAGCGAGTCGAGACCCAGGTACTGGAGGAACTCCGGCGTCGTGGCGTAGAGCAACGGCCGGCCGACGCTGTCGGCGCGGCCGGCGATGCGCACCAGGTTGCGCTCGAGCAGGGTCTCCACGACGCCGCCGCTGCCGACGCCGCGGATGGCGTCGATCTCCGGGCGCGTGGTGGGTTGCTTGTAGGCGATGATCGCCAGCACTTCCAGGGCGGGCCGGGTGAGGCGCACGCGGCGCTTGCCGACGAAGAGCCGGCGCACCACGTCCGCCAGCTCCGGTCGCGTGCACAGCTGGTAACCGCCGGCCACGCGCTGCATGCGGATGGCGCGGTCGTCGGCGGCGTAATCCCGCTCCAGTGTTTCGAGCGCGGCCTGGATGTCCGCCCGCGCCGTCTCCGGGAGGACCTCCTGCAGTCGGGCCAGCGAGAGCGGCGCTTCGCTGGCGAAGAGCAGCGCTTCGATTTCGGCTTTGAGGCTCATGCTTCGTTCTCCACCCCGGCTGTCGAGCTGTCCTCCCGCCGAGCGTCGCGCTCGGGAGCGCGATCGGCCGGGAAGATCCACAGGTCGCTGAAGCTCTCCGCTTGGTGCGCCTTCAAGGCCCGCGCCTTGATGAGCTCGAGGAGCGCCATGAAGGTGACGATGACCTCGAGGCGCGAACGCGCCCCTTCGAACACGTCACCGAAGCGCAGGCGCCCGGCCTCTTGCAACCGGGACTGTAGCCAGGCGGTGCGTTCCTCCAGGTGCACCGGCTCGAGCACCACTTCGTGGGTGGTGACGATCTCGAAGCGGCGCAACACGCCTTGCAGGGCCTGCATCAGCCGCGGCAGGTCGACGCTGAAGATCTCCTCCTCGCCGTGCTCCTTCGCTTCCTCCAGCAGCGCCGCATCGAAGGGGCGCGTGTAGGTGCGCAAGCTGTCGCGCTCCCGGTCCTCCAGCTTCTGCGCCGCTTCCTTGAACTTCTTGTACTCCAGCAGGCGTTGCACGAGCTCGGCGCGGGGATCCTCCTCGTTCTCCTCCCCCGGGCGCTGCACCGGCAGCAGCAGTCGCGCCTTGATGCGCAGCAGCGTGGCCGCCATGACCAGGAAATCCCCGGCGATGCCGAGATCCAGGCGCTCCAGCATCTCCACGTGCCGCAAGTACTGTTCGGTGATGCGCGCGATGGGGATGTCGTAGATGTCCATCTCCTCGCGCTGGATGAGATACAGCAGCAGATCGAGGGGACCCTCGAACTGCTCGAGCTTGACGACGTAGGTCATGCTTCCCCTCCCGGCGGCCGCCGCAGGCCGCCTAGCCCCATGACGGCCCGCACCTCGCGCATGGTGGCCTCGGCGCGAGCGCGGGCCCGCTCGTTGCCGTGGCGCAGGATCGTGTCCAGCTTCTCCGGCTCCGCTTCCAGCCCCGCGCGCCGCTGCCGCGCCGTGGCGAAGGTGGCGGCGATGTTCTCGGCCGCTTCCATCTTGCAGTCGAAGCAGCTGCGCACCTTGGCTCCGGCGCGGCATTCGTTGGCGATGGTCGGCAACGCCGCCGCCGGCGAGAAGCGCTGGTGGTAGACGAAGACCGTGCACGCTTCGGGATGGCCGGGGTCGTCCTGGCGCACCCGCTGCGGATCGATAGCGGTACGGCGCAGGCGCTGCTGGATCGCCTCCGGCGGCGCGGTGAACTCCACCGTGTTGCCGAGCGACTTGCTCATGCGCTGCCCGTCGATGCCCGGGAAGCGGGCGAACAGGGTGAGCTTGGTCTCGGGGATGGGGAAGACGTTGCCGAAGGTGTTGTTGAAGCGCCGGGCGATCTCCCGGGTCATCTCCACGTGCGGCGCCTGGTCTTCCCCCACCGGTACCAAATCGCCCTTGTAGAGCAAGATGTCCGCGGCCTGCAGCACCGGGTAGCCGATGTGGCCATAGCTGACGGTTTCCTCCAGGCCCAGGTCGCGCACCTGATCCTTCACCGTGGGGTTGCGCTCGAGCCGGGAGAGCGAGATGAGCATGGAGAAGAGAAGGTGCAGCTCGGAGTGCTCCGGCACCTGGGACTGCACGAAGAGCGGGGCCCGCTCCGGGTCCAGTCCCGCCGCCAGCCAGTCGATCACCATCTCCCGCGTTTGGGCGGCGATCTGTTTCGTGTCCAGGTCGGTGGTCAGGGCGTGCAGGTCGGCCACCATGAAGTACGACTCGTACTGGTTCTGGTATTGCAACCAGTTCTCCAGGGCCCCGGTGTAGTTGCCGAGATGCAACCGCCCGGTGGGACGCATGCCGCTGAGCACCGTGGGCACGTGGACGCTCCTTCCCGCGAGACCGTCCCATGCTAGCACAGGGTCCCGCCGCGCCCGAACGCGGAAGGTGGATTCAGGCGCGGGGATGGAAGGTGCGGTAGACCTCGTGCAGGTACTGCCGGTCCACGAGCGTGTAGATCTGCGTCGTGCCGATGTCGGCGTGACCGAGGAGCTCTTGGACCACGCGCAGGTCCGCCCCGCCTTCGAGTAGATGGGTGGCGAAGGAGTGGCGGAGCGTGTGAGGCGAAAGCGGCGCGGTGATCCCGGTGGCGGCGGCGTGCTTGCGCAGCAGCTTCCAAAAGCCCATGCGCGAGAGCTTGCCGCCGCGGGCGTTCACCAGAAGAGTCGGTGCCAGGCGGCCGCGCAGGAGGCGGGGCCGGCCGTCCGTGAGCCAGCGCGTCGCCGCTTCCACCGCGGCGCGGCCGACGGGCACCAGTCGTTCCTTGGCGCCCTTGCCGAAGACCCGGACGAGACGATGCTCGCGGTCGAGCGCTTCGAGCGGCAGGGCGCAGATCTCCGAGACCCGGAGCCCGGCGGCATAGGTGAGCTCCAGCGCCGCTCGATCGCGCTGCCCGAGCGGCGTCGTCGCCGCCGGAGCTTGCACGAGCTTCTCCAGGTCGAGGACCGAGAGCACGGCGGGAAGTCGCAGACCCCGTCGCGGGCCGCGCAGTCCCTCGAGGGGCGACTGGGGCGCCAGACCTTCGAGGACGAGGAAGCGGTGGAAGCCGCGCAGTGCAGCTAGGCGCCGCGCTCGTGTGGCTGCGCTCATGCCCGCCTCGGTCTGCGCCGCCAAGAAGGCGTGCACATGCCGCCGTTCCACCGCGGCGGGGTTGCCGATGCCTTGCGTCGTGAGGTGATGGAGATAGGTGTCGAGGTCGCGGCCGTAGGAATCGAGCGTCGTTGCCGCGAGGCCCCGTTCCACCATGAGGTGCACGAGGTAGCGCTCGCGGGCCCGGGAGAGGGCGCTTCTCGGCCGCGCTTCAGGTTCCACCGGCCCCGCCTTCCATCTCCAGGTCGAATTCCCGCGCCTGGAGGTCGCCGCTGTCATCGGCGGCGGGCGCCAGCGGCGCCTCCGCTTCTTCCGCCGCTGCCGCGGTGCCCTCTTGAGCATGCGTGGTGCCGGCGCGGAGCGCCGGATGGGAAAGCACGGCGAGGATGCGCTCCGCCGTCGCTGGGCCGACGCCGTGCACGGCGCGCAGCTCCTCGGCGCTGGCGCGGCTCACCGCTTCCACCGAGCCGAAGCGCCGCAGCAGTGCGATCCGTGTCTTCGTGCCCACACCAGGGATGTCGTCGAGGGCGGAGCGCACCAGCTCCTGGCCGCGGAGCCGGCGATGGTAGCCGATGGCGAAGCGATGGGCTTCGTCGCGGATGCGCTGCAACAGCTTGAGCGCCGGCGAGCTCCGGGGCAGCACCAGGGGCTCGGCGGTGCCGGAGCGGAAGATCTCTTCCTGCCGCTTCGCTAGGCCCAGGAGGTGCACGCGCTGCCCGAGCTCCAGCGCGGCCAGGGCTCGCTCCGCCGCCCCGAGTTGGCCGCGGCCGCCGTCCACCAGCACCAACTCCGGGAGCGTCAGGCCGTCCTGCACCAGGGAGCGGAAGTGCCGTTCCACCACGTGCTCCATCATGGCGAAATCGTTGGGCGCGGCGATGCCGCGGATGCGGAAGTGGCGGTAGCGGTTCTTCACCGGCTGCCCCGCTTCGAAGTGCACCAGCGAAGCCACCGGATGGGAACCCTGGAAGTTGGAGATGTCGAAGCACTCGATGCGCCGCGGCAGCTCGCGGCTGCCCAGCACCTCGCGCAGCTGCACCACCTCGTCGGGGGCGCGCCGTCCGGCCTTGCCGTGGGCGATGAGCCACTCGTCCAGCTTCAGGGTGGCGTTCTTGAGCGCCAGCGCCAGGAGCGTGTGCTTCTCGCCTCGTTGCGGCACGGTGAGACGGACGCTCCTGCCCGCCTTCTCGGCGAGCCAGTCGACCAGCAGCTCGGTTTCCTCCAGGACCTCGCTGGTGAGGATCTCCTCCGGGATGGAGCGAGTGGAGTTGTAGTACTGCTGGAAGAAAGCGGCGAACGCC
>Ga0075418_10002459_pt1 | contig 21202 bp, 14 predicted proteins | sample SoiMetdeltSBSDD2_FD_81776 | JGI IMG/M metagenome (GOLD analysis project Ga0075418, IMG submission 81776) | Bulk soil microbial communities from a Populus tree surrounding site in Tennessee, USA - Soil MetaG P. deltoides SBSDD2 | ecosystem: Environmental > Terrestrial > Soil > Tree plantation...
CCTCGGTCTCCCGAAGGGTGGTGCGGGACGGGGCGCGAAGCCGCTGCGTCGCAAACTCTTCGACTTGCCGGGGCTGCTCGCAGCTCCCGCACCCTGCTGCGCACACCGAGTCGCAGCGGCACCGTGGAGCCGATCGAGAGCGCGTCGGTCGAATGCCGATCCCATGCGCATCTCCGGGGTCAGATCCCCTGAGGGTCCCCCTCTTCCGCCGCGGAGACGCGCCCCGGTTTGTGGGGACGCGGCCCGGCCTCGGTCTCCGGAACGGTGGTGCGGGACGGGACGCGGAGCCGCTGCGTCGCCTATGCTTCCACTTGCCGGGCCTGCTCGCTGCTCCCGCACCCTGCTGCGCACACCGAGTCGCAGCGGCACCCCCGGTGGCGCGCACCGATCGCTGAAGAGATGGTAAGTCCTTGATTCGACCAGGACCGCAGGAGAGCGTCATGCATTTTTCTGTTGTCGCAACCGCCGTCGCAGCCGCCGTCGTATCCACCCTGACGGTCAACCCGGCCGCGGCGCAAGCCTACCCGCAGCGCCCGGTGCGCATGATCATCGCCAACGGCGCGGGAACCGCGCCCGACGTCATCGGGCGGCTACTCGCCAACAAGCTCGCGGAATCGTGGGGCCAGGCGATCATCGTCGACAACCGGCCCGGGGCCACCGGGTTGATTGCGACGGAGCTCACCGCCAGGGCGGCGCCCGACGGCTACACCTTGCTTCTGTCCACGATGACCAACTTAATCGTGATGCTCATGCACCAGAAATACATGCTCGCCACCGAGCTTGGCGCCGTAACCCTGGTCGGCACCACGCCGTTCGCCATCGTCGTCGGCCCCACTACGCCGGTCAAAAGCGTCGGCGAGCTGATTGCGTACGCCAAGGCCCGGCAAGGTCAGTTGCGATACGGCTCGGCAGGCGCCTGGGGCTCCACGCACCTGTGCATGGAAAACTTCAATGCGCTGAACGGGCTGAAGATGACCCACGTGCCGTACGCCAACGCCGCAAACACCATGACCGATCTCATGTCCGGCGGCATTCATATCTATTGCCCCGCCGTGCCGTCGCTGCCGGCCTTCATGGCAAGCGGCAAGATCAGGGTGCTGGGGGTTACTTATCGCGAGCCGACCAAGCTGCTGCCGGGCGTGCCGCCGGTAGCGGACGCGGTTCCGGGGTTCGAGCTCTACGGGTGGTACGGCATGAACGTGCCGCTGAAGACGCCACCCGAGCTCATCAAGCGCATCAACGCCGATCTCGTTAAGGCGCTCAAGGACCCGCAACTGCAGGAGCGCATGCTTGCCGTCGGCGCCGAGCCCGTGGGTTCCACTCCGGCCGAGTTCACGGCGTTCCTGAACAAGAACACCGAGCAGTGGACCAAGGTACTGAAGGAAAGCGGTGCCAAGCTCGGGCAGGGCTTTTAACAACCTGGCCATCGCGTTTCTTCAGGCGGTACGCCGCGCATACGTCGCAAGGGGGAGGCAAATCCATGCCAGGGCCATGTACCGGACTAACCGTGCTGGATTTCTCATGGGGGATGCCAGGCGCGCTCGCCACCCTGGTCATGGCCGATTTTGGCGCCGACGTTATCAAGCTGGAACCTCCCGGCGGCGATCCGTTCCGTTTTCAGCCCGCCTGGATTTCATGGAACCGGGGAAAGAAGGGCGTCGTACTCGATCTCGGCAAAACGGAAGGCCGCGCGCAAGCGATCGAGCTCATCGGTGCAGCCGATGTGCTGGTGGAGTCTTTCCGTCCCGGAGACATGGCCGACTGGGGACTGGCGTATGACACGCTGTCGCAACGCTACCCGCGGCTCATCTACTGCTCCATCACGGGGTTCGGACAAAAGGGTCCGCTTGCCCGGGTAAAAGGATACGAGGGGGTCGTTGCGGCCAAGGCCGGCCGCATGCTCAATTTGCAGGGACAACCCAACCGTGATGGCCCCGTGTATTCGGCGGTGCCTACCGGCAGCTGGCACGCGAGCCAGGCGGCGTTGCGCGGCATCATCGCGGCCCTTCGTGTGCGCGAAGCCTGCGGGCGCGGGCAATGGGTCCAGACCAGCATAGTCCAGAGCCTGGCCTCTCCCCACGACAACAATGTCGGCGACGGCGGGCTGGTGAACGTCCAGATGCGCCGCCGCGACCCGAAGTTCGCGCGCGCGCCCCGCGGCCGAGGCGAGTCGAGCATTGGCTACATTCCCGTGCGAACCAAAGACGGGGTGTGGCTGCAGCATGCCAATCAGCGCGTCCCGCACATTCAGGGCCATCTCAAAGCGATTGGCCTCGAGCACCTCCTCAAGGATGAGCGGTTCGCGCGTGTTCCGTCCATCAGCTCGGCAAACCGCGAGCTGCTTCGCCGGGAGATCCTGAAGGCGCAGTTGGAGAAGAACGCCGACGAGTGGATGGAGATTTATCTCAAGGACGGCGAGATCGCGGCGGAGCCTTATCGCAATAGCGTTCAGGCCATGAAGCATTCCGCAGTGATCGAAAACGGGACTGTGACCACGATCGACGATCCGCGTGTCGGTCCGTTGCACACCTTGTCGCCTCTGGCGGAATTGCCGGACACGCCGGGCGCACCGAGCGGGCCCGCGCCCGACGTCGGACAGCACACTTCCGAAGTGCTGGGACGCCTGCGTCCCGCGGCCGCAAGCAGCCGTTCGCGAGAGACTGCCGCTAAAGCGCCGGCTCACCCGCTGTCGGGCGTGACCATCCTCGATCTGGCGACGGTTCAGGCCGGGCCGTACGCCGCTTCCATGCTGGCCGACCTTGGCGCGCGGGTAATCAAGATCGACGCTACCGATAAGCGCCTCGACGAGGGCCGGCGCTCGACGGCCGCAGCCCTGGCCGACGTACGAACCTACGCCGGCAAGGAATCCATGCAGGTCGACCTGCAGACCCCCGAGGGCAAAGAGATCCTGCACAAGCTGATCGCCAGGGCCGATGTGCTCTCGCACAACTATCGCCTCGGAGTCGCCGAGCGTCTCCGGATCGATTGGGAGACCTGCCGGCGGTTGAATCCCCGTCTGGTTTATGCGTGGATGGGCACCTATGGTGCGAACGGGCGGCACGCGCGCAGACCGGGCGCGCATCCCATACCTGGCGCAGTCATGGGCGGCGCCATGCGGCAAATGGGCCGGGGCATGCCACCGCCGGCGGAAGCGGTCATGGACATCGAAGATATCGTTGAAGCGACCCGCTGGATCATGAAGTCCAACTGGGGACCCGATCAAAACACCTCAGCGGCGGTAGCCACCGGCATCATCCTGGGTCTCCGGGCGCGGGACTTGAGCGGCAAGGGCCAGCCCGTCAGCGTCACCATGCTCAGTGCCAATGCGTGGACGAACGCCGATGAGTATTACGACTACCTTAACCGACCTCCCATCGCAGTTCCCGACGCGGAAGTCCATGGCCTCGATGCCCTGTACCGTCTATACCGCTGCAAGGAAGGGTGGGTGTTCCTCGGATGCCTGTTTCAGGACGAGTGGGAGACCTTCTGCCGCACGGTTGAGCGGCCAGACCTGCTGGCCGATCGCCGCTTCACGATTCGAGAAACGCGACAGGCCAACGACGAGGCCCTGGTCACGGAGATTGCGAATATTTTCGCCGGTCGCAGCGCTGCCGAGTGGGAAGATCTGCTGCTGAAAGCCGACGTCGGCTGTGTGCGGGCCGACGAAGCGACGGAGGGAGAATTCTATGCGGACCATCCTCATGCCAGGGCCAATGCTCTCAGCGTAGAGGTGGATCATCCCACTGTCGGCAAGCACCTCCGCTATGGGGGGCTAGTCGAATTCTCCCTGACGCCCGGACGCTACCGGGCCTCCGCCCAGGTCGGCCAGCACACCAGGCCCCTGCTGCGGGAGATCGGGTACGACGACCAGCAGATCGAGGCCCTGGGAAGGCGGGGTACAGTCCAGTGGGCTGATCCCGCGGTGGGTGGGGAGCCGTAAGCGCCTGCCGCCCTAAGGCGGCTCGGGATCCTCGTTGCCCGCGAGCAGATCCGCGTTTCCGCCCACCGCCGCTGTATTGATCGTGAGCGTGCGCTCGACCGCGAAACGCGGGAGGTAGTGCGGTCCGCCGGCCTTGGGACCGGTGCCTGACAGGCCTTCGCCGCCGAAGGGCTGCACGCCGACGACCGCGCCTATCATGTTCCGGTTCACGTAGGTGTTGCCTGCGCGCAGATGTTCGCGCACGCGAGCGACGAAGGTGTCGAGCCGGCTGTGTATCCCCAGCGTGAGCCCGTAGCGCGTGGCCGCCACGGCGGCCAGCGCGCGCTCGAGGTCCCGCGCGGCGTAGCGGACCACGTGCAGCACCGGCCCGAAAACCTCCTGTCGCGGCAGATCCTCCAGCGCTATCTCGAACGCCACCGGCGCGACGAAAGTTCCATGCGCCGCGTCGCCGCCAAGCGGGGCCCGGGAGATGGACGGACCGCGGCGCTCGAGGAGCGCGATATGGCGCTCCAGGGCTCTCTTCGCAGCTTCGTCGATCACCGGCCCGACGTCGATGTCCGCGCGCCCCGGGTCGCCCACGCGCAATTCCATCATCGCCCCGGCGAGCATATCCAGCACGCGCGGCGCCGCATCTTCCTGGACGAGGAGGATGCGAAGCGCCGAGCAGCGTTGGCCCGCGCTGTTGAACGCCGATGCCAGCACGTCGGTCACCACCTGCTCCGGGAGCGCCGAGGAATCCACCACCATCGCGTTCAGGCCGCCCGTCTCCGCGATGAACGGAACGACAGGCCCGTCGCGCGCCGCGAGCGCGCGGTGGATGGCGAGCGCAGTCTCGAACGAACCGGTGAACGCGACGCCCGAAACGCGGGGATGGCCCACGAGCGCTGCGCCCACGGTTTCCCCGGGCCCTGCAACGATCCGCAGCACGTCGCGCGGCACGCCCGCCTCGTGGAGGAGCGTGGTCGCGCGTGTCGCAATGAGCGGTGTCTGCTCCGCAGGCTTCGCCACCACCGCGTTCCCTGCGGCGAGCGCCGCGCTCACCTGGCCCGTGAATATCGCCAGCGGAAAGTTCCACGGGCTCACGCACGCGAACACGCCGCGGCCGGCAAGCTCGAGCCGGTTCGATTCGCCGGCCGGGCCGGGCAGCTCGAGCGGCGCAGCGAATCCCGCCCGCGCCTGCGTCGCGTAATAGCGCAGAAAGTCGACCGCTTCCCGTACTTCTCCCGCGGCGTCGGGCAGGCACCTGCCGGCCTCGCGCACGAGGAGCGAAACCAGCTCGTCGGCGGATTCCTCCATCGCGCCGGCAGCCCGATCGAGTATCGCGGCGCGCCCAGTCGCAGGCGTTTCGTCCCACCCGCGCCACGCAGCGGCTGCCGCTTCCACGTCGGCGTGCACGTCGCCCGGAGACGCCTCAAGCGTGGCGCCCGCGATGCGCCTGCGGTCGGCGGGCTCGTACACGAGGCTGCCGCCAGCCGCGCCCGTCGCCGCAACCGCCTGCCGGTCGCGGGCAATGCGCTCCTCCAGCTGCTGCAGCACCCGGACGTCGGAAAGGTCGGCGCCGCGCGAGTTCAGACGGTTGGGATAGATATGCTGCGGCAGCGGCACGCGCGGATTCGGGGTGTAAGGATCGGGAAGCAGCGCGAGTGGATCGGCCGCAAGCCGCTCGAGCGGAACCGTGCTGTCGGCGACCTGGTGGACGAACGATGTGTTGGCGCCGTTTTCGAGCAGACGGCGCACGAGGTAGGCGAGGAGATCGCGGTGGCTGCCGACCGGCGCGTAAACGCGGCACGCCACCCGCTGCCCGGGCACCAGCACGTCGTACAGGGCGTCGCCCATGCCGTGAAGCTTCTGGAACTCGAACGCGCGCCGCTCGCCGACGCACGCGAGGATGAAAGCAACGGTGTGGCAGTTGTGCGTCGCGAACTGCGGAAAGACGCGGTCTCCCGCCGCGAGCAGGGTCTGCGCGCACGCCATGTACGAGACGTCGGTGGCGCTCTTGCGCGTGTACACCGGATAACCGCCGACGCCGAGCACCTGCGCGATCTTGATCTCGGTGTCCCAGTACGCGCCCTTGACGAGCCGCACCATGATGCGCCGGCCCGATGCGTCCGCCAGTGCCGCGAGCCAGTCGCACACGGCGGGCGCGCGTTTCTGGTACGCCTGGACCGCGAGCCCGAGACCGTCCCAGCCGGCGAGCGCCGGCTCGCGCGCGACACGCTCGAACAGCTCGAGCGACAGGGTAAGACGGTCGGATTCCTCCGCGTCTATCGTGATGGGTATTCCAGCCCGTGCCGCCGCTCCGGCAAGATCGAGGAGCCGCGGCAGCAGCTCCGCCAGTACGCGCTTGTGTTGCGCGATCTCGTAGCGCGGGTGCAGCGCGGAGAGCTTGATGGAAAGCCCGGGCCGGCTTTCGATGTCGCCGCCCTGCTCGCGGGCCTCCGCGCCCGTCTCGACGATTGCTTCGTGGTATGCGGCCAGGTAGCGCCCGGCATCCGCGGTCGTCTTCGCCGCTTCGCCGAGCATGTCGTAGGAGAACCGGAAGCCGGGCTCCCGCCGGGCGCGTTCCAGCGCAGCAGCTATCGTCTCCCCGGCGACGAACTGGCCGGCCATGATTTCCACGGCCTGCCGGATCGCCGCGCGGACGAGAGGCTCGCCCGCCCGCGCGACGAGCCGGCGCATCACGGCGTCCGCGCCGCCTTCCGCGTCGTGCCATTCGATCAGGCGTCCGGTGAGCATCAGTGCCCACGATGCCGCGTTCATCAGCGCGCTGCCGCCGCCCTCGAGCGCGCTCGGTACCTCCCATCTGCCGCCCGCGAGCTTGTCGCGGATCAGCGCATCGGCGGTCTCCGTGTCGGGTATGCGCAGCAGCGCCTCCGCCAGGCACATCAGCACAACGCCCTCGCGCGTGGACAGGTTGTAGCGCTGCAGGAACGCTTCGGCCCGCACCGACTGCGCCGATTCCGCCCGCACCGCCGCCGCGAGCTTGCGGGCTTCCGCGGCGATGTGCCTGCGCTCCGCATCCGTGAGCGTCAGGCGGTCGCGCGCGGCGGCGACTGCCGGCGCTTCGTCCAGCCGGTACGTGCGCAGGATTTCGTTCCAGGCTGCGGCGAGGTCGTTGTTATCTCCCATCGTGCGAGGCTATCGCCACGACAGCGGGCTTGCTCGACCGGTTGCTCCAGGCGTGGTTGCTGCCGCGAAGCACGACGAAGTCTCCGGCCCTGACGGTCACTTCCTGGGTGTCGAGCACCAGCACGATCTCGCCCTCCTGCACGATGCCGAATTCCAGCGTGCGCGTTTTCTGCATGTAGGGATGCGGCGCGAGCGGTGAGTAGGTCGAAGCCGCCGGCGATCCCATCGAGCGAAAATAAGCCTGAACTTCGGGCGCGCCGATTTTTCCTTTCCAGGCGTCGTCCGGCGGGAAGGTGACCACGCGCATCACCGAGCCGCCGGCGGGCGGCTCTATCGTATGCGGCAGATGGAGCGTCTCCAGCGCGATCGCCGCGAGCGGGCCTTCGGTCACCCACATGCGCTGCGATGCGAATCCGGGCCGGGCCGGGTCGAGTCGCACGTCCGGCGTCGGCGCGTCGCTCACGAGCGTGGACTTCCACGGCTCCCGGTCCATGCACACGATGCGGCGCGCCGGCTTCACGCCGTCCGGCAGCTTGCGCTTGGCGTCGCCGACCATGACCTTGTCCTTGCCCTGCGCGAGGCCCACCGGACCATCCACGAATTTCGCGGCGATCATGTCGAACGCGACGCGCCCGCCGTCGAGATTGCGGCTCGACCACTGGTGCCAGGCGCCGACGTCGATCACGATATCGCCGGGCTTCCAGTTCACTTCGCAGTCGTCGAGGACGAGCGTGCGCTCGCCGTCCAGGAGGAGCGCGTAGTCCACCGTCTCGGTCTTGTGCATGCCGCCCGAATAGGCGTTGACGCCGCCGCGGTCCCAGCGCCGGCCGAACTCGTCCACTTTCGGCGGATGCGGGGCCACGATCGTCGCGTCCTTCTTCGGATCGTAGTCCGTGGCCTTGCCGACACCCTGCACGACGCGCAGGTGGCCACCTTTCGGCGGGCCGGGGAAGTCGTAGTGCAGGCTGCCGTCGTCGGTCGTACCCGAGAGGGGCGCGGGATTGTCGTTCCACACCCAGAAATCGATGTGGCCGCGGCCCGAGCCCATCGAAGCTTCGTGCATGGCTGGCGCCGGCCCGTCCCACACCACTTTGGACTTGCCGCGCTCGTCGTTGCCGGTGACTACACGCCTTATGGGTTTCAGCCCACCTGTTGGCATCTCGGTCTCCTCTCGTTCGCTATTCAAGAAGTGATGAATGATGGTGATGAGAAGTGGTGATGGAAAATGGTGATGGAAGGCAACGATCACAGGTGGTTCATCACCAGTACCTCATCACCAGTAATCATCACCAGTAATCATCACCAGTAATCATCACCCTTATCGCATCACTTCTTCGGCGGAACGACGGGCAGCATCACATACGACACCCTCGCCCCACCGGTATGCACCGTATTCTGCGCACCGATGTTGTAGTCCGCGTGGTAGTGACGGTACGCGGATGCGCCGACGCCGTCCCGCGGCTGGATGTCGAGCCGTATCCGGTGTCCCTTTTTGAACACCATGCACATGGGCCACAGTTCCACGTGGCATTCGACGATGTCGTCCGGCGCGAGCCACTGTCGCTCGGTGTGCACGTGGTACGGACGATAGGGCAGAGACTTCTGCGGGTCCAGCTTGCGGTGCGACGCGCGCAGCCAGCCCTTCGCAACCGGCATCTCGTCCCAGCCCTGCTGGCCCGCTTCCCAGACGTCCTTGCCGTCGGGCCCGACGTTGCGGATGGTGGCGAAGATGTCCATGTCCTCCGAGGTGCTGGAGACCCACAGCACCAGCACCCCGGGACCGGTGATCTCGGTGTCTTCGGTGAGCGGCGCGCTCACCAGCGAGATGCCGGTGCGGTCCACGCTGCCGGCGGCGTGCGAGGGCGCGGAGGAGCTCACTCCGGCGTGGGAGGGCGGGCTCGCCGAGTAAGTGCACTGCGTGACTTCCGCCGGCTGCGCGGCGACCAGCTCGCCTTCCTTTTCCTGCGCGTTCTGCCCCGCCGAATTCACCCTGAGATGCCACTTCGTCCATGCTGTCCGCGCGATCGGCCATTCGTTCTCGAAGCGGAACTTGTAGCTCTTCGTGGTCTTGTCCCCGCCCGTGCGTATCATCAGCTTGACCGGGGGCTCGTCCATGATTCCCGTGTCCTTGCCCTTCAACCAGTGGTCCATGAAGCGCAGCTGGTCGAGGCGTCCTTCCTCCGAGTGGAAGGGGTGGAAGTGGGTGCCGCTGTGGATGCGCAGCTTCTTGTGCTTCGAGGCGGCGTTGACGTAGCCCTCGACGTTGCCGCGCAGGTGCAGTCCCATGCCGGTCCAGTTGCCGACGCTGTACAGAGGCACGGTGATGTTCTCCCACCGCGCGCTCTTCATGCGCCAGAACTCGGAGTCGAGGCTGTTGCACGCCCATTCCCACAGCATGTTGTTGTTGAAGGCGTTCGGGTTGTAGGTGCGCGCCCTTCCTATCAGGTGGTGCGCCATGTTGGTCGCGATCCACGTGTGCAGAAACCCCATCGCGAAGATGCCGCCGTGAAACGTCTGGTCGCGGTAGAGATCCGCGCGGCCTTCCCACGGGATTATCGCCTTCAACGAAGGCGGCTGCAGGTTCGCCACGCGCCACTGGCAGTTGGCGTGGTACGAGACGCCGAGCGTGCCGATATTGCCCGAGCACCACGGGAGCTTCGCTACGCATTCGATCGCGTCATAGAAGTCCACCGCCTCGGCGTACGAGCTGGGATCCGACTTGCCGGGGGACTTTCCCGATCCGCGCGAGTCCACGCGCACCAGCGCGTAGCCGCGCGGGCACCACCACATCGGGTTCGCCGTTTCCCATGCGAGGTAGGGGTTGGCCTTCTCCTCCAGGTCCTCCGGCGGTATCCACAGGCGGTCCTTCTGGTAGGGCCCGATCGTCATGATGGCCGGCACGCGCTCGGCGCCGCTGTCGGGCCGCAGCACGTCGGCGTAGAGCACCGCCCCGTCGCGCATCGGGATCTTCACGTCCTTCTCGACAACCAGTGGCCAGTCTCGTGGTTCGGATACGTTCGTCACTCTCGCTTGCTCCAGAACGCCGTGATAGGTGATAGGTGACAGTCTGCGCGGAGATTCTAAACCCCGCTGCCGCTTCTGAGTCACATCCTGCACTTGCCCTTTGTTGCCGATGTGGCATGCTCCTCCCCTTAGGCCCATACCAGGCTGAACGGAGGAGAACCATGGATCTGCGCTTCACGCCGGAAGAACTCGCGTTCCGGGACGAGGTACGGGCGTTCTTTCGCGACGCACAGCCTCCTCACATCCGCCGCAAGATGGAGCTCGGCCAGCGGCTGTCGAAGGACGACATCGTCAGCTGGCAGCGCATCCTGAACAAGAAGGGCTGGGCCGTGCCGAGCTGGGCCCCCGAATGGGGTGGCACCAACTGGGGCCCGGTGAAGACCTACATCTTCAAGGAAGAGATGCAGCTCGCGCCCGCGCCCGATCCGCTCTCCTTCAACGTCAGCATGATCGGGCCGGTGCTGATCGAGTTCGGCACGGAGGACCAGAAGCGGCACTTTCTGCCGAAGGTCGCCAATCTCGATTACTGGTTCTGCCAGGGATTTTCCGAGCCGGGGGCGGGCTCCGATCTCGCCTCGCTCCGGACCTCGGCGCGGCTCGACGGCGATCACTACGTCGTCAACGGCCAGAAGATCTGGACCTCCCGGGCGCAGCACGCGGACTGGATGTTCTGCCTCGTGCGCACCGATGGCGGCGCCAAGCTCCAGCGCGGCATTTCCTACCTCCTCATCGACATGAAGACGCCGGGACTGACGCTGCGTCCCATCCTCACGATCGACGGCGAGCATCACTTCAACGAGGTGTTCTTCGATAACGTGCGCGTCCCGGCTCACAATCTCGTCGGCGAGGAAAACAAGGGCTGGAACTACGCGAAGTACCTGCTCGGCCACGAGCGCGTCGGCATCGCCCGGATCGGCGCGTCGAAATATCGCGTGCAGCGGGCGAAGGAGCTCGCGGCGCGCGTGTACGTCGGCGACAAGCCGCTCGCGGAAACGGAGCGCTTCCGCGAGAAAGTGGCGGCGCTGGAAGTGGAGTTGAAAGCGCTCGAGATCACCCAGATGCGCGTCATCGCCAACTCGCGCAACCTGCCGCCCGGCGTGCAGGATCCCGCCTCGTCGGTGCTCAAGCTGAAAGGCACCGAGCTCGCGCAGGCGGCGACGGAGATTCTCATGGAGATCGCGGGGCCCGACGCCATGGCGTGGCAATCGGAGCACCTGTGGGGCACCGCCACGGACGAGCCGATCGGGCCGGAGTGGGCGGCGACCCTCGCGCCGGACTATTTCTACACGCGGGCGGCTTCGATCTACGGCGGGTCGAACGAGATCCAGAAGAACGTCATCGCGAAGCGAATACTCGGGCTCTGATCATGGATTTTGACTACAGCGACGAACAGAAGATGCTCAAGGAGGGCGTCGAGCGTCTCATCACCGAGCGTTATCAGTTCGAGAGCCGCAAGAAGTACCTGAAGGAGGAGCCCGGTTACAGTTTGGCGATGTGGGCGCAGTACGCGGACATGGGGTTGCTGGGGCTGCCGTTCGAAGAGCGCCATGGCGGCAGCGGGGGCGGGGCGGTCGAGACCATGATCGTGATGGAAGCCTTCGGCCGCGGGCTCATCCTCGAGCCGTATCTCGCCACGGTCGTGCTGGGCGGCAGGACGGTGCAGCTTGCCGGGAACGAAGCGCAGCGCGCGGCCATCCTGCCGAAGATCGCGAATGGCAGCCTCAAGCTCGCCTTTGCGCACTCGGAGCCGGAGTCCCGCTACAACCTGGCCGATGTGTCCTGCACGGCGAAGCGCGACGCGGACGGCTGGATACTCGACGGCACCAAGTCCTTCGTTGCGCACGGCGACCGCGCGGACAAGCTGGTCGTTTCCGCACGCATCGGCGGCGACAGGCGCGGTCGCGACGGTATCGCGCTCTTCCTGGTCGACGCAAAGGCTCCCGGCGTGTCCTGCCGCGGCTACCCGACGCAGGATGGCCTGCGCGCCGCGGAGATCAAGCTAGCGGGCGTCAAGGTCGGCTCCAACGATGCGCTGGGCGATCCGGGCAAGGCGGCTGCCGTAATCGAGCGGGTGGTCGATGGCGCGCTGGCGGCAATCGCCGCCGAGGCCGTGGGCGCCATGTCCGCCGCGCACGAGATCACGATCGACTATCTCAAGACGCGCAAGCAGTTCGGCGCCGCGATCGGCAGCTTCCAGGCGCTGCAGCACCGCGCGGTCGATCTGTTCGTGCAGCTGGAGCAGGCGCGCAGCATGGTTTACTTCGCCACCATGAGCGTGGACGATCCCGATCCGGCAGAGCGGTCCAAGGCGATATCCGCCGCTACCGTGCAGATCCGCAAGTCGGGCAAGTTCATCGGGCAGCAGTGCATCCAGCTGCACGGCGGCATCGGCATGACGCTCGAGTACAAGATCGGGCATTACTTCAAGCGCTTCACCGCGATGGAATCGACCTTCGGCGATACGGACCATCATCTCGCCGCGCTTGCGCGCGCCGGCGGCCTAAGCTGAGGGATGAGGGCGGACGGATGAGGGATGAGGGCGGAGGCGCCACCTGCGCGTGGTGTTCCGCCCCCCGCGACACGGGGACCAACTGCCCGCGCTGCGGCGCGAACTACGAGAAGGCCGAGGCGATCAGGTCCACGGGACGTGCAGCCGCCATCGTCCAGCCTGAGACGACGGTTGAAGACCTGGTTTTCGTTGACGCGGCTCATGCGGAAGAAGCGCCGGACGAGTGGAAGAACGTCCGGGATCCGGAACTCGAGCGGAAGTTCTGTATCGCCGCGATACCCGTCGCCCTGATCCTCGGCGCGATCTTCAAGGCTTCTGAATTCGGCGCCATGCTGCAACGCATGTTCATGGGCATGCCGCTCCACGAGCTTGGACATGCGATTGCTGCCTGGTTCTGCGGGTTTTTCGCGATACCGACGCTGTGGTTCACTCCGGTGGCGGAGACACGCGGCCTCCTGACGCCGCTCGCGCTCGCGGGCGCCATCGGATACATGATCTATCGCGCGCACGGCGTAGGGAGGATGCCTCTCGTGTTTTTGGGTTGCGCGCTGCTCCTCCTGCAGGGAATCGGCACTCTCGGCATCAACCCGGATACCGCGCGGGCGGTGTATATCTTCTGCGGGGACGGCGGGGGAATGATCCTCGCGACGCTGCTCATGGCGAGCTTCTTCTTCGGCAAGAGGACGCAGCTTTACAAAGGCTCGGTGCGATGGGGACTCGTGGTGATCGGTGCAGGGGCCTTCAACGACATATTCGGCACGTGGTGGCGGGCGCGCGGCGACGACCAGAACATTCCGTACGGCACCAGCGCCGGCCGACCGTCAGACTCCATGTGGTTGATCGACGACCACGGCTGGACCGCACAGAGTCTCACCAACGGCTATCTGCTTCTCGGTGCGTGCTGCCTCATCGTGCTCGCGGTCGTGTATGCGCGGGGCGTGTGGAGAGCGGGCAAGGAAGTCGAAGCGCGCCAGCTCAGGGAGAAGCGGGCGGAAAGGGAAAAGCGGAAGCAGGAAGCAAGGTGACAACCCCGTCGGAGCGCGAAAGATCCGGTTCCGCTCACCGCGCCGGACCTTGCCGTGCCATCTCTATCACTTTGTCCACCACCGCCAGGAGTTCCTCGCGTGTCCTGGCCTCTTTCGCCACGACGAGGTACTTGCCGGCCACGCCGAAGGAAGGAACGCCGGTAATACCGAAATCCGCCCCGGTCTGCTCTGCGCTCCTCGCCATGGTTTGAATGCCGAAGGACTGGTACATCCCGGTAAATTTCTTCGGGTCTGCGACGTGCTTGACGGCCCAGTCGATCACGTCCTTGTCGGTCGCGAGCGGCAGTTTCTGATCGTGCACGGCCGAAAATACTGCGCCGTCCATCTTGGCGAGATCTCCCGTGCCGTCGATGGCGAGATACAGTTTTGCCAGCGATTGCCACTTCGGGTTCCCGAACGAGATCGGCACGCGCCGGAAGCGCACGTCCTTCGGCAGAGTCGAGCGCCACTTGCTGACGGCCGGTTCGAACTCTTTGCAGTGCGGGCAGCCATAGGAAAAGAACTCGATTAACTCGATGCCGGGCTGCGACTGGGGGAGGGGCTGGCCGACACGGACGAAGTCGATTCCCTCGCGTAAGGGGCTCCCGGCCGCGCGCGCGGGTGGAGCAGCGGCAACGACCGAGAGCACGGCCAGTGCGCGCAGTGCAGAACGCCTGTTCATCGAATTCCCCTCCGGTTGAGCGTAGCCAGACAAGACAACAACAGGCCACGATTGGTTCCTCTGGCGTTTGGGGTCTGACCCCAGGAAGTGGCTGGTTTGACTTGCGGAGTCTGGAAAAATCAGCCCGTTTTTGCGCTTGGACGGCCAGTTTTCGGGCAGAAATTGAGTTTGCGGAGTATCGCCTGACCGATCCGGCAATCATTGAGCGGCGGCAGTGTCCTCAAGAATCATGTCTGCGCCTTTTTCCCCGATCATGACCGTCGGTGCGTAGGTGTTGCCCGATACGAGGGTCGGCATGATGGAGGCGTCCACCACGCGCAGGCCCCGAAGCCCGCGAACGCGCAGTCGATCATCGACTACCGCCGAGGCGTCGTTACCCATCGTGCAGGTGCCGACCGGGTGGAAGGCGATTCCACCGCGCATACGCAGGTACTCCATGAGATCGTCATCGCTCCTGCATGCGGGTCCGGGATCGTGCGCCCGTCCCACGTAGGGGCGCATCGCAGCGGTCTCCATGAGGCGCTGCGTCGCCTTGACCCCCGCCAGCAGAACCGCGCAATCCTTTTCCGACGACAGGTAGTTGGGCGTGATCGCGGGCGGCTGCAATGGGTCGCCGCTTTGGATCAGCACGCTGCCCCGGCTCTCGGGCCGCAGAAGGCGCGCCGCCAGCGTAAAACCGGGGAAGCCGTGCAGCCTGTCCCCCGGCTTGTCGAAGCTGAAGAGCGTGATGCTGGTCTGGATGTCGGGGGTCGCGGCCGCGGGGTCGGCGCGGATGAAGCCCGTCGCATACGACTGCCCCATGGCCAGGAAGCCCTTGCGCAGAAAAGCAAAGCGCAACGCAGCGGCCACGCTCTTCGGGAAGCTTCCCACGATATCGTTGAGCGTCCACGGTTTCGTGCATTCGTACACCAGACGCGCGGTATAGTGATCCTGGAGATTCGTGCCCACGCCGGGCAGATCGGCCACGACATCGATGCCGAAGCGTCTAAGCAGCGCTGCCGGTCCGACGCCCGAGAGTTGCAGCAATTGCGGGGAGTTGAACGAGCCGCCGGCTACCAGAACCTCAAGGCGGGCCGTCGCGGAACCGGGAATACCATCGCGCACGTATTCGACGCCCGTAGCGCGCTGGCCTGCGAACAGGACACGCGTCGCGTGCGCGCGGGTGATGACCCGGAGGTTGGCGCGCCGCCGGGCCGGGCGCAGGTACCCGGTCGCCGCGCTGCTACGCAATCCCCGGCGTATCGTCCACTGGTTGTAGCCGAAGCCTTCCTGGGTCGCCCCGTTGAAATCCGGATTGCGCCGGTAGCCGCATTCCTCGGCGGCGGCCAGGTAGGCATCGGCCAACGGGTGCGGCTCGGGCGGATCGGAAACCCAGAGCGGCCCGCCCACGCCGTGATATTCATCCGCGCCGCGCTGCTGATTCTCCGCCTTGCGGAAGTACGGCAGCACGTCGGAGTAGCCCCAGCCCGCGTTACCGAGATCTCGCCAACGATCGTAGTCCTCGTGCTGTCCGCGAATGTAGAGGAGGCCGTTGATCGACGTCGACCCGCCAATCACTTTGCCGCGCGGCTGGCCGATCCGCCGGTTGCCGGCGCCCGCCTGCGGCTCGCTGGAATAGAGCCAGTTCACCTTCGGATTGGTGAAGTGCTTTCCGTAGCCCAGAGGAATGTGTATCCATGGGCTCACGTCCTCGCCCCCGGCCTCGAGAAGGAGCACGGAGTAGCGTCCCGACGCCGTCAGCCGGTTGGCAAGCACGCAGCCCGCCGCGCCCGCGCCGACCACTATGAAATCGAACGAATCCGGCGTACTCATACTAGTCATAGTGTGTCATGAAAAGAAAAATTTCTTCCATCTCGATTATTGGGCACCGAAGCATCCCATGGCATCCGGCATCATCCACATTCGGGCTTCCATATCGTGCCATCAAGTGTAGAGCATCGCTTAGCTCCGATATGGGTGATCGCAAGTACCCTGTTGAGAATGCGTGGAAAGTTGAATCCGTGATACACAGTACTTGATGCGTTGAATCAAGACCTATGATGGACATGAGCAGCCGGGTGGTCCCGAATACCCCTGCATTGCGTCGCTGCAGTGTCATCATCCGGCATTTCCTAGCAATCCTCTGTGCTTTCCGTGAACGCTGTGGCTCGTAGTGTTTTTGAGATAGGTTTTAGGAAAAAATCTTTAGGTCGAAGCCGCGCTCGATCATCCAGCCCAGGGCGACGGCCGCGATCACGGCCGAGCCCGGCACGAAGATGACCCGGCGGTAGAACCCGCTGCGCCGGACGGCGTACGCCAAGGGCACCAGCACGGCGACGATCAGCAACTGGCCTGCCTCCACCCCGAGGTTGAAGCCGACCAGCGCGAGCAGTAGAGCGCCCTGCGGCAGGCCGAGATCGGTGAGCACGCTGGCAAAGCCGAAGCCGTGGATGAGTCCGAACCCGAAGGCGACGAGCCAGCGCCGGCCGTGCACGACGGGCCAGATGTTGTTGAGCGCCGCGAGCAGGACGGAAAACGCGATCGCCGTTTCCGTCAGGCGCGTAGGCAGGCTGATGATAGCCAGCGCCGCCAGCGACAGGGTGATCGAATGCGCGACCGTGAACGCCGTGACTACCCTGAAGACATCCCAGAAAGCCGGCATGAAGCGCTCCACCGGCGCCCAGCCGCGCCGCGCGGGCACGTACACGGCCGGCAGGAGCAGCGATACGAGGAACAGCACGTGGTCGATCCCGATCCAGATATGCCAGACGCCTTCCTTGCCATAGGAGAGGAACTGGCCGAGCGGTGACGCAGCCTCGGTCGCAAGACGGAACTTCGCGCTGTCCGGACCAAGCACGGCCGTGACCGTGCGCCCCGCGGCCTCCCACCGGAGCAGGCCCCGGTGCGTCGGGTCGAGATCGAAGAACAGGCTGTACTCGACCTCCGCGTTGCCATCGGCGCCGGGTCCGCATTCGACCTCGAAAATGAGCACGGCATAGGCGCCGTCGGAATGATTATCGGCCAGGAGATCCGTTACACGCTTGCTGCATTCGCGGTCGGCCCGGGTCAGTTTCAGTCGAGCCAGCGCGTAACGCTCGATTGCGGCCTGCCCGGTGCGCACCTCGCCCCAGGTGATTGCGCCGTCGCCGTCGGCGTCGAGGCCGATGGCGAATTCCAGGTCGCGCAGCGCGATATCCCATTGCCCGGTGATGCGCGCGCCGTCGGCCCGCAACGCAAGGTAGCTGTCGCTCGGCTTGTGCGCCTGCGCCGGTCCGGGGAGGGTGAGCAGCAGCGCGAGCAGCCACAAGAGCCGCATCAACGGTTCACCTGCGCCAGTGCCGCGGCGAGCTCTTTCAATCGCGGATCCTCGATGCCGGTCTTCGCCATCCATTCGATTACCGGCGCGGCCGCCGAATGATCCCGGTTCGCCAGCGCGGCCTGCAGCACGAGTTCCGCATCCCGGGGTTCCTTCTGCACCGACCAGTTTTGCAGCGCTAGGGCCAGGGCGCCTTTCGGGTCGGCCTCGAACTCGAGCCGGAACCAGGCTTCATCCTGCGCGTTGGTATTGTCCGATCGCAACGCCGCATCAGCGAAGCGCGCACGAAGCGCGACTGCGCGCGCTTTGGCTTCGGGCTTGCCGAGCGCGCGTTCGGCGCGGGCCAGGGACAGCAGCAACACATCGGACCGCTCCCATTTTCGCAACAGCGAAACGATCTCATCCCAGCGGCGCTGGTGGCCAAGCAGCTCGGTGTACGCGGCGAGAACGTACTGGTCCGAATCATCCGTAGCCAGGGCGGCGCGGTAATGCGCCTCGGCCGCCGCGTTGTCGCCGAGGCGCCGGGCGATCTCGGCCAGCACCGTGAGCGTCCAATGTTTCAACGTCGGCCGCGCATCAGGTTCCGCTGCCAGGGCACTGCGGAGCGTCTCGTAGGATGGGCGGGCCTTTCCGAGTGTCGCATCGAGATAGGCGCCGCAACCGGTGGCGAGCAGCTTCTCGCCCTGCTCGCGCAGCCGGGTGCAGTCCTCCCGCACCGCCTCGTAGCGGGCGGTTACCATGTTTACGGCGGCCCGCCACGTGAGCGCGCGCCGGTGTTTCGGGTCCTGCGCGATCGCCGCGTCCAGCAGGGCGCGCGCCTGCTCGAACTGGTGGCGGTATTGCAGGAGCTGGGCGCGCATGACGAGGATATCGGTCGGAACCTGCGCCAGAGGAGTAGTCCGCCATGCGGACAGGGCGGCTTCCGCGTATCCCAGGTAGCGCGCGTCTCCGCTGTCCAGCACGAGGTTGAAGTATCGCCGCGCGAGATCGAGCGCCGCGCCGACGTCCGCCGGGTTGGCCGCCTGTGCGGCGCGTAGCCCTTGCAATTCGCGCTGGACGGGGTCGGTCGGCCGGGTGGGCAGCCGTTCGAGCACTACGCTGTCGTCATTGGGACGGTAGGGGGCGGCGGGGCCTGCCCATGGCCACGCGACGGCTGCTGCCAGGAGTAGTTGCAACCAAGCCACACCGGAGCCGCCTGATCTGCCCGGCCCGGGGGTCTTGGTCACTGATTCAGTTGAGAAATTTCGCCTGAGGCAATACACTTTGTGCGCAGTTACTTGTAGGGAGGTTACACATCGGTCAACCCGATGCGAGTTGAAGCGTTAACTGTCATGGCGATCGTGGCGCAAAGCGCGCCTCCGAGGATATCGCCTTAACCACACTAAAGGAGTCCGCAATGACGAAGTTAGCAGCTTTCCTGGTAGCCGCAATGTTCGCGCTTGGCAGCACGAGCGCTTTGGCCGCGAAGCATGCGGCAGCCGAGAAGGACGCGAAGAAGCCCAGCGCAGAAGAGTGCAAGAAGGACCCCAAGATGAAGGGCTGCGAGGCGAAAGACGAAATGAAGAAGGACGCCAAGAAGTAAGAACTGCGCTGTACTGGCATTCCAAGGGGCGGTGTATCCGCCCCTTTTTATTGTCCTATCCGCCTGCTTCAGCCCGCGGGCATCTGCTCGAGCAGGCGGCCGAAGCCTGGCACGCGCTCACCGCCGAGGTGGCGCGCCATCGCCCAGACCGATGCCTGGGTAGAGGTCACCACCGGCTTTTTGAATTCGCGCTCCCAGGCGGCGATAGCCCCCATCGTGGGGAAATTGGCGCCGGGCACTACGAAGGCGTCGATCTCCGCCCGGTCGATGCGGGCGAAGGCATTGCGCGCTTTTTCCGGCTCGAGCTTGCCGATCGCGTAGGAATCGGTCGCGGCAAAGCCGTCCACCACGGCGATTTCGAGTCCGTGCTTGCCGGTGAAATAGCGCCGCGCCCGCGCGTTGACCTCCTCGGAATAGGGCGAAACGAGGCCGACGCGGCGTGCGCCGAGCGCGCGTAACGCGCGACCGACCGACTGCGCGGAGGTGATCGCCGGCACTCCGGCGGCGGCGCTCATGCGGCGCGTGACGGTCTCGTCGTAGTCGTCGGCGAAGAGGCTCGCCGAGGTCTGGATCAATATCACCATCTCGACCTTCGCGGTTCCGAGCAGCTTCGCCTGGTAGTCGATGTCTTCGTCCCGGCTCGGCGCGAACGGATGACCCGGCGTGCTGGAGAGCAGCCGCGCGTAGTGCGCCTGATAGCCGGACGGCAGGCGCGCCAGCTCGGTCTCGACGGTGGTGTTGGTCGACGGGATGAGGATACCGAAATGGCGGGTCATGCTGCGATACTACTACACCGCGTGAGCCTTTCCGCCGGGGGACGGGGATGCCATACTTCGGTCCCCGGCCCACATCATCAGGAAAGACCCCGACCATGACAACCCGCCTGCCCCTCAACGGTTTCAAGGTACTCGACCTCACGGCGCATCGCGCCGGACCGACGGCGGTGCGCCAGCTCGCCGACTGGGGCGCCGACGTGATCAAGATCGAAGAGCCCGGCGGTCCCGATGTCGATGCGACGGGCAGCCGGCGCAACGGACCGGACTTCCAGAACCTGCACCGCAACAAGCGGAGCCTTACCCTCAACCTGAAGACGCCGGAGGGTCTCAAGATCTTTTTCGACCTCGCGAAGACCGCGGACGTCGTGGTCGAGAACTACCGGTCCACGGTCAAGCACCGCCTCGGCGTCGATTACGAGGCGGTGAAAAAGGTCAATCCGCGCATTGTCTACGGCAGCATCTCGGGTTTCGGGCAGGACGGCCCGTACGAGGGCCGGCCCGGCGTGGACCAGATCGCCCAGGGCATGGGCGGGCTGATGTCGATCACCGGCCACGCCGGCGGCGGCCCGGTCCGCGTCGGTATCGCGATCAACGACACCTCGGCCGGCCTGCTGCTTGCCAACGGGATCGTCCTGGCTTTGCTCGAACGCGAGCGCAGCGGCGAGGGCCAGTGGGTGCACACCTCGCTCATCGAAGCGCAGATCTACATGCTCGATTTCCAGGCGGCGCGCTGGCTGATCAAGGGCGAGATTCCCGGGCAGGAGGGCAACAACCATCCGACCGGTACCGGCACCGGCATGTTCCAGACCGCCGACGGCTATATCAACATCGCCGCCGCCGGAGACAAGGTATGGAAGCGCTTCTGCGAGGCCGCGGGCGCGCCCGAGCTCCTCACTGACCCCGATTACGCCACGCCGGCGGCGCGCTCGAAGAACCGGTCCGCCCTCAATGCGCGGGTGGTCGAGATCGTCCGCCGCCATCCCAACGACTACTGGGTCGCGGCCATGGACAAAGCCGGCGTGCCGTGCGGACCGATCAACACGGTCGACAAGGTGTTCGCCGATCCGCAGGTCAAGCATCTCGGAATCGCCAGGCCGATCGACCACCCCAAGTACGGAAAACAGACGGTCGTCGGCCAGCCGATCCATCTCTCCCGCTACCCGCAGCCGGAGAAGCTCAAGCACACGCCCGAGCCCGGCGAGCATACCGAGGAGATACTGAGCGGGCTGGGTTACGACAA
>Ga0075418_10002460_pt1 | contig 21201 bp, 22 predicted proteins | sample SoiMetdeltSBSDD2_FD_81776 | JGI IMG/M metagenome (GOLD analysis project Ga0075418, IMG submission 81776) | Bulk soil microbial communities from a Populus tree surrounding site in Tennessee, USA - Soil MetaG P. deltoides SBSDD2 | ecosystem: Environmental > Terrestrial > Soil > Tree plantation...
TCACGGGGATCTACGCGCCCGACGAGGGGGAGATCCGGCTCGAGGGCCGCGACATCACCGGTCTCCCGCCCCACCGGATCGCCCAGCTCGGGATCGCCCGGACCTTCCAGACGCTCAGGCTCTTCCTGAACATGTCCGTCAAGGAGAACGTGATGGCGGCCGCGTACGGCCACACGAAGGCGGGCGTCATCCGGTCGGTCCTGCGCACGCCGGGCATGCGGCGGGAGGAGCGCGAGATCGAGCGGCTCGCGGAGGAGCGGCTCGCGTTCTTCGGCGACCGCCTCGTCGGCTACCGGTGGCGCCAGCCGGCGTACAGCCTCTCGTACGCGAACCGGCGCCGGCTGGAGATCGCACGGGCGACCGCGGTCAACCCGAAGATGCTCCTCCTGGACGAGCCGGCAGCCGGGATGAACCCGGTCGAGACGCACGAGATCACCGACCTGATCGGCCGACTGCGCGACGAGGGCGGCTACACGATCCTCGTGATCGAGCACGACATGCACGTCGTCGAGGGCATCTCCGACCGGGTCGTCGCGCTCGACCACGGCGAGAAGATCGCCGAAGGCGCGTTCGACCGGGTCGCGACCGACCCGCGGGTCGTCGAGGCCTACCTGGGAACGACCGGGACGGAGCGGAAGTGAGCGCGAACGGCCCGGAGCCGTTGCTCCGCCTCGAGGGCGTCAACACCTACTACGGGCAGATGCACATCCTCCAGGACGTGAACCTCGAGGTGGGCGCGGGCGAGCTCGTCTGCCTGCTGGGGGGGAACGCCTCCGGGAAGTCGACGACGCTGAAGACGATCCTCGGCATCGTCTCCCCGCGCTCCGGCTCGGTGGTGCTGGGCGGCCGCGACGTGACGCGGCTCCCGACCCCGCGCCGGATCGAGGCCGGGCTGGCGATCGTGCCCGAGAACCGGCGCCTGTTCGGCCCGATGACGGTGCTCGAGAACCTCGAGCTCGGCGCCTACCTCCGGCCCCGTGCGGACTTTCGCGACGACCTCGACCGCGTGTTCGCGACCTTCCCGCTGCTGGCCGATCGCCGCAAGCAGCTCGCGGGCACGCTCTCGGGCGGCGAGCAGCAGATGGTGGCCATGGGCCGCGCGCTGATGGCGCGCCCGAGGCTCCTGCTCATGGACGAGCCTTCGATGGGCCTTGCCCCCGTCCTCGTCGAGCGGAGCTTCGACATCATCCGCCAGGTGCACGAGGCCGGCGTCGCGGTGCTCGTCGTCGAGCAGAACGCCAACGTCTCCCTTTCGATCGCCGACCGCGGCTACGTGCTCTCGACCGGGCGGATCGTGCTCGAGGGCAAGGCCTCCGACCTCATCCGGCACGAGGGGCTGCGAAAGGCGTATCTCGGGCGATGAGCGTCGGTGCCGCCATCCGCCCGCGCTTTCCGATCTTCGAGCACACGACCTACGCCAACTCGTGCTCGCAGGGAGCCCTGTCCGTCGACGTCCGCGCGGCCTACGAGGACTACCTCGCGGGGTGGGACGAGCGCGGGTCGGAGTGGGAGCACTGGGTCGAGCGTGCCGAGACGGCACGCGCCGCGTTCGCACGACTCGTCGGCGCGAGCGCGGACGAGGTCGCCGTCACGACGTCCGTCTCGCAGGGCGTGAGCGGGCTCGTCAGTGCCCTCCCGCTCGAGCGCGGGCGGAACCGCATCGTCATCTCCGAGTTCGAGTTCCCCACCGTGGGCCAGATCTCCCACGCGCAGGAGCTTCGCGGCGCGGAGGTCGTCCACGTTCGGCCCGACCCGGACGGGCGCATCCCGCTGGAGCGCTTCGCGGACGCGATCGACGAGCGCACCGCGCTCGTCTGCTGCACCGCCGTCTCCTATCGAACCGGCTATCGCCTGGACGTCGCCGAGGTCGCGCGGCTCGCTCACGCGCACGGAGCCCTCTGCCTCGCGGACTCGTACCAGGCCGCCGGCGCGCTCCCCCTCGACGTCCGCTCGCTCGACGTCGACCTCCTCACGGCCGGCACGGTCAAGTACCTGCTCGCTTCCTCGGGGCTCGCGTTCATGTACGTCCGGCGCGAGCTGCACGAGCGGCTCGTGCCGACGCAGACCGGGTGGTTCGCGGACGAGGACATCTTCCGCATGGACATCTCCGACTACTCGCCCGCCTCGACCGCGCGGCGCTTCGACGCGGGCACGCCTCCGGTCCCGAACATCTTCGCGGGACTGGCCGGAATGGGGATCGTCGAGCAAGCCGGGCTGCCTGCGATCGAGGCCCACGTGCGGGGGCTCGTCGACCGTCTGCTCGCAGGCCTGGACGAGCTCGGCGCGACCGTCGCGACGCCGCGGGGCGACGGCGAGCGCGGGCCGCTCGTGTGTGTCGCCTCGACCGATGCTCCGGCGCTCGTCGAGGCGCTCGCCGCGGAGCGGATCGTGACCTCGGAGCGCGACGCGAACCTCCGCATCTCGCTCCATCTCTACAACGTCGACGAAGACGTGGACCGCATCCTCGAGGCGCTCGCGGGCCACCGCGAGCGCCTCGCCTGAGCGTTACGCGGCCTCGGGCCAGGCGACGAACGGCGGAGGGCGGTCCGCCCGCGGGCGGCCGGGCTTCGGCCACGCGCGCTCCCACCGTGCGACCGCGACGTTCCGGGCGTCACGCTTCCAGCGTGGCCGCTTCGCGCGTGCGAGCGGGTCCCGCCCGGCGAGGACCGTGAGGCAGTCCTCGCAGTAGGCGATCGGCCAGTGCTCGTCGCGCGAGCGCCGGTACGCGAACGCCACGGCTCTCCGCGCATGGACGCAGGCGTAGCGGACGCGCGGGTGGGGAGGTCGCGCGCGCCGCAGCGTCAGCGCGGACTCGAGCCGGTCGTCGTGCATCAGCACGCGGGCGATCGCTCGCCGGCGGACGTAGACCTGGAGGATCTCCATCCGCGCACACGCTAGGAGCCGGGGATGACGGTGCGATTACGCGGGCTTCGTCGCTCGCACGATCGCGCCGTGCATGCCGTCGGCGACGCGGTGCGTGCGCTCGACCTCGACGTCCACGAGCCCGGCCTCCTCGAGTCCGTGTCTGTACTCGGCCTCGGAGAGAGCCCCCGCGATGCAGCCCACGAAGCTCCCTCGCTCGGCGCGCTCGTCCGGTGACAGCCGGTCCTCGGCCACGACATCCGAGATGCCGAGCCGCCCGCCGGGGCGGAGGACGCGGGCGATCTCGGAGAGCACCTTCGGCTTGTCGGTCGAGAGGTTGACGACGCAGTTCGAGATCACGACGTCGACGCTGTCGGCGCCGAGCGGGATCTGCTCGATCAAGCCCTTCAGGAAGTGGACGTTCTTCGCTCCGGCTTCGCGCGCGTTGCGCTGGGCGAGGGCGATCATCTCGTCGGTCATGTCGAGCCCGTAGACGGTTCCCTCGGGACCGACTCTGCGCGCGGAGAGGAGCACGTCGATGCCGCCTCCCGACCCGAGGTCGAGCACGGTGTCGCCGTCCCGCAGGTCCGCGACCGCGACCGGGTTCCCGCACCCGAGGCTCACCCGTGCGGCGCCGTCGGGAAGCAACGAGCGTTCTCCGGCCGTGTACAGGCCCTGCCCGAAGAGCGTCGTCGCCTCCTCGCCGCAGCAGCCGATGCTCTCGCAGTCGCACCCGCACCCGCATTCGGAGGCCAGCCCGCGGGCCGCATCGGCGTACCGCTCACGCACCTGCTCGCGAAGATCCGTGCTCATACCGTGACTCCCTTCAGGTCGAGGACGCCCGCCGCGCGCTCGAGGCCTTCGCGGTCGAGGTGGTAGTAGGCCCAGACCCCGCGCTGCTCGCGCCGGAGCAGACCGGCCTGGACCAGCTTCTTCAGGTGATGGCTGACCGTCGGCTGCGACACGTCCAGCACGGGTGTGAGCTCGCACACGCAAACGGGCTCCTCGCTACGGGCGAGAAGGCTGACGATGCGGACCCGCGTCGGGTCGGCGAGCGCCTTGAAGAGCGCGGCCGTCGCGCGCGCGTCCTCGTCGGTCAGGTCGTCGTCCAGCGGCGCGCAGCAGGCCGCCGGAACAAGCATTCGTGAGAGATCGACGTTCATCGATGTATGAGCCTATCGGAGACATCGACGTTCGTCAATGTCCCGTGGGTGCTGCGATACTCGCGCGCATGGACGAGCTCGACTCCGCGGACGCTCTCGAGGAGCTGATCGGGCGCTACGACGCCGCCTGGAACGCGCACGACGTCGACGCGATCGTCGCCTTCCACGCGCCCGGGATGGTGTTCGAGAACCACACAGCCGGCGAACGGGTCGAGGGCGACGAGGTCGGCCCGCACATCGCGCGGATCTTCCAGAACTGGCCCGACCTCGCCTTCCGCAACCGGCGGCTGTACGCGCGCGACGGCGTGGTGGTCAGCGAGTGGACCGCAACGGCGACCGATCCGGAGGGACGGCGTCTCGAGTGGGACGGCGTCGACGTCTTTCCCTGCCGGGGCGGGCTGATCCTGCGCAAGGACGTGTACTCGGCGGCGCATCGCGCCCGCGTGCTCGACGGATGAGCGTGGCCGGCTTCGGGAGCGCGTCGATGAGCGGCACGCTGCGGCGGGTGCTCGTCCGGCCGCCCCTCGCGGAGGACGCGGTCAACTGCGCGCGGCAGGGGTGGTACGCGGCACCGGATCAGGCGGCCGCCGCCGCCGAGCACGAGGCGTTCTGCAGCCTGCTCGAGGACGCCGGCGCCGAGGTGGTGGTCTCGCGCCACGACCTCGGGAACCCGGATGCGATCTACACCTACGACCCGGTGCTCGTGGGGCGCGAGGGAGCGGTTCTCCTTCGTCCCGGCAAGGAGGCGAGGCGCGGCGAGCCGGCAGCGCTCGCGCCCGTGCTCGAGTCCGCCGGCGTGCCCGGGGCCGCGGAGATCGCGGCCCCCGCTCTGGTCGAGGGCGGGGACACCGTCTGGCTCGACGGCGAGACCCTGCTCGTCGGCGTCGGCTACCGCACGACCGAGGCCGCGGTGGCGGAGCTCGAGAGAGCCTTCCCCGGCGTCGAGGTCCTCGCGTTCGACCTCCCGCACTGGAACGGTGCGGCCGAGGTCCTGCACCTGATGTCGTTCCTGTCCCCGCTCGACCGCGACCTCGCGCTCGTCTACCCGCGGCTCGCGCCGGTGCGCCTCCTCCGGCTGCTCGCCGAACGTGGCATCGCGGTCGTGGAGGTGCCCGACGAGGAATTCGAGACGCAGGGCCCCAACGTCCTCGCGCTGGGCCCGCGACGCGCGCTCGCCCTCGAGGGCAACGAGGAGACGCGCAGGCGCATGGAACGGGCGGGTGTCGACGTCGTCACCTACCGGGGCGACGAGATCTCGCGCAAGGGCGACGGCGGGCCGACGTGCCTCACGCGCCCGTTGCTCCGAACCTGAGCTGCCACAGCGGCGGCGAAGCCGCCTTCAGCGATCTTCGCGCGACCGGAAGCTCGCGCTGGCGAGGTTCCGGTCTTGCGCACGATTCAGGAGAGACCGAAGCCGACCGCGAACCCGAGCGCGGTGAGGAGGCCCGCCTCGCGGCCGCCGAGCTCGAACGCCTCCGGCATCAGCGTGTCCGCGAGCATCACGATCAGCGAGCCCCCCGCGAAGGCCAGCACGAATGCGCCATCGGCTTCGGGCAGCCGGTTCAGGGCGAGCCAGCCGACTGCTGCGGCCGCGACCGACACGGCGACGACCGCGGTCCACATCGCGAGGACGCGCCCGCGCGTCCAGCCGGCCGCGAGCAGGCCGCTCGTCCCGGAGAGCGACTCCGGCACGTTCGAGACGAAGACGCCCACGACGACGGCGATCGGGACCGCCCCGTCCTTCAGGAGCGAGGCGCCGAGGACGAACGACTCGGGGATCCCGTCCAGGATCGTGCCGAGCACGATCGCGTTCGCGCTGCCTGCAAGCTGGTCGTCGCCGCTCGTGCTCTTGCGGCCGTGGCCCCCGCCCCGGTCGATGAGCCAGTCGCCGGTGTAGAACGCCAGCGCGCCCGCCGCGAAGCCCGCCGTCGCGTAGTAGAGGTCCGTGTCGAACGCCTCCAGCACGAGCTCGTACGCGACCGACGCGATGAGAGCGCCCGCGCCGAACGCCATGGCGAGCCCGATCCAGCGCCTCCCCGGCTGTGCGACGGCGATCGCCCACCCGACCCAGAGCGAGCCGGCGGTGACGAGACCCCAGAGCGCCGCCTCGAGCACGCGCCGACTCTAGTAGTTGGTTGATCGGCAATTCCTCGCCGTGCGACTGGTCGCCGAGACACGGCTCGCGCCGCCCTCTCGCCCGTATTCCCGATACGCGCTCGGTTGGGCGGCGTCCCCGGCTCGGTCTCGGCCATCCCCCATCGACGGCCATTACCGATCAGTCATCCAAGCCTCCTCGAGGGTCAGCTGGCGGTGCGTCGAAAGCCCCGACACTCCGACGCCGACGAGGCGGAGCGCGCCTGGGCGGTCGCGGAGCCCGCGGTCGAGCAAGGCGCAGGCGACGTCGCCGATGACGTCCGCCGTCTCGACGCCGGCTCCGAGCGTCGTCGAGCGCGTGCGGATCGAGAAGTCGGCATAGCGCAGCTTCGCCGTGACCGTGCGACCCGCGAGCCCCGAGTTGCCGAGGCGCGCCGCCACGAGCTCGGCCAGCCGCCGGACCTCGGTGTGGAGCAGCTCCCGGTCGGAGATGTCGCGCACGAATGTGTCCTCGGCGGAGACGGAGATCGTCTCTGCCTCGAGCTCGAGGTCGCGCGGGTCGATCCCGCGAGCCCGGTCGCGGAGGACCCTGCCGACGGACCCCGGAAGGACGGATGTGAGCGACTCGTCCGTCAGTGCGGCGAGCCCGCCCATCGTCTCGACACCCGCGCGCTGCAGCCGCTCCTCCGCGCGCGGGCCGACTCCGGGCAGCAGCCGCACGGCGAGCGGAGCCAGAAAACGGGCCTCGCTGCCGGGCGGGACGACCGTGACGCCGCCCGGCTTCCGGCGGTCGGACGCGATCTTGCACACGACCTTCGACGTGCCGATGCCGAGGGAGCAGGTGAGGCTCGTCTTCGCGCGTACGGAGGTCTGGACCGCCGAGGCGATCGCGCGGGCGCGCGTGAAGTCCCGCGCGACGGTCCCGAGGTCGAGGTACCCCTCGTCGAGGCCCGTTCGCTCGAGCCGCGGCACGATCGCGGCCACGGTCTCCCAGACGGCGCGCGAGTACTGGCGGTAGAGGGCGTGGCGCGGGCGGAGGAAGACGGCGTGCGGGCAGCGGCGAAGTGCCTCCGCGGACGACATCGCGGAGTGGATCCCGAAGCTGCGCGCCGCGTAGTTCGCGGTCGCGACGACGCCGCGGCCGTGCGGGTCGCCGCCGACGACGAGCGGCCGCTCGCGCAGGCTCGGGTCCTCGAGCTCCTCGACCGCGGCGAAGAAGGCGTCGAGGTCGAGGTGGGCGAGGATCGGCGTCGGCGGCCCCTGTGCGGGCGGCATGCGCGCAAGGCTAGACGCGACCTCCGCGGGCTCGCGAGGCCGCAGCGGACGAGAGCAGCAAGACGCAGGAGCCGAGAAGCGGACGCGCGCGCCAAGAAGACGGAGCAGGCGCGACCCGCCCGCAGGAGGAGGCCCACGTTACAACTTGTAACTTGCGCTCCCCCTGACGGCGCACCGGCGTGGAGCCAGGAGGGAGACTGCTCAAGGGACAGGTTGTTACAACTTGTAACTTGGGCCCTCGCGGGCGGCTCTATCGTTCTCGGCGTGGTGGAAGCAGTGGCGGGAGCGGTGGCGGGAGCGGCCGTGGGAGCGGTGGCGGGAGGACTGGGGCTGCCGCCGCCAACGATCGAGCAGCCCGCGCCGTACCAGGTGTCGTACGGGCTCGTCACCGGTCGCGCTGCGCCTGCGGCGAAGGTCGTGGTCGTTTCCGCGAACGGCCGCGTGCTCGCGGCGAGGAAGCTCCGCAGTCGCCGCATCTGGCTCCGGGTTTCACTCCCCTCGGGAGACGTCACCGTGCGCGTCACCACCCACACGAGCGCGGGGCGGCGCTCCTCCCGGGTCGTCCGCCACGTCTTCGGCCTCCCCGCCGCCGCGAGGCCGCGCGCGGCCCGCGCGCACAACGACCCGGCGCTCTCCCGGCGCCTTCAACGGCTCGCGGCCGCCCACCGCGGCACGGCGGGCTTCTACGTCCAGAGCCTGACCACCGGGATCGGGGCTGCCTGGAACGCGAAGGCGCGCTTCCCGGCCGCGTCGACCCTGAAGCTCGGGATCGCGGCGGCCGTGCTCACGCGGTATTCCGGGATCCCGCCCCCGGGCTCCTGGCTGGACGGACGACTGCGCGAGATGATCGTCCCCTCGGACGACCGGGCCGCGAACGACCTCCTGGTCTGGCTCGGGGGCTCGACGAGCGCCGGTGGGCAGCGCGTCAACTCGCTGATGCGCTCGATCGGGCTCGTCGACTCGATCATGTACGGCGGGTACCTCGTCCGCAATCTGTCGAGCCGGATCCCGGTTCGCGTCGAGCGGCAGCCGGCGTTCGGTGTCGGCAAGTACACGACCGCCCACGACATGACAGCGCTCTGGCAGGCCCTCTGGCTGGCGACGGAGAACCGCGGCCCCCTGCGCCGCGCGCAGCCCGGGCTGACGCGCGCCGACGCCCGCTACCTGCTCTGGCTCACCGCGCACGTTCGCGACCAGCCCAAGCTCGACCGCCGCGTGACCCGAGGCGAGGACGTCGCCGTGCTGCACAAGGCGGGCTGGATCTCGACGGCGCGGCACGACACGGGGCTCGTGTTCTGGCACGGCGGCGTGTTCGTCGCGGGCGTCATGACCTGGAACGGGAACGGGGTTGGCCGCTCCTCGGACGTTCTGGCGGGACGTGTCGCAGAGCTCGCGCTCGCGCGCTTCCGCGCACTTGCGCGCCGTGGTGGATGACGTAGTAGCTACACTTTCCGAACTAACTACTCGAAACGTACGAAAGCGAGGATCGTGAGCACGAACGAGACCCCAACCCGCCTGTTGCTCGTCCCCCTCGAGGAAATCGTCGTCTTCCCGAACATGAACGTCACCCTGACCGTCGACGTCGGCGACGAGGAGCGCGTGCTGCTCGTTCCCAAGCACGACGGCGAGTACGCGAAGGTCGGCACCGTCGCCGAGGTGACCGATCGCATCCGGCTGCCGGGAGGCGGCCGCGCGGTGGCCCTGAACGGTCTCCACCGCGGCGTCGGCGGCGCCGCCTCGACCGACTCCCAGGGACGTCTCTTCGTCGACGTCGAGGAGCGGCCCGACGACGAGAGCGTCGACGGCCGGACCCGCGAGCTCGAGCGCGAGTACCGAGCCGTCGTGGAGACCATCCTCGAGCTGCGTGGCGACGACGGCCGCATCGCGGCGTTCGTCCGCTCGATCTCCGAGCCGGGCGCGCTCGCCGATACGTCGGGCTACTCGCCCGACCTGACCTTCGAGCAGAAGGTGCGGCTCCTCGAGACCGTGGACGTCCGCGAGCGGCTCGAGCTCGCGCTCGAGCTGCAGCGCGAACGGCTCGCGCTGATGCAGGTGCGCCAGCGGATCCAGGAGGACGTCGAGTCCGGCGTCGAGAAGCAGCAGCGCGAGTACATCCTGCGCCGGCAGCTGGACTCGATCCGCAAGGAGCTGGGCGAGGACGAGGCGTCGGTCGTCGACGAGTACCGCGTGAAGATCGCCGAGGCGGAGATGCCCGAGGCCGTGGCCGAGCAGGCCGAGAGCGAGCTCTCGCGGCTCGAGCGCATGGGGGAGCAGTCTCCCGAGGCGTCCGTCATCCGCAACTACCTCGACTGGCTGCTCGCGGTGCCGTGGAACGCACGCTCCGAGGAGCGGCTCGACCCGAAGCACACGCGTGAGGTGCTCGACGCCGACCACGCCGGGCTCGACGACGTCAAGGACCGCATCGTCGAGTACATCGCGGTCGCGAAGCTGCGCAAGGAGCGCGGTGTGGAGGAGGACCGCCGCTCCGGCGCGATCCTGACCCTGATCGGGCCGCCCGGCACGGGCAAGACCTCGATCGGCGAGTCGATCGCCCGCGCGACCGGTCGCGAGTTCGTTCGGATGTCGCTCGGCGGGATCCGCGACGAGGCGGAGATCCGCGGCCACCGGCGCACGTACATCGGCGCGCTGCCGGGCCGGCTCGTCCGGGCCCTGCGCGACGCGGGGACGATGAACCCGGTGATCATGCTCGACGAGGTCGACAAGGTCGGTGCCGACTGGCGTGGCGACCCCAGCTCGGCCCTGCTCGAGGTGCTCGACCCGGCGCAGAACCATTCCTTCCGCGACCACTACCTCGACGTCGAGCTCGACCTCTCCGAGGTCTTCTTCATCGCGACGGGGAACATGGCCGAGACGATCCCGGGCCCCCTCCTCGACCGCATGGAGGTCATCCGCTTCGACGGCTACACCACCGACGAGAAGGTCGCGATCGCACGCGGCTACCTGTGGCCGCGGCAGCGCGAGCGAAACGGGCTGCGCGAGGACGAGGTCTCGATCTCCGACGACGCGATCGAGCTCGCCGTCACCGAGTACACGCGCGAGGCCGGCGTCCGCCAGCTCGAGCGCGAGCTCGGGACCGTCCTCCGGAAGACCGCCACGAAGATCGCCTCCGACGAGGTCGAGCCTCCGGTCGAGATCGGCCCCGAGGCCGTGCGCGAGGCCCTGGGCCGGCAGAAGTTCTACCGCGAGGTCGCGGAGCGGACCGCGGTCCCCGGGGTCGCGACGGGTCTCGCCGCCACCGCCGTCGGCGGCGACGTCCTCTTCATCGAGGCGACCTCGCACAAGGACGGTGACAAGCTCGTCCTCACGGGCCAGCTCGGTGACGTGATGAAGGAGTCCGCGCAGATCGCGCTCTCGGCCGTGCGCGCGCACGCAGCCGAGCTCGGGATCGACGAGGACGCGTTCGAGAGCCGTGCCTTCCACGTGCACGTCCCCGCGGGGGCGATTCCGAAGGACGGTCCGAGCGCGGGCATCACGATGGCCACCGCCATCGCCTCGCTCCTCACCGACCGGCCCGTGAAGCACACGGTCGGGATGACCGGCGAGATCACGCTTCAGGGCCGCGTGCTGCCGATCGGCGGGCTGAAGCAGAAGGTGCTCGCCGCCCACGCGGCCGGGATCACGGACGTGATCATCCCCGAGCGGAACCGCTCCGACCTCGCGGACATCCCGGACAACGTGAAGGAGGACGTCACCTTCCACCCGGTCATGTCGATCGACGAGGTGCTCGGCCTGGCCCTCGAGGAGAAGCCGGTCTCGTCGAATGTGGCGCTGTAACGCCGACCTCGTCCCGGAGGAGGTCCGTCGCGTGGCGGGCCTCCTCGAGCGGCGCTACGCCGTCTCGATCCTCTTCGCCTCGCATCAGGGCTGTACCCGCTTCACCGAGTTCCGCCAGGCGCTCGGCGAGATCCCGCCCGCCACCCTCGCGCAGCGCCTCGTCGAGCTCGAGGAGGGGGGCGTCTTCCGGCGTGAGGTGCGAGACGCGCGGCCGCCGCGCGTCGAGTACCTGCTGACGACCGAGGGAGAGCGCCTGCGCGAGATGCTCGATGCCCTCGCGCGCTGGGCCGGCGCTCGGCCTGTGTGAGGCTCCGCAGCGCCGAGTCGAAGCAGACGCAGCGGCCGCGAAAGCGGCCGCCTTCAGGGGTTCCCGCGCGGCCGGTATCCACGCTCGCGGGGTCCCGGCCTTGCGCGCACTAGCAGCGCGAGTCGAAGCAGACGCAGCGGCCGCGAAAGGCGGCCGCCTTCAGGGGTTTCCGCGCGCACTACTCGGGCCAAAAGCCTTCCACGTACTCTGCGTCGTCCGCGGAGCCGCCGGGGACGACCTTGGAGACGATGATCAGCTCCGCGTCCTCGGGCTCGTCGTTCCAGACCGAGCGCCACGTCTCCGGTGGGACACGGACGGCGCCGCCGCGCTCGACCTCGACGACCTCGTCCCCGAGCTTGAACTGCAGCTTCCCCGCGGCGACGAAGTAGATCTCCTCCTGCTCCCTGTGCCGGTGGCTGTACGACCCCTTGCCGCCCGTGTGCTGGGGCATGCGCCGGTAGGTGAACGCGACCTGCTCAGCCTCGAGGTCGGTCGTCATCATGCGCATCTCGCCGGGGTAGTCCCCGAGCACGTCCGTGACCTCCTCGAGCCGCTTGATCGTGTAGTCGCTCATCTCCCCTCCGGGTCGTCGCTGCGGGCGGCGCCGATTATCACGCGGCGGGGGCGGCCTCGCGGCTCTCGCCGACGGCGAGACCCGTCTCCGGATCGAAGAAGTGGAGCCGCCTGACGTCGACCTCGAGCTCGAGCGGGCGGCGCTCGCGCGCCTCGGTCTGGCGCTCGAGGCGGGCGACGAACGAGACGCCTGCGCCGCGGGCGCGCTCCGCCGCGAGCCGTGCCTCCTCGTCCTCGAGGTCCTCGACGACGAGGGCCTCGACGACCTCCTCCGTCGTCACCGCCTTGGCCGCGACGCTGAAGTGCGCATACACCTCCGACCCCATGTCCTCCCGGATGTCGCAGACGACGGACAGCCGCCGGTCGGGGTGGGTCTCGTGCAGGATCGCAGCGTCTTCCATGTCCTCGGGCCGGATGCCGAGAACGACCTCGCGTCCTTCGAAGGCCGCGAGCGCGGGGCGGGCCCCGAGCGTCGCGGGGTCGAGCCGGAGCCGGTGGTCGCCGAACTCGACCCAGACCTCGCCGTCGCTGCGCGCGAGCTCGGCGGCGACGAGGTTCATCGCCGGAGAGCCGATGAACTCGGCGACGAAGAGGTTCCGCGGCTGCTCGTACAGCACCTGCGGCTTGTCGATCTGCTGCAGCAGCCCGTTCCGCATGACCGCGACGCGATCGCCCATCGTCATCGCCTCGACTTGGTCGTGCGTGACGTACACGGTCGTGACGCCGAGATCGCGCTGGATGCGCGAGATCTCCGCCCGCATCTCCACGCGGAGCTTCGCGTCGAGGTTCGAGAGAGGCTCGTCCATGAGGAAGGCCTGCGGCTGGCGCACGATCGCGCGCCCCATCGCGACGCGCTGTCGCTGGCCGCCGGAGAGCGTCCGCGGCTTCTTCTCCAGCGAGTCCGTGAGGCCGAGGATCCGGGCGGCCTCGCGCACGCGCCGATCGATCTCGTCCCTCGGGATCCCCTTCATCTTGAGAGCGAACCCCATGTTCCTGTGGGCGTTCATGTGCGGGTAGAGCGCGTAGTTCTGGAAGACCATCGCGATGTCGCGCTCCTTCGGTGGAAGGTCGTTGACGACCTGGCCGTCGATCACAACGTTCCCGGAGGTGATCGTCTCGAGCCCGGCGACCATGCGGAGCGCTGTCGTCTTCCCGCAGCCCGAGGGACCGACGAAGACGACGAACTCCCCGTCGCCCACCTCCAGGTCGAGGCTCGTGACCGCCTCGGTCCCGTCGGGATAGACCTTCGTCAGGTTCTCGAGCGTGATCTCCGCCACCGGGGGGCCTCCTCGGGAGGAATCTACTAGCATCGGCCGCGTCCCATGGAGGCCGACGTTGCCCGGGCGAGGCCGGTTCCCGGCCGCTGGCGGCACGCTCTCGAGAGCCGTCGCGTCCTCGCGCCCCTTCTCATCGCGCCCGCCGTCATCTTCATGGCGATCGTCGTCGGCATCCCGTTCGCGTGGGCCATCTACCTGAGCTTCACGGACGCGATTGGCGGCTCCCTGTCCGGCGACTGGGTCGGCTTCGACAACTACACGAACGCCTGGCACGACGAGAACTTCCGGCGCGCGCTCAGGAACACGTTGATCTTCACGCTCGCCTCGCAGGCGATCGTCGTCGTCGGCGCCGCGGTCCTCTCGAACTTCCTCGTCCGCGATTTCCGCGGCAAATGGTTCGTCCGGTTCCTCGTCGTCCTGCCGTGGGCGGCGCCCGTCGTCCTGTCGACGATCATGTGGCTCTGGCTCCTGGATTCGTTGTACAGCGTCGCGAACTGGACGCTCGCCAGGCTCCATCTGGACAACGCCCTCGTCTCGCTCCTCGCCGCCGTGAACGTCGAGGAAGACGCGCAGGTGCCGTTGCAGTGGCTCGGCCGCCCCAACCTCGCGCTCATCGCGATCACCGTCGTGCACGCCTGGCGGATCCTCCCCTTCGCCGTCGTGATCTTCATCGCCGGCCGCGCCTCGATCCCGAACGAGGTCGAGGACGCTTCGAAGATCGACGGCGCGACGGGGATGAAGAAGCTCTGGTACGTCGACCTCCCGCTGCAGCTTCCCATCGCACTGGTGGCGGTCTTGTTCGGGATCGTGTTCACCGCGGTCGACTTCGCCGTCGTCTACATCCTCACGCACGGCGGCCCGTTCAACTCGACGCAGGTGCTGACCACCTGGGCCTACGCGGTCGGAATCGACGGCGGCTCCCTCGGCGAGGGTGCCGCGATCTCCCTGTTCCTCTTCCCGCTCCTCGTGCTGGTCACCGTGGGGATGCTGTTCTTCGCTCGCCGGGCGCAGGTGAGCTGAGATGACCTGGCGAATCGACGAGGTCGACCGATGACATGGCGCCAGAAAGGGTGGACCTACGCGGTCGTCGTCCCGTTCGCGATCTTCCTCGCGTTCCCGTTCTACTTCGCGCTCGTGACGATGTTCAAGACGAATCTCGACCTCGCGAACGTGGAGCATTCTCCCTACCTCTACAACGACCTCGAGGGCGGCTTCCACTGGGACTTCTGGAACTACGCGACGACCGAGCACCTCACGTTCCTGTTCGAGGAGACGAACTACGCGCAGTGGCTCCTGAACACCTTCCTCGTCGGCGCGGCCGTCGTCGCGATCACGCTGCTCCTCGCGTTGCCGGCGGGGTACGCGCTCGCGCGCCTCGCGGGTGGCTGGGGCCAGAGCATGGGAGTGGCGATCTTCCTCGTCTACCTGGTCCCGCCGACCTTGCTGTTCCTGCCGCTCTCGCGGCTCATCACCCAGCTGGACCTCAAGGACTCGCTGTGGTCGCTGATCCTCATCTACCCGTCCTTCACCGTCCCCTTCGCTACCTGGCTCCTGATGGGGTTCTTCAAGACGATCCCGCAGGAGCTCGAGGACGCGGCGCTGATCGACGGTGCGTCGCGCCTGAAGGCGTTCTACCTGATCATCCTCCCGATCTCGCTCCCCGGCATCTTGACGGCCATCATCTTCGCGTTCTCGCTCTGCGTGAACGAGTTCATCTACGCGTTCACCTTCGTCTCGAGCTCCGAGCAGCGCACCGTCTCGGCGGGTATCCCGAACGACCTGATCCGCGGCGACGTCTTCTTCTGGCAGTCGTTGCTGGCGGCGACGCTCATCCCGGCGATTCCGCTCGCGCTCCTCTACAACGCGTTTCTCGACCGCTTCATCAAGGGCTTTACAGGAGGCGCGTTCAGGTAGGAGAATCGACCCCGAGAGAAAGGAGGTACCCGGTGGCGGACGTATCCGACGAGCTCCCTCCGAAGGGCTCGACGCTGACCCGGGAAGACCTGCTCAAGCGAGGGGCCGCCGCGGCGTTCGCCGTCGGCATGTTCGGCGCCCTCCCGGACAGGGCCCTGGGCTTCTACGGACCGCTCAAGTACGCCCACAAGCAGCTGGCGGGCGAGCTTCGCATCATGACCTGGACACACTTCGTCCCGGACTACGAGAAGTGGCTCGACAACACCTACGCGAAGCAGTGGGGCGAGAAGAACGACGTGGAGGTCAAGATCGACCACATCAACAACGCGCTCCTGTACGGGACGGGAGCGTCGCAGGTCGCAGCCCAGAGCGGCCATGACCTCTTCTGGTTCATCTCGCCGCCGTCGACGTTCCAGAAGCAGGTCGTTCCCGTCAACGACCTCGTCCAGGAGGTCACGAAGAAGTTCGGGCGGATGACGGACGTGGCCAGGAGGAGCACGTACAACCCGAAGACGAAGCAGTACTTCGGATTCCCCGAGACGTACGCACCGGACCCGGTCCAGTACCGACGCAGCCACCTGCAGGAAGCCGGGGTGAGCCTCCGGACCTGGGACGACCTCCGCAGGGGTGCGGCCAAGCTCAAGCAGAACGGCCATCCCGTCGGCCTCGGGATGTCGAACGAGATCGACTCGAACATGCTCCTGACGTCACTTCTCTACTGCTACGGCGGCTTCATCCAGAACGAGGAGAACCGCATCGTGATCGGCCAGGGGTCGAACAGGAAGGGTGCGATCCAGGCGTTGCAGGTCATGCGCGAGATCTACCGAACGGGGATGTCCGACGAGGTGTTCGCCTGGACCGCGTCGTCGAACAACCAGGCCTTCGTGGCCGGCCGGCTCTCGGTGGCGTTGAACGCGATCTCGATCGTGCGCACCGCGGAGGACTCCGGGAACAAGGAGCTCTCCGACGACACATGGCTTGCCTCGATCCCGCGTGGCCCCGTGATGCGCATGGGCAACGAGCACGTCATGGGCGTCTACGTGATCTGGAAGTTCGCGAAGAACAAGGCGGCTGCGAAGAAGTTCCTCGTGGACCAGCAGCTCGCGTACCGCTCCCACTTCGTGCGGAGCAAGTTCTACAACTTCCCGCCCTGGACCAACTCGATCAAGGGCGGGTTCAAGACCATCCGCCAGATCGCCGCGCAGGACACGCACAAGCCGAGGGGCAAGTACACGGTGCTGACGACGATCGCGGAGAAGTACACGACGAACCCGGGGTTTCCCGGCTACACGACGCCGGTGATGGACGAGATCTTCAACACGTTCCTGATCCCGCAGATGTTCGCCGAGGTGGCACAGGGGAAGTCGACCCCTGCCGAGGCGGTCGACGGCTTCGCGCGCAAGGCGCAGGGCTTGTACCGCAAGTGGAAGAACCAGGGTCTCGTCTAGACGGCGACTGCGCTCGCTTCCCCGAAGGCCCCGGAAACGGGGCCTTCGGCGTCAGAGAGTGACGACCGCCTTCGTTCCGCGAGCCTGAGCCGCCCAGGCGTCGGCGACGCGGTCGAGCGGGAACGTCTCCACCTCGATCGTAATCCGGCCGGAGGCGACGTGCGCGGCGAGGGCGAGGTAGGCGTCCGCGCGCTCATCGGGCGAGAGGGCGAAGACCGAGAAGCCGAGGATCGAGAGCTGCTTCCCGCGCACGAGGGACGAGGGCAACGTCGCCTGCGGACCGGAGGATTGGCCGAGGTGGACGATGCGGGCTCCCGGCGCCGCCGCCTCGACCGCAGCGGGGACGACGCTGCCCCAGAGCGGGTCGACGACGAGCGTAGGCCCGTCCCCACCGCAGGCCTCGCGCAGCCGCTCGACGAGGCCGTCGCCGTCGAGGGTGACGATCTCGTTCGCACCGAGATGGCGGAGGCGCTCGAGCCGCTCGCGGTCGCGCCCCGCACCGACGACGCGCTTCGCCCCGAGAACGCGCGCGGCCTGGAGTGCGACCGAGCCGACGGTGCCCGTGGCACCGAGGACGAGCACGCGGTCGTCCGCACGAACCGGGGCTCTCGTCGCCACCGGGATCCAGCCCGCGGCACCGGCGATCCCGCAGGCCGCCCCCAGGGTGTCGTCGAGTTCGTCTGGGACTGTGATCGCGACGGAGCCCGCGTAATCCGTGCGCTCGACGAGGAACCCGTCCTTCGTCGTCCCTCGCCCGTCGCCGTAGACGTACACCCGCGTCCCGTCTCGGCGGGCCACCGCCTCGCAGCCCGGGATGTACGGGAGTGGCGGGTGCCCGCCGTAGAACAGCCCGGCGGCGACGGCGAGGTCGAGCGGGTTCAGCGCGACCGCGACGACCTCGACCGGCCCGTCTCCGTCGATCTCTGCGGCGAGGGGCGGGCTGCCGAGCTCGACGACCTGCGCGGCGCGCACCCGCCCATCCTACGGCCACGCGCCGGCGGTTCAGCGGACGCGGCGCGTGGGCGCGCTCGACGCCCTCGCGCGCCCGACGGCGTTTCCGGCGATCACGGTGAACCGCAGCCGGCGGCCGCGGTCGGCGCTCCTCACCCGGTAGCTCCGTGTCCGGGCGGCAGCGGTGACCTCGCGGCATGCGCGGTCGCGGCACCGCTCCCACCGGTACAGGAAGGCGAGCGGCTCACCGCCCGACCAGGTCCCGACCGCGCCCGTGAGCCGGGCCCCAACGACGAGCCGTCCGGCGATCGAGGGCGCTGTGAAGTTCCGCGGCGGCGTCGGGACCACTTCCGTCGCCTCCGCGGTCGCGTACCCGGCACCAGGGGCGGACAGCGTCACCCGCAACCGTGCGCCGCCGTCACTGCGGTGCACCGTGTACGTCCTGCCGGTGCCCGCGGGCTCGCAGCTGCTCCGGCAGCGCTCCCAGCGGTACGACACGTCGAGGCCGGCTCCGACCCAGACGCCCGTGTACGCCCTCAGCAGCTGCCCGGGAAGCGTCATGCCTTCGACCGTCGGGTGGAGCGTGGGCCCGGGCCGTCCGAGGCGCAGGAGCGCCCCGAGCGCGTCGACCCGCCCGTACCGAACTCATCCGATCGGCGTCGCGGCCTCCTCGAGCGCGGCTTCGATCTGCGCCACGGAGGCGAACGGCGCCTGCGCCCGCATCAGACCGACGATCCCGGCGACGACCGGCGCCGCGCCGGACGTCCCGCAGCCCGCGCCGAAGCCGCCGCCGAGCTGCGTCGTCGGCGTGCAGCCGGGCGCGGCGAGCTTCACCCAGTCCCCGCGGCTCGAGTAGACCGCGAGGCCACCGCTCTCTTCCGTCGCGGCCACGCCGAGCACGTCCGGGTACGCTGCGGGGTACTCCGGCGTCGTCGTCCCCTCGTTTCCCGCGGCAGCGACGACGAGGACGCCTGCCGCGCGCGCCCGCCGGATCGACGCCTCGAGCGCGCCGTTCCGGTTTTCGCCGTAGAGGCTGAGGTTGACGACCGCGGCGCCGTGCTCGACCGCGTAGTCGACCGCGGTCGCCATCGTCGTCAGGCGCGCGAACCCCTCGAGGCCGAGCACCCGAAGCGGGAGGATGCGGCAGCTCCAGCAGGCGCCCGCGGCGCCGAGCCCGTTGTTCGCGCGCGCCGCGGCGATGCCCGCGACGGCCGTCCCGTGCCCGACGAGGTCGTCGGCATCCGCATCGCGGTCGACGAAGTCGTAGCCGGGATCGACGGCGCCCGCGAGGTCCGGGTGGGCCGCCTGCACGCCGGAGTCGACGATCGCGATCGAGACCTTCTCCGATCCTGTCGTCACGTCCCAGGCGGCGGGCAGGTTCGCCGACGCGTACGTCCAGGCGGTGACGAGCGGATCGGAGGGCACGACTGCCCGGGCGCCCGCGGTCGTGACTCCGGCCGCGACGACCGTCACGGCCACGAGCGCGCGCAGGAGCACGGCCTACTCGAGCGGCGGGACGACGGCGTTCACGGGCATGCGTTCGGGATCCGACTCCTCACCGTCCGCGAAGTGCCCGTCGCCCGGCCACGGGGCGAGCAGGAGCAGGATGCGCGACGGCTCGAGCGCCCGCACGCTGCGCGTCTCGCGCGGCGCGAACGTGACCAGCGACCCCGCGTCACACTCGACGTCGTGGTCGTCCACCGCGAGGCGGAGCCTCCCCGAGACGACCTGCACGACCGCGTTCTCGTACAGCCGGTGCTCGCCGAGCTCGTCGCCGGCGTTCAGGTCGATGACGACCGCACGGCACTCGGGGCGGGAGAACAGGACGCGCGGCTCGCGCTTCCCGTTCGCCTCGATCGAGGGCAGATGCCAGCGCTCCATCCGCCCACGCTAGCACCGCGAGGCGATCCGCTCTGGGAGCGTCTCCTGCGACGTTCTCGGATACTCCGCGCGTGAAGGTGCTCGCGACACGGCGCTACCCGGGGCCGGCGCTCGACGAGCTCTCCGACCTCGAGATCGCGACGCTCGCCTCGCTCGACGGGCCGCGGGCGGATGTCGAGGGGCTCGTCGTCGCCAACGAGCGTCCGCCGCTCGAGCTTCTGCCGAGCCTGCGCGCGATCGCGAACTTCGGCGTGGGCTACGACCGGATCGACATCGCGGCGTGCGTGGAGCGGGGCGTCCTCGTCACGAACACGCCCGGGGTCCTCGACGCGGCCACCGCCGATCTCGCGTTCGCGCTGATCCTCGCCGCGCGGCGCCGGGTCGTCGAGGGCGACCGGCTCGTCCGCGCGGGCGGGTGGACGGGGTCCTGGGCGGACAGCGGCTTCGCCGAGGAGCTGACGGGCTCGACGCTCGGGATCGTGGGCCTGGGACGGATCGGGAGCGCGGTCGCGCGGCGCGCGCAGGGGTTCGAGCTCCGCGTCCTGTATACGCAGCGCCACCGGGTGGAGACCGGACTCGCGGAGTACCGCGAGCTCGACGTGCTGCTCGCGGAGTCGGACGTCGTCACGCTCCATGTCCCGCTGACGCCCGAGACGGACGAGCTGATGGACGCACGGCGGCTGGGGCTCCTGCGCGACGGCGCCTGTTTCGTGAACACCGCGCGCGGCGAGATCGTGGACGAGCGGGCGCTCGTCGCAGAGCTGGTGTCGGGCCGGCTCCGCGCGGGTCTCGACGTCTTCGCCAACGAGCCCGAGGTGCCGGCCGAGCTGCTCGAGCTCCCGAACGTCGTCCTCACGCCGCACCTCGGGAGCGCGACCCGCCAGGCGCGCGAGGCGATGACGCGCCTCGTCGTCGACAACCTCCTCGCGGTCGAGCGGGGCGAGCCCCCGCTGACGCCGGTCGTGCCGTGAGCGGGTCTGATGCGGCGCTCAAGACGGAGGCGCAGGCAGAGTGCGACGCGGTGCGGCTCGTGTACTGGTTCGCGCGCATGCGGTTCCCCGCAGCGAAGGCGCTGAGAGTGGAGACCGCCGGCTAGAGATGCCGACCTCGGAGCAGATGCGCGCGGTCCGCCTCCATTCCGACGCCGGTAGCGCCGGGCTCTCGCTCGACGACATCGAAGTGCCGGAGCCCGGGGCAGGGGACGCGCTCGTGCGCGTGCACGCCGCCGCGATCACCCGGGACGAGCTCGAGTGGCCGGTCGGCCGTCTCCCGGCGATCCCGTCGTACGAGCTGTCCGGCGTCGTCGAAGCCATCGGAGCCGGGGTCGCAGAGCCGGCGGTGGGCACCGAGGTGTATGCGCTCACCGCGTTCGACCGCGACGGTGTCGCCGCCGAGCACGCCGTCGTCGCCGCGGATCTCCTGGCGCCGAAGCCGGAATGCCTCGATCACGTCGAGAGCGCGGCGATCCCGATGCCGGGCCTGACCGCGTGGCAGGGGCTCTTCGACCACGGTCGGCTCGAGGCGGGGCAGCGGGTCCTGATCCACGGTGCGACCGGCGGCGTGGGCCACCTCGCGATGCAGCTCGCGCGCGAGCGCGGCGCCCATGTCGTCGCAACCACGTCTGCGGCGCGCATCCATGACGCGCTCGCTGGCGGCGCCCA
>Ga0075418_10002461_pt1 | contig 21201 bp, 20 predicted proteins | sample SoiMetdeltSBSDD2_FD_81776 | JGI IMG/M metagenome (GOLD analysis project Ga0075418, IMG submission 81776) | Bulk soil microbial communities from a Populus tree surrounding site in Tennessee, USA - Soil MetaG P. deltoides SBSDD2 | ecosystem: Environmental > Terrestrial > Soil > Tree plantation...
GTGAACATCACGGCCTACATCGCGTCGAAGAACCCGCCGGCCGCTGATGTCCGACAGACCGCGCGCGCGAATTAACATCGGAATCTGTACCGAACGCGAAGGCCGGCCGCACGTGCGGTCGGCCTTCTTTGCTCAGGGCCGCGCCTGTGCGGTCAGGGCTTGGGGATGCGCAGCGTGGCGCTGATCATCGCGCTGCCGCTCACGGCGAACATGAGCGAGAGTGGGTGCAGGGTCGCCGCTCCGAGTCGCATGGAGCCAAACCACAGGTCGTCGCCGACACGATCGACGTAGAACGCGATTCCGAGCACCATCACAAGGACAATGCTCGTCGGAATGGGGCGTGCCCTCGAAGTACTTCACCTTGCCGGTGTCCGCGTCGGCGAGCGCTTCCGCGGTGACATTGAAACGCGCCAACCGACTAACGCCGCACACGACGAAGTAAGTGAGGAGCAGCATGTCCCATCCGCCCCGCAGTCCCAGCGTGAACCCTAATATGGCGGGTGCGACACCGAACGAGATGACGTCCGCGAGCGAATCGAGATCGGCGCCGAGGCGCGACTGACGCGCGCGATTCAGGCGGGCGACGTACCCATCCGATACATCGCATGCGAGAGCGGCGGGTAAGAGTACGAACGCACTCCAGAGAAACCGCCGTTCGCCGGAGGCCACGTAGTCGAGGCAGAGGAAGATAGCGATCGTCCCACACGCGGCGTTGCCGATCGTCAGTAGATCCGCCGCCGTATACGAGCGCAGCATCGACAGATGCCGCCTGGTCGAAACCATTCACCCAGCGACGCGTTTGTCCTTGATGAAGTCGCGTCCGCGTATGGCCTCAACCGCGTTCTTCAATGCACCAACTCCTGGCGTGGCATCAAGTGCGGTATCAAGGGCGCCGCCAAAGAGGCCCTTCCGCCGGACCGCGGTGCCGATGGCGGCGATGGCGACGACTGCGCCGATCCACGGCATAGACCGTGAGAGGCGGCGGATCAGACGGCCGCGTGCGTACTGCGACACCTGCTCCGTCAGGGTCATGGAGATGCGGAGAGCAAAACGCATTCCTGATCAAATGATCTCGAGCGGTCAACCCTCTACGGCTCGGCAGTTCGAACCCTATTCGACCCGCCGGCTTACTTCGAATCGGTCAGGAAGTGGTACATCCCCAGGACGTTGAGCGGCGCCCAGTCGAAGCCGTCCCAGTGGCTGTACTCGGCCATCTTGATATCCCGCTGCATCTGTTCGAGCGTCTGGCCCTTCGCAATGCCCGCGGCCACCTGACTTCGGAGCTTCTCGAAGTACTCGCGCCACGCGGTGATGTCTTTCACCGTGCCCACCGGCCCATGGCCGGTCACGACGTACTTGAAGCCGGCGGCCAGCTTCTCCGCGTTTCGGATCGCCGTCATCCAGCCTTCGAACTGCCCCAGCTCGTAGTCCATTTCGCGGTTCGGCAGCCGGTGGAACGACACGAAGTCGACGAGGAACAGCACGCTGTCGTCGGGGAACGCAATGTAGGTCGAGTCCTGTGAGTGATTCATCGCGCCAACCCAGCTCAGGTCCACCCTCTTGCCGCCCAGGCGGATCTGATACTTGTCCTTGTAGGTAATGTCGGGAGGACGAACGAAGCTCACGGGTCCGCGCATCACCTCCGCGCCGCTCAGCACTCCGTCGCGATTCGCGTCGTAGGCGTCGAAGGGGACATTTGCCGGCGCTTCAACCTTCTCCACGACTCCGTTGCGGTTGGCATCCAGCTTCGCGACTTCCCCAAATTTCACCGACGACTTGCGAGAGCCGGGTGGAGGGCGGCGGCAGCGCCAGGTGCGTGAGCATGTTGGCGTGGCCGACGAACCGGGCCGTGTCAGCGAAGACGTCACCGCCCGAGGCATGGTCCCAATGGTGATGGCTATAGACGACGTACTTGACAGGAACCTTGAAGCGGCTGGCGAGTTCGGCCTTGAGCCATCTCGAGAAGTCGGCGTTGATCGGGTCACCCAGAATGATCCCCTCCGGGGTGACCAGGAACACGGTGCGGTGGTTGTTGTTGATCGCCGTGTACACTCCGCCACTGACCGGCTCTATGGATCGACGCGGCGCCGCGGGCGACTGGCCCAGGACTTCGGAGGCAAGGATCAGTAATGCACCCACACTCACCACGATCGTCCTCGTCGTACTGCTAGCCATCGCGGTCTCCTTTGCGAGACTTCGCACGCTATTTCCGGTACATGTTCACCAGGTCTTTTTCGTTCTCGCACAGGTGTTCGTTCAATTCGGTGTCCGGCATCAGATTGAACGGAACGGTTGCGGTCCACGGCCGCTCGTAGTTCTTCGGATCGGTGAACGTAAATTCGATGACGAGGTGGCCAAAGTCGGGCCGGCGGTAGCGTTCGGTGATGCGCAGGTCTTCCGAGTGCGGTAATCCTTCGCCGTCTATGTAGGTCTTGTCGTTGAAGCCCGCGCTCTCCACGACGAAAGTATTCTGCTCCCAATGTGCGACTGAGTATCCGAACCAGGTCGGCTGCGGATCAACCGGCAGTTTCCGGCCGTCGGTGAAAATCTGACGGAAGACGGTGAACTCTTCAAACAGCATCAGGGTGACTTTCGGGGTTTGTACGATCTTGATGGGCAGCGGCAGCATGTGGTTCGGAACGCCGTCGGGAAGGCAGCGCTCGGACGGATCGGCCGCGTCACCGTGCGCGGTGATCTCCGCATAAAACTTTTCCGCCGCCGGCAGCATGGGGGCCTTCGATCCCGGCGTCATATAGCGTTCGAGCCCCCGGCCTGTGGGATTGGTGCCCTGGCGGACGGAGATCCAGATTCCGCTCAGGTCGGGATGGCCGTCGGACGCGCGCGGCGCGGGCGCGGTGAGATTGGGCTTGCCATCGTTGGTGCGCGGCGTATCCGGCAACGGCAGTGAGATCCACTGCGCTTGCGCGGTGGCGGCCAGGCCCAGGGCGAGGAAAAGGTTCGTGACGAGGTTCGAGAGTTTCATCACGGGCTCCTTCTGCATTCGTGAACGGCTGTTTACTGCAGCGTGTTAACAATACCGCAGAGAGGAGTCAATGGGCGGTTTGGGCCGCACAATAGACTCATGTCGGAACCACACCTCGACACTGGCACTTCGGGCCCGCTGTTCAATTGGACCCAGGCGATCTATGGGCTGCACGCATTCAGTCTGCTCACGGGGATCCTGGGAGCCGCTACGGTCATCGGAGCATTCCTGACGGGATGGCCGTCGCTGATTGCGGTGATCCTGAACTATGTCAAGCGATCAGACGTGCGGGGCACTTGGCTCGAGTCGCACTTCCGCTGGCAGATTCGGACGTTCTGGTACGGACTGCTGTGGGTCAGCCTGTGCCTGCTGTTCGTCGTCGTGACATTCGGCATCGGTATTCTGGTCGCCTGGCTGCCGCTGGTGATCGTCAGCCTCTGGTTCATTTACCGAATCGTGCGCGGCTGGCTCGCCCTCAGGGACCGGCGGCCGATGTACGCCGCATAAGCGCGCACGTGCCTGGAGCGAACGATCCATGGGAAACACGTGTTCCAGTGTCCATATCGCGCTGACCGGCACGACAGCTGACGCAGTCGAGGGCATCGTCCGTGCTTATGCCACGCTCGGCTTCGAACGGGCGAACACGGCATCGCCGGACGGCGGCAAACACGTGATCCTGCTTCACAAAGAAAGCGACGCGTTTCTGTCCGTCTATGACAGCGATAACGCCACGGTGGACACCGGAGAATTGAAAGACCTCGCACTTGCGACGTCGAAGATCTTCAAGACAGCAACTGTTTGTACGAGCCTGTACGACAGCGACACGTTCGAGTTCGTGGTGTTCAATGCCGGTAAGCAAGTCGACCTGGTGATGACGGACCCCGAACAGTACAGCGGCCCTCTCAAGATTCTGACCGCCGCATCGCGGGCGAAGCAGTGGAGCAAGGTATTCGGCAAATCGCTGAGTGTCGAACGCATCAAACAGGCCATTACGACCGATTCGGCCTTTGCCGATGAGGCGCTTGCTGAGCTATCGCGCTTAATCGGCCTGACGCGCGGGCAGTCGCAACTTCATTACCAGGACCTAAGTGACGATGGGGCATTCACTCATCACCTGCACTTTACAAAACAAGCATCCGCACTCCGCGGCGCCCCGGAGCAGCAGATTGCGCTGCGCAACTATTTCGATCCCGACAACTCGCGCATGCTGTTGGTCTATCCGGCGAGCTGGCCTGTGCCTCTTCGCGAACAAATACTGGTCACATGGCTGATGCTCAGCGAAGGAGCCGGCTTCAACGACGGAACGCTCGCCATTGGGGTCAAAGGGCCAGACGGCCTGGCGATCACACACGGCTACATGGATGGAGCCAAGTTCCACAACGGGCAGATCGCCGGGCCACTCGAGACCGCACCGCGACAAATTCCGGGCACCAGCGTCGAGGAACTGCTCAAGTCGAAACAGTTCGAGGTGGCGCAGGGTCCATCGCCGTCTTCAGAGTCAAGAACGTTGACGGGCCGATTTCCAACGTTGGACATTCCCACCAAGGCACCTGATCGGCCCACGCAGATTCTCGTTGTTCTCCAGTTGCAACTGGTGGCGTCAGCGGCCGGCGTGTGGGACATCGAGGTGTCCGTGCGGCCGACGTCACACACGGACGTCCAGCATAATCTCCCTCATGCACGGATTGCAGCGGTCGAACAGACGTGGCTGCCCGTCGTTTCCGGTCTCAACCCCAAGGCCAGTTACGAGACAGGTGACCTTGCCACGCTCCAACCAAGGGGACCGCTGATGCTGCACGAACTGCAGCGAAAGCAGGCGTCCATACTTCTGGATCGCAGGCTCATTCACTTCGCGATCGCATCAAACGTGGCGATCCTCGCTGACGAGGGTCAGGCGACCCTTGACGCGTGTCGGGCGTATCTCGAAGCGTGGCTACGGCCCCTCGCCGAGCAGACAGGCGAAGTCAGGATTCATGCCGAGAAACGCATGACCGAGAAGGCGTACGTCGGCAAATCACGAAAGACGCTGCCCATATCAGCATTTCAACGCGACAAGACGTGGCACAAGCTGTTCGACACTGCGAGTAACTATCAGACCGTTCTGGCGACGATATTTCCGAAGGATGCCGAATATCCGGTGGCGGGAATCGGGCTGCAGGTCGGCCTGGAACGACATCCGGAACAGTGGCGAGAGCACCACGAGCAGCAACTGGCCAACACGTTGAGCAAAATGCGCGGCCGGCCGTTCGAGAGGGCGCCTGTCGTCAACACCGTTCACGTGTTCAACTGGGTTCTCAATCATGCCGACTGCTACGGGTGTCTGGGCACATCGATTGGCGACATGCAGGATCGCATCGACGATTTCGCGGCGCAGCACCCTGTGCTTCAGGCATGGCACAGCCAGTACACATGGCCTCCGATGTTCGATCACGCTTACGACTACCATCGAACCGTGTATGAAGACCACAGTGTGCTGAATTGGTTCAGAGGAATTCTTCAAACCGACAGCGGCTTGGACGCATCGAAGATGTCGTTGCAGTGGTGTCGAAACGTCCTGCGGATGGTCACACCGCACATGTGGATCTGTCGAGCGCTGCTCCAGCAGGTGGACAGGACGGCCCTCGAGGCCGTGGCGCAGGTCACCGAAATCAACGATACATTCAAGATTGTGCTCAGGGATGGCCAGGCGTTGGACGATCTCGAGCTCGCGCTCTTGCCGGTCCTACCGGTTGAAAGCGCGAGAGTACACAGGCGTTGATCGACGAACGCGGTGGATTTCAAGACGCTGCGTGGCGAATAATCCCCGGTGGAGAGTCGAGCGATGAGATCAACATTCGTGCGGTTCGCTATGTTCGTCGTCCTCGCAGCGGCTGTCGCGACGGACAGCGTTTCATTCGCGCAAACGCGTGCGAAGGGCCCATGGTGGCCTTCTCCCCATGGTCCGAACGACCAGGCGGGGAACTCCAACTACATCACGCCAGAGAAGATCCTGAAGGCGATGCGCATCCCGAAAACCGGGCAGACGTACGAGCTCGGACGAATTTATGAGCAGGAGATGCCGCAGTACGGCTATCGGCCGTACTTCCTTACCGTCATTCCCGCCGCCGAAGCTGCGAAAGAAGGCACCGGCGTCGCGCAGCAGGACTACTTCACCGGATTCATCGGCCAGATGGGCACGCAGTACGATGCGTTTGGCCACCAAGGCAAAACTGTTCGCATGGCCGACGGCTCACTGAAGAATGTCTATTACAACGGGTTCTCTCAGGACGATCTCACCGGCAAGAACCGCGGTGTCGGCGGTCTCGAGGCGCTCGGCGTCGAGCATGTGAAGCCGATTGTCACCCGCGGCATCCTGATCGACATCGCTGGCTACAAGGGCGTGCCGGTACTCGAGAGTCGATACGAGGTGACGCTCGCCGACGTTCGCGGCGCTCTGGCAAAACAGGGCATGAACGAGAGCACCATCGAGCCCGGCGATGCGATTCTCTTCAACTATGGCTGGGCGATGTACTGGAGCAATCCACAGAAGTACAACGACGCGCGGTTCTTCGTCGGCGAGAACCAGGGATCACCCGGCATCGGCGTCGAGGTGGCACGCTGGGCCGTCGGCAAGAAGGCGTCAATGGTCGGTGCCGACAGCTGCTGCGTAACGATTCAACCACCGACCAAGCCCGAGTTGGGCAACGTGCATCACGAACTGCTCTTCGGCGGCGTCGGCATGCTCGAGAACATGGACCTGCGCGAGCTTGCGCGGGATCGCGTGTACGAATTCCTGTACCTCAACTTGACGGAGCGGATTCGCGGCGCGACGGGCTCGCCGGTCCGACCGGTCGCGATCAGGTAGCGCTTCGATTAGTGAGCTTAACGTCGCCGTCTAGTTCGAGGGAACATACCCGTCGGGCAGAAGTTCCACCGCCACGGCGGTTCCCTGCGAAGTCCCCGATGGTCCCGAGGCCTCGCCACGCCGCCACGTGACGTATACGTCTTCGGCCGGCCGGCGGGCACCGCACGAAACCGTGCCGGGTGTCGTTGAGCGATAGCTGATGAAGTCCACTGCGTCAAACCGCGCCGCTCGCAAGAGCAGCGTTTCGCCCGGTGCACGGACGTGCAGGACGATTTGTTGCTGCCGGCACTCTATTTCAGTCAGTAGACCGTAGGTGCGCGTTTCGCCATCTTGGATCTTGCGCAGCGAGGGAATGAGTCTCGACGGAGTGCTGTTGAGCGATGTCGCGGGGGGTTCGGCCGCTGGCGTCGTCGCGCCGGTCGCCGCCGCCTCCGCGGCGACCTCATTTCGCACCTGCTGCCGTTGTTCTATCGCGGCGGAACGGGCGAGAAGGTCGCGCGCGCGATTCTTGCTGCTCTGCTCCGTGGCACGGCTGACCAATGGTCCGAGTAAGTTTCGCGCATCGTTGATCCGACCGAGTCGGAGGTATGCCTCAGCGAGAAGCAATGTGACGTCCTCGTCGCCCGGCGCATTATCCAGGACTCGACGGAGCGTCTCCTGGGCTTTGGCGGCATCGCCCGTCGCAAGGTAGGCGTAGCCAAGCATCCTTTCGGCATCCGCAAATCCCGACCGCAACTTCACCGCCTGCTCGAGCGCCGCAATCCCTTTGCGCAGGTCGGCATCGCGATTGTCGGTGCGTGTGGCGCGTTCAATCAGCGCACCGCCGTAGTAGAACTGGACGAACTCATCGGCATCGCGCGCTGAAGCGGCGCGCTCTAGATGCGCCATGGCTTCGTCGTTCTTGTCCTGGCGCAAGAGCAACGCGCCGAACGCCGCATGTGCGAGCGGGAGATCCGGCGCCGTCTTCAACACGTTCGTGAGGAGCGCCGTCGCTTCATCGTTTCGACCGCCATGGGCCAACAGATCGCCGAGTCGAGCCTGCGCTTCGACCTCGGAAAGACGAACGGGCTCAGCCTGCAGACGTGACAGGACGCGCTGATCAAGTTCGACAACCTGGTAATGCATCGCAGGTAGACGTACGTAGTTGAACAGCTCTTTGTCCAGCACCGACGGTGGCGCCTTGAACACTTGATTGAACGCCGTGTCAGTGGCTGTGCCGCGGTCGACGACTGTTTCGTACTGAACGAGCTGTTTCCAGAGATCTGGATGTTCGACTACTGCATAGTGCACGAGCAGCCATGACTGCGCGTAGAACAGCGACCGCCGATTACCCTCGTTATAGGTGGGCGACTCCCGCGTGACCGCGAACAGCTCTGCCAGCGGCATCTGCCGTTCGCGCAGCAGACCCACGTGATTGCCAATCGGCCGTCCAAACCGCGCGGTATTTCCGTTGGCGTCGAACGTGCTGAAGTACTCGGCAAGCCCCTCATGGAACCATGGAGAGAAATCTCCCGAGAGGCGCCGCAACAGCAGATGTGTGTACTCGTGATAGACGGCGCGGAAATCATCGCCACCGGTGCTGTCTGCCGCCAGGGTGATGTAGTTCACGTCGCGGCCGCCTTGGAAATAGCCGCCCACCTTGACCGGCTTCCCGTTGAATCTCGGCTGGTACGGTTCGTACGCGCGCTGATCTCGAAAGACGATGACGATCACCGGAGGTCCTGGGCGATCATCCGCAAGGACGGTGAACGTGGACGTCACGGCGGCCCGGAATTGTTCGAAGCGGAGCGCGACGTCCTTGATCGCACGTGGGCTGGCATCGCCAATCAGCAGAAAATGCTCGGTTCGGAGCGAGTTCCAATCGGCGGCGTCAACCGGATGGGCGAGCAGGAGATATGCAGCGATCGCCAGCAAGACACGGCGCATGACTCACCTCACAAGATGTCGCGCATCGCCCCAACTGTGGTCGGAGGACTACATGCGACCCTTCCCTGCTATCGGCCGTCTACCGCCCTGGACTGAGTGTGTATGTGGAAAAACGCTGAAATTCTGGGCTCTTAATACGGTCTGGTCAATTAGTGGCGCGTGAAGTCGATGCCGCCCTTCAGGAGTTGCTCGTAGCGGTCGACGTCCACGTTGTTCTCGCAGACGTTCTCTTCGATCCGCGTTCCCTCCCGCAGCATCATCGTCGTCTTCAGCACCCATGGCTTGGTGAGCACGTTTGGATCCTCAACCGTCGCTTCCCAATTGATCTGATCTTTGTCGACGCGCGTGTAGCGTTCGACCACGTGCAGCGCTTCAGTGTGAAACGTGCCCGTGCCGGCAATCCAGGTGCGGTCGTTGAAGCCGGTGACGTCGACGACGAGCGTGTCGCCCTCCCAGCGACCCACGGAGTCGCCGTTGTAGCTCGGTATCAGATCGTCGGGATGCTTGTCATTCAGGCGAATCAGCCGATGCGAGTTGCCGTACTCGTACAAGACGACGATGTGGGTCGGCGTCTGAATGATCTGTTGTGGGTAGAGACCGAGCATGACGACGCGAGGCACGCCGGGCGGAAGGCATAGCGCGGTGGGATCGTCGATGCCGCGGCGGTTGAACGCTTCGAGCACCTTCTGCGCCGCCCACGGTTGGTACGGGGCCGCTTCGGCGCCGGCGGGCCGCTCCGTCGACGACTGCACCGTCGGTCCCGTTGGATTGCGGCCCGAACCGCCGAGTCCGATTCCGCCGTTGGTGTCCTGCCACGAGCCGCGGAGCGTGTTCCCCGCCTGCCAGACCCCTGTCAGATCGGGCTTCTTATCCGGTGTGCGCGGCACCGCGTTGCGCGACTGCGCCGCGGCCGGCAACGCGACCGTCAGGATAACTGCGACGACAAAAAGGTCCGCCTGAAGGCGGACCCCACCGCGAAGGGCCTGAACGCAGACCCCACCACGAAGGGCCTGAACGCGGACCCCACCGCGAAGGAGCGGGCGCATCATTTCACCTCTACGGCCGGCGCGTTGCCGCCTTCACCGGTGCCGACGGGCGGACCGAAGAACATCTTCTGGCCGTTCGGCAGCGTGATCTCGCGCGAATGCGCCCATGGTCCGCCGTCGCGCGCCCGCCATCCGGTCACGGTGACGCGATCGCCCGCCTTCATGGTGACGTCACGCTTCCAGCCGTTTCGGTAGAGCGGGCCGATGCCATAGCCTTCGAACTTCCAGTTGACGACCGTGCCGCGTTCGTCGGTGACGTCGACGTAGAAATGGCAATGCGGATTTGTCCACTCGATCTTCGTGACGACGCCGGTCACGGTCACCGGTCGTTGTGCGTCGTATTCAGCGCCGAAGGAGTGGTGCGCACGGACCGTCGTCCCGTACAAGATGAATCCAGCGATGAGGATGCAAACGTGAGCTTTCGGCGAAGCCATGGTTCACCTCGACGCGCCAATTCTATTTCAGCTTGAACAAGGTCCGGCTGAAGCCGGACCCCACACATCAGTGGGGGCCGGCTTCAGCCGGCCCATTGCTACGGCACCGCGATATCGAAATGCAGAACGTCTTCCCGCGCACCGAGTTTCGTGTAGAGCTCAATGGCAGGGGCATCGCCGAGATCCGCCTGCACGTAGATGACATACGCCCCACGCCGGGCGGCAATCACTTTGAGCTGCTGGATGAGCGCTGTGGCGATCCCCTGGCGCCTGTACGCTGAGGCGACGGCCAAATCGTAGATGTAGATCTCGCTGCGCTCCCGCTCGAACTTGCGAAGCTCGTACGCCGCGAGTCCACCCACGACCTCACCATCCTGCAGAGCGGCGACGGCGATGAAGGAATCGCTACCAAGCAGACGACGAAGATACGCCTCGCTGGGCCTGGCCCCGCCATAGGCTTCTGGTTCGTTGAAGGCGAGTCCGAACATTGCCGACATGCCTTCTATCAGTGCGACGTCATCGGGACCCAACATGCGGATGGTGAACTTGTCTGCGGCCATGCGTTTAGATTAGACAGTCTTACGCGCGTGGCTCTGCCGAAGGCGCCGTAGTAACGTTGACCGACGCTTCAGTCGAGCATATGCTCTGCCGAGTCGACTCCAACCAACTGACGAGGGGCATGACGATGCGAAATCTGTACACGGGCGCGGTCGCAGGCCTGGCGGGCGTGCTGTTGCTGTCGGCGCTGGCTGCCGCGCAAAACGCCCAAAACAACGCGCCTCAGAACAACGCGCCAAAGTCTCCGTGGAGATACTATCCGGCGGATAGGGCCGTTGGAGACGGTGGACCCGCGCCGAAGCGCGATCTGTCCGGAACATGGGCAGGACCGTCATCTGGGTCAGGTGCTCCCAGGCAGAAAGGCGAGGTTGTGCCGCCGATGACGGATCTGGGCAAACAGTTGTACGCGCGGAACAAGCCGATCGGCAAGTACAGCCCCGGTGGCACGAACGATCCGCATACCCGGTACTGCGATCCGTTTGGGTTCCCGCAGAACATGACCCAGGAAATTCGCGGGATGACCATCACGACGCTGCCGACCCGGACGTTCCTCCTGCTCCAGTACATGGATCTCTGGCGTGAGATCTGGACCGACGGGCGAACCCTTCCGACCAGCGTCGGCGGCAGGGGCAAGGACACGCTCGATCCGAAGTACAACGGCTACTCGATAGGTCGATGGGAAGACGACTACACCTTTGTCGTGGAGACAACCGGTCTCACGCCGGAGACGTGGGCCACCAAGAGCGGCTATCCCCATAGCGTCGATGCCCACGTCGTCGAGCGCTTCCATCGGAGCAGCAAACACGACCTGTCGGTGAGTATCGTGATGACCGACCCGAAGCTGTACACCCAACCGTTCAATATGGGGGAGGTGTATTTCCGGTGGGTACCAAACCAGCAGATCGACGACTTCACCTGCATCCCGTCGGAGGTTCAGCTGTACTTGAAAGAAATGGGCGACCCGGCCGGTAGCGATCCCAATGAAACGAACCCGCAAGGTAGGGGTGGTAGAGGAGGAAGACCGTGAAAACGAAATTACTCATGACGGTGCTATTGCTTGCGGGGCTCGCCGCGATTGACAGGCCGTCGTTCGCGCATCATGGCGCTGCGGCGTTCGACATGAGCAAGCCGGTGGTTTTGAAGGGCGCCACGATCACGGAATTCCTTTGGATCAATCCGCATCCGCTGATCAAGGCGGACTTCAAGAACGATAAGGGCGAGGTCGAGCACTGGACGATGGAAATGGGCAGCACGGTGTCGGCACAGCTCATCGGCTGGACTAGAACGACGCTGAGTTACGGAGACGTCGTCACGCTTTACGTCTGGCAAGCCAAGACGAAGGCCCCGGTTGGACGCTTCAACAAGGTCGAATTCTCGGACGGCACGGTCATGCGTGATACGCAGACCGGCGCCGACGACGGCGGCCGAGCGGACACCGACGTTCGCCAGTAAGCACGTAAGACGCAGAAAACGGTGGTTTAACCACGAAGGTCACGAAGAGAACGAAGATCACAAATTGATTCTCGTGACCTTCGAGAACTTCGTGATCTTCGTGGTTTCCCGTTACGTTTCGCGCGCGCAGTCACTCCATCCTAAAAGTCGTACTTGATCCCGAACTGCAGGAACCCTGGGCTCGCCGGCCTGCGTGGTGATGTGGCGAACTGCCCGGAGTTGAAGTTCATCGCCGGGTCGCCCCAGTTGAAGTGGTTGACGACATTGAACGAGTCGACCCGCCAGTTGGACGCGAAGCGTGGCCACAGAATCAGCTATGAAATCCGCGGAATCCGAAAAGCAGAAGACAGCCGTCGCGCTGCTCGGGCCCAATGGTTTGGCGATTCGGGAGGCTATCTGCGACCGCTAATGATGTTTGGTTGACCGCGGTTATCGCCTTCGATGATCCGATTCGCGGGAACGGTCGGCAACTGCGGCGTTTGGCTTGCCGGAGCCGGCGGCGAAGTGGTCTGGGTCGGTCTCGTCATAAAAAATCTCACCTGCTCGACGATGTATGGAAGTCCGGCAACGGTCGAGAACAGGAGCACCGCGAAGATAACGAAGGGGATCGTGAGGGCGATTTCGCGATATGAGAATGACCGCGCCATCGCGACAATCGCGGAGCCGAGCAACCCGAGCACCGCCACCGGTAATGTGAGCTGCCCCGTAAGCTGTTCCTTCCGTTGCAGCTCGAACTCGTAGCGACTTTTTAGGTAGTCGAAATCGAACCGGAAGAGCGTCATCCCGGTCTCGATTATGGTCGATGGATCCCGAGAAAACGCCTCACAGGGCCCAAAATCAACTCAGAGGTTCAGACCGTCAGATAACAGTTGCGGAAATGTTCCAAATAGATCGCGAACCCTCGTTCGAAAGGCACCGAACATTTCCTGGCGATCGCGGGAAAGCCGACGACGGCGAGCCGACACCAACGTCCGTCAGTAGCTCTTAGACGAGAAAGGCGGGATGGGTTGTAACCCTTCCCGCCGCTCCCGCCCGTCTAGCCTATCCCGCTCGTCTCAGAAGTCGTACTTGATCCCGAACTGCAGGACCCTGGGCTCGCCGGCCTGCGTGGTGATGCGGCCGAACTGCCCGGAGTTGAAGTTCGTCGCCGGGTCGCCCCAGTTGAAGTGGTTGAGGACATTGAACGACTCGAGCCGCAGCTCGACTCGGCGCGTCCCCAGCTGCACCGACCGCAAGAGGCCCATATCGACGACCCAGAAGGCCGGTCCCATCAGCGCGTTCCGCTGCAGGGTGCCGAGCACGCCGGCCGCCGGCCGCGCGAACGCCGCGCGGTTGAAGTAGGTGTTCAACGTCCGCGGCGACGCGTAGAAGTCGTCGCTGACCTTGTCCGGGCGCTGGAGGTTGATGCCCGTGAACGCCTGGTCAACGCCGCTCGTGACGTTGAGCCGGTTTCCGCTGCGGGCGTTGAGAATGCCGGTCACCCGCCAACGCGATGCGAGCGCCCCAAGGAACCCGCTGCCTACCTGCGGTGTCTCGTACCCCATCGTCAGCGACCCCAGGTGCGTGCGATCCTGATCGCAGGGACCGGCATCGAACTCGGGGTTGTTCGGGTCGGTATAGCCGCTGCTCGTCTGATTGAAGGCCGTGGTCGTCGTCGTGCCGAAGCATCGCGAGATCGTGTAGCTACCGTTGATCATCAGCGTCGCGCTGCGGCGCTGCGCCGCCAGTTTCAACCCCTTGTACCGCTGGAAGCCAACGTCCGAGTTGAGATCGAGCGCGCCAATCTTCGCGGCCTCCGCAGGGTTGATCTGATACAGCACGCGCCGCTGATTCAGGTTCGCATTGGTCGTGCAGGTGGTGTACGACACGCCCTGGATGGTGCACGGCCCGGTCCCCATGTAGATGCCGGGATTGAGCGCCGTCTGCGCCCACAGGCGGTCCGAATAGCTCCCCAGATAGCTGACCGAGACGCCCCAGTTGCTACCCAACTGCTGCTCGACGGTCGCGTTCCACTGCTGCACGCGCGGCGAGTTGATGTCCGGGTCCATCGAGCCGAACGCGCCAAACGCGATGTACTGCGTGTCGGGCCCGGTGACAATCGGGTGTGGATCGTTGCCGCCATAGGGATCGTCGAGCCCGCCGGGCGGATCCGTGATGATCGAGCGGTTGCCGAACGGCGGCGCACCCGCGTTGATGTTGTGGTACTCGCCCGGCATGAAGTCGTAGCCCATCGAGTACGACGATCGCACCGCGAGGCGCCCGTCGCCATGCACGTCCCACGCGATACCACCGCGCGGCGAGAGGTTCCACCACTGCGTGTTCAATCCCGTATTGCCCTTGGGGAACCCCGGATCGCCCGGATAAATCAAGCCGGCCGGCGCGTTGTGGAACACCGTGCTATGGACATTCTTCACGAAGTTGTCCATCACGAAGATCGTCACAGCGTTGTTCACGACGTGCTGACCGAAGTACGGCTCCCACCGCAGGCCCCCGTTGACGGTGACCCGGCTCGCGGCGCGCCACGAATCCTGGGCGTACCACCCCGTGTACCAGTTCTTGATGTTCAGGATATTCGGACCGCCATGCTCGACGCTCGCGATGCGGCCGATCATGAAATCGGCGAGCGGGCTTCCGGTGACATGGCCGTCAACGATCCAGTTTCCGCCCGTGCGCGAGGACGAGGTGAAGTTGCCATGCCAGAACTGGATGATTCCGCCGAAGCCAAGCTGGTGGCTCCCTTTCACCAGCGTCAGGTCGTCAGACCCCGCGTAGACGGTGTTGAACTCCTCGCGCTTGGTCGCCTGTCCCGATTGCAGTGAAAAGGCCTGGTTTACCGTCAATGGGAACTGAGCGCCGGGCGGATAGCTATAGAGCTTGATGCCGACGTCGCTCGGCTGGAACAGCGGGTTCTGATAGCGCTTGACGTGCGTCCAATTGATGGTGGCGCGCACCGAGTTCACGAGCGTTGAGCTCAACACCATCGTGTCGCCCACGCTCACCGAGTGGAGCAGGTTATAGCTACCCGCGGTGTTCGACGTCAGGATGTTGGAACCGGCGCCCTCGTATCCGGGAGGAATCGTGATTCGTGTTCCGAGATACCTGCCGAAGATCGACTGACCTTGGGTCAACTGGTAGTCGATCCTGGCGACCGGCTGATGGTCGTCCTGGTTCTGCGTGCTCGCATAAGTAGCCTGGCCGCAGGGGTCGGTCGTCGTCGGCAGCCGTTTCACGATGGCGAGCGCCGCCGGGCTGAAGCGAGCGGGATCGATGCGATTGCCGGAGAACGGTGCTCCCAGGTTGATCTGTCGGCCTCCGTTGCACACCGGCGAGGCGAACGTCGTGAAATCGCCTGCCACCATCTGCGACGTCGGGATGAACTGGATGTTGTCCGCTGGCAGCTGACGCCTCATCGTGCCCTGATACGCGCCGAAGAAAAACAGTTTGTCGCGCAGAATCGGGCCGCCGAGGGTTCCGCCGAACTGATTGCGCTTCAGGCCATCGTCCTGGCGCTTGCCGTCGGGACCAATCGCCGCAAACGGGCTCGTCGCGTTGAAGCGGTGATCCCGCAGGAACTCGAACATGGTCCCGGTAAACCGGTTCGTGCCCGACTTGGTCACCGCGCTGACGGCCGCGCCCGAGTGCATCCCGTTCTCGGCCGCGAGCCCGCTTGTGGCGACGCGGAATTCCTGAAGCGCATCGGGAAACGGCAGCGGGAAGTTGGTATTGCTCTGCGGGTTGTTGTGCGTCGCACCATCCAGCGTGTAGGTCACGCCGAACGGCAAGCCGCCGGCCACGGAGATCTGCAGCCCGCCAGGTACGCCGCGCGCCGGCACGCCGGTCTGCACGGCCGCGCCCACGGTCAACACGAGCTCGGCCGCGTTGCGACCGTTGAGCGGCAACTGCAGGATCTGCTCATTCTGGACGACGTTGCTGATCCCCGAGCTTTTGACATCGACGATCGGTGCTTCGCCCTGGACCGATACCGTTTCTTCGACATTGCCGACTGCCAACACGACGTTGATGGCCGGCGTCGCGCCAACCTGCAGGACGATGCCTGTCTGCGCGTAAGTGCGGAATCCCTGGAGAGTCGCCTCCAGCCGGTACGGACCGGTCGGAAGGTTTGGCAACAGGTACGCCCCGTTTTCATCGGTGACCGCTGTGCGCGTCACGCTCGTGTCGACCTGTGTCACGGTTACGGTGACACCCGGCAGCACGGCGCCGCTTGCATCGCGAACCGTGCCGCTCATCTGCGCCGTCGCCTGTGCCCAGGCCGCGGACGTGGTCAGGAGGAGGATCAAAATGCCGCGCAAACAGCAGGTCACCCAAATCTTCATCGTCACCTCATAGAGAGTCCGGCTGCGGTGCATCCGGACGCGGATTCAGCGAAACGACGGAATTCTGGAGGGTATCCGACCGTTTCAGCAAGGACCTTATACCACCAAGTCGTTATCGGCCGGGATCCGTCATGTAACATTCGCTCCCGTGGCAGCCCCAGGTCCGCCGAGACGACGGAGGCACATTGATGACGAAGATCACGTCGGCCGCGATCGTATTCGGCGCGCTTTTCGCCGTAAGCGCGTTGTCAACAGCCGCCGCTCAAAATGGCGGCGGCGCACCTGAAATGTGGTGGGTCAACAAAACGAAGGGCGGTGTCTACAACTCTCCCATGCGTCCACTTTGGAAACAATCCGATCTCAAGCGGATGCATGCGGGCCAGAACAACTGGCAGGAACAAATCATCAAAGACCCTGAGCAGGATGCGACATACAACGCCGCCGCGCCAGGAACGAGGTTCGGTCTTCGACTACATCCAGACACGCCGACCGTCTTCGTCGTCATCGCCGGGGAGGTACGTTTCTCGGTCGAAGGGCAGCAGCCAGTAACGGCGACGCGTGGATCGATCGTGAACATCATGAAGAGCACGCTCTTCTCGTACGAAGTCGCGGGAAATCAGAATGCGCTATGGGTTGAAGTCAATCCCGCCAACTATAAGACCGTGTATCCAGCCAGCGGCCCGCAGCCGCCGCGAGCGAGCAGTGGACAGATTGTGAAAGTGTCGTTCAACCACACGCCGGGGGCGTACTCGCCGCCGAACCAGCTCCACTGGAACCTGTTCGACGATGGAATCGGCAAATGCAGTCCCGCCGGTGCCAGGGTCATGGACGATCACATCTTTGCGAGCCCGCTCATTGGTTACGCCAATCCAGCGGACAACAAGTGTCCCGGTGGGCGTGGCAACGTCGGCGGCGGGCCGACTCAGGGCACGTTCAATCCCAATTCGACGTTCGGCCACATGCATGCTGGACCGGCGGAGTGGTGGATCGTTCAGGTCGGCGCGATCAGCGGCAAGTTCGAGGGAGTGGGCGAATATCACGCAACCGAGGGTGACGTACTTTACGCGGCGCCAATGACGTGGCACCAGATGGGCGCCGAAGCGCCATCGGGTCCGTCAGTGCGGCTGGCGATGGGCGGGTATCCGCTCATCAACATGAACAATACCGAGACGCAGTAGCTCTCCGAACTCTGAACCACGAAGCACACGAAGGTCACGAAGCTCACGAAGGAAAAAACATTACATTACTTCGTGTTCTTCGTGTCCTTCGTGGTTTCAACCCGCATAACTCTATCGGCCGGGATCGAGATCGCGCATTACCACGCGGAGTACCTGTCCGGCCAGTTTGGCCTCCCGCTCGGTGACATGCACCCCGGCGCGGAGCTCGCCGGTCTCGTCGGTCAGATCGTGGTAGGCGCGCGCCACGGGCGGCAGACGCGCGCAACCGCCGCGGATGATTCCTGCCTGTTCGGCCGCTCCTATCCGCTCGTCAAAACTGCCCGCTGCCACCTGCCCACTGCCAGCTGACAACGCATCGGTCAGGAGCGATTCGATCACGCTGCACGACAGGACAAGTGCCAGCGCGAACTCGCCGCGCTCGAAGGCCTCGCCGCTATCGTCGAACGCCCGCTCGAGGACGGGCCGCAGCTCCGCGTTGCGGACGAACTCGAAGCGGCGCGGCCTCGGCGGCACGCCGGTCGAAGCCGCCGCGACAGCGTCCATGCGCGACAGCGACGCCGCGCCCTGAGACAGAACGTCCAGGATGCGATCGATGATTTCACCGGCTTCCGCTTCGACAACGACACCGCCATCGGCCGACCGGACCAGAAAGGCCTCGCTGTAGGCGCGGGAAAGCCAGTGGGCCTTGCTGCCTCCCGATAGCTGGTGGATGGCGGCGGCGCAGTCGCGCTGCCAGGCGCGTGTGGCGTCGACCGATCCGACGGCTCTGATCTGGCAGCCGCGCTCGATTAGCGCCTCGATCTCGCGAAGCGCGGTGTCGCGCTGGTGGCGCAGGCTCTCATCCATGTTTACCCGCCGCAGTTTCAACGTAGGCGGGCCTGCCCATCGTTGCTTCAGCGGAGGTGGGTTTACCCGCCGTAGCTTCAGCGAAGGCGGGCGAGGACGTCTGCTTGAGCAGATCCGCGATCTGATTGACGTGCTCGCGCATCGCTTCGGCTGCGGCGTCGGGGTCGCGGCGCCGGAGCGCCTCGACGACCGCCTCGTGTCCGAGCAGCGATCGCCCAGGTCGCCCCTTCTGCTTCAGCGTGAGCTTGCGCGACTCGACGAGCAGATCGTTGAGCGTGGCCATGATGTTGATGACGACGCGATTGCGGGTGGCGCGCGCCAGGATTTCGTGAAACGCAGTGTCCTCGGCGATGGCGGAACGCCCCGTCTTCAGCTTCTTCCGCTGCACGTCGAGAAGGTGGTCCAGGTCGGCGAGATCCGCGTCGGTGACGCGCGCGGCGGCGACACGAGCGACCGCCGGCTCGAACATGCGCCGCACGTCCATCAGCTCGTCCTGCAAATCGTGGCGATAGCTGAGGACTGACGCCAGCGGCGCGACAAGGCGATCGACGTCGAGCTCGCGCGGGAACGTCCCCTGCCCGTGTCGCGTCACCAGCAGGCCGATCGTTTCCAGCGTGCGGAACGCGTCGCGGATCGACCCGCGGCTCACGCCGAACCGCGCGGCGAGCATGCGCTCAGCGGGCAGCGGCTGGTCCGGCGGGAACGTCCCGTCGAGAATCAGCACGCGGATCCGCTCGGCAATTTCCTCCGCAACCCTGGTCTTCTTGATGGGCGCGATGAGGCTGGATGTGGCGTCACGGAACGCCCGCCGGGTGGCCTCCGGACGCTTGACACGCCGCCGGACGGATGTCAGACTTCCCGCTCCAACTGGTTCGACCACTGGGCCAGTGTATCACGTGGCACCGGCGCCGGCATGGACGAAACAGGCACGGGAGATACAGGCATCGGAGACCCAGGCATGGGAGACCCCGGCATGGGAGACACCGTCACGTTCACCGTCAGCGGATCCCCGCAGGTCGTCTCGCGCGCGATTGAGGAGTACGCCCGCACGCAGGGCAGCGTCTCCGCGATCGTCGTCCCATGGGAGAGCGACGAGGTTACCCTCAGCATGGCGGTCACCGCGGTCAAAACCGACGGGTGGGCCATCGAGCACACGAACCTCGGCACGATCCGGTTGACAGCCGCTGGCGAGGAGAGGACCTCGGTCGCCATCGCCTCGGAACCGCCCGATCATCCCGACCAGCAGCGGCTCACGGCCGTCTTCGAAAAATTCGCGCGGCAGATTGAAAGCCGATTCCAGGCCGTCGAGCGATGACGAGCCCACCCGGCGATCGCGCGCCCGTACCGATGCCCACCGCGCTGGCGGCGGCGGTGACGCTGCGCGTGGCGGAAGCGCGCGTGGAGGACATCGGCCATGCGATCGCGCGGCTCGCGCCGGCCGACCTGACGCGCATCGGCGCCCGGCCGGGTGACGTCCTGAAGATCACCGGCCGCACGGTTGCGGTCGCGCGCGCGGAACGATCGGACGATTCGCACGAGGGCGTGATCCAGATCGACGGCACCGCGCGCAGCAACTGCGGCGTGAGTCTGCAGGAGCAGGTGACCGTTGCACCTGTGGAGTCTTCGGCGGCGGTGTCCGTACGTGTGACCCCGCTCTGGGAAGGCGCGGCGCCCGCCGTGATCGCGCCGGAGCGTCTGCTCGAGGACCTTGAAGGCGTGCCGGTCATCACAGGCTGCGCCGTGCGTGTGCCGACCTTTGCCAAGGCGGTCAACTTCCAGGTGGTGCGCACGCTGCCAGCCGGCCCCGTCGTGATCGGCAGGCGCACCGACATCAGGCTGGTCGAAGGGGAACAATCGCTCGTCCGCGCACCGTCGGTTTCCTACGAGGACATCGGCGGCCTCGAGCGCGAGGTCGCGCGCGTGCGTGAGATCGTCGAGCTGCCGCTCCGGCACTCGCGCCTCTTCGAACGCCTCGGCGTCCTCGCGCCCAAAGGTTTATTGCTGTACGGACCGCCGGGCACGGGCAAGACGCTGCTGGCGCGCGCCGTCGCCGCGGAGAGCCGCGTCCACTTCATTCACCTCAACGGCCCCGAGATCATGCGGAAGTTCTACGGCGAAAGCGAAGCCAAGCTCCGCGAGGTCTTCGAGCAGGCGGCTCGCCATGCGCCGGCGATCCTGTTCATCGACGAGATCGACGCCGTCGCGCAGAAGCGCACCGAGGTCGCCGGCGAGGTCGAAAAGCGGGTTGTCGCGCAGCTCCTGAGCCTGATGGATGGCTTCGTCTCGCGCGGTCAGGTCATCGTGATCGGCGCCACCAACATTCCGGAAGTGCTGGACCCCGCCCTCAGGCGCCCCGGACGATTCGACCGCGAGATCGAGATCGGCGTCCCCAACACGCAGGCGCGGCTGCAGATCCTCAAGATTCATTCGCGCGCGATGCCGCTCGGCCCGGACGTCGATCTGCAGGAGATCGCCGACCACTCCCATGGCTTCGTCGGCGCCGATCTCGAGGCGCTCTGCCAGGAAATCGGGATGATCGCGCTGCGCCGGTACCTCTCGTCGATCCGCACGACACCAGACGTTCCCCTCGACGAGGCCGA
>Ga0075418_10002467_pt1 | contig 21178 bp, 17 predicted proteins | sample SoiMetdeltSBSDD2_FD_81776 | JGI IMG/M metagenome (GOLD analysis project Ga0075418, IMG submission 81776) | Bulk soil microbial communities from a Populus tree surrounding site in Tennessee, USA - Soil MetaG P. deltoides SBSDD2 | ecosystem: Environmental > Terrestrial > Soil > Tree plantation...
ATTGCAGAAACGATCTACCGGATTTTATGGGAACAGCTTTCTCCCGCTGAGGGATTTAAGCAAATTGAAGAGACGCTAGTGTGAAAATTATTAATTATTGATTATTTATCCAATCGAAAACGGTTCATTCAATAATTAATAATCAATAATATCTTTTCCAACCAAATCAGGTTACGAATAAGTCAGCAGCAATTCCATCCGCAAATAGTTTTCCTTCTTTTGTCAGTATTAATCTATTTTCTTTTAAAATTATTTTCCCTGTATCAATAAATTTCTGCATCCGATTTCCGACTTCTGACTTCAGACTTCCAATCTGCTTCAGGTCCAAACCTTCCATCGTTCTCAATGATATCATGATATACTCGTTTATCCTTTGCGTTGGAGTTAATAGTTCTTTTTCAAAGGGGATTTTATTTTCACCAAGCGAGTCGATATAACCTTTATTATTTGAAACGTTCCATTGCCTGCTTATACCATCAAATGAATGGGCAGATGGTCCAAGACCCAGGTATTTTTTCCCTTGCCAATAAGATGTATTGTGCCTGCTTCTGAAACCCGGTCTTGCAAAATTTGAAATTTCATAATGCTCATAACCTGCAACTTCCAACCAGTCCATTAATAACAAGAATTGGTCAGCTTGTTTTTCCGGTGACACCTCTTCTTTCTTTTTTTCACTTATCAGTTTTTGCAAAGGTGTTTTTGGCTCTACCGTAAGGGCATAACATGAGATATGGGGGATTTTCAATTCAATGATCCTCTCAACGTTTTGCTTCCATTTTTCATTTGTAAGTAATGGATGGCCGTAGATCAGGTCAATCGTAATATTGTCAAATTGTTTAATTGCCAATTGCAAGTTGTCAATTGCCTGTTGAGCATTATGGGCACGGTTCATCCATTGCAGATCTTCTTCAAAAAAGCTTTGAACACCGATACTTAGCCGGTTGATTCCAATTTGTTTCCATCCCGTCAATTTGTCTTCAGCTATATCATCAGGATTTGCTTCCAAAGTGATCTCGGCATCATTCGAAATTGAAAAAAGTTCCCTGATCTGGTCGATCTGCAAGCTTAAATCTGAAATGGGCAGTATCGAAGGAGTTCCTCCTCCGAAATAGATTGTTTCAATCTTTTCATTGGCTAAATAGTCCTTCCGGAGCCTGGTCTCTTTCAATAAAGCAGCCAGTAATTCGTTTTTATAGCGCAATGAAGTTGAAAAATGAAAATTGCAATAATTACATGCCTGTTTGCAAAAAGGAATATGTATGTAAATACCTGCCAAAACGAAGAATTAAGATAATTTTGAGTATCCTTTGAATGACTAACCCGGCAAAAATACAAAGCCATCTGACCGCTTCGCTGCTGTTATTTGTTATAATTTCAATTCAGCAAGGAACCTTCGCCCAAACCACATATTTATTAAATGCAAAATGTGTTGATCGCTCACCGGAGTTTCTAACGAATGAAGTTGGACTGCAGACGGAGTTCAGCACAAGGTTAGCATGCGTTGAGTATGTTACCAAATTGCCGGCCTTTTTACAGGCAAAAGGTTTTGTAACGGCTTCACTGGACAGTATCAGCTTTGACAGCACTTCGGCAAATCTGGTCGTATACCTTGGGCAGCAATACAAATGGGCGCATATTAATACAGGTGTTGCTGATCCGCATGTGCTGGCATTATCAGGTTGGAATGAAAAAATGTTTTCAAACAAGCCGATCAATTTTGATCAACTAAAAATTTTCCAGGAAAGAATGCTTGTCTATCTCGAAAACAATGGTTATCCCTTTGCAAAAATCTTTCTTGATAGCATTAGGTTACATGATGACAGCGTATCTGCACATCTTATCGTTGATAAAGGGCCGCTTTACAGGATCGACAGCCTTCGCGTTTTTGGAAATGCCAGGATCTCCAATGATTTTTTGCAACGCTATCTTGAGATACCCAATGGAAGCATTTATAACCGGGAAAAGCTGGTTGCTATTCCGAAGAAACTCAGAGAGCTAAGTTTTGTTGAGGAAGAACAAGCTTCCAATATGAGCTTGCTTGGTACCGGTTCGGTGCTGAATCTTTATTTAAAGCAAAAACGCAGCAGCCAGGTCAACGCTATCGTTGGATTTTTGCCAAATAACGATCAGCTTTCATCAAAGAAATTATTGATCACAGGTGAAGCCAATATCAACCTCAGGAATGCGTTTGGCGGGGGAGAAGCACTTGGTCTTAACTGGCAACAATTACAGGTAAAGTCCCCGCGGCTTAGTCTTTTTTATCGCCATCCGTATTTGTTCCGGTCTCCATTAGGTATTGACTTTGCTTTTGACATGCTTCGAAAGGACAGTAGTTACCTCAATATAAATCTGCAGCTTGGCGCCAGGTATGTTCTTTCAGAATCAAAATCAGGGAAGATCTATTTGCACCATTTTCAAACGGTACTTAGCCAGGGTGGTATTAACGAAGGAAAGCTGATAAGTACAAGGGCGTTGCCTGATGTAGCTGATGTAAATACATTGGCAATAGGATTGGAATTTGAGGAAAACAAAACCAATTACCGGTTCAATCCACGAAGCGGTTATGAATTTAGATTAGGTGGTTCTGCGGGAACAAAAAAGATCAAAAAGAATAACCAGATACTTGAGCTTAAAGATCCTTCCGATCCTTCCTTTGATTTTAATAGTTTATATGATACAGTCAAGCTAAAGTCTTACCAAATGAGGGTAATTGGTCTCATTGCGAAATATTTTCCGGTGGGCAGACAGGGAACTTTTAAGACCGCATTAAACGGCGGCTCTTTATTCAGTGATAATATTTTCCGGAATGAACTTTTCCAGGTTGGCGGCTACAAAATGCTTCGTGGCTTTGATGAAGAGAGCCAGTATCTGTCACAATATGTTGTTGGCACATTGGAGTATCGCTATCTTATCGACGTGAATTCGTTTTTCTATGGGTTTGTTGACGGGGGCTGGGGCAGAAACCACAGCCGTCTTTCAAAATACACCCATACTTATATAGGAACAGGGCTTGGCCTCGCCTTAGAGACGAAGACGGGTATTTTCAATCTTGCATGGGCTGTAGGTAAAAGGGATGATATTCCATTTAATTTGAGACAATCAAAAATTCATTTTGGCTTTGTAAATTATTTTTAAGTGATCCTTTCTTTCATACCATCTTTAATACTTTTGCGTTTTTGAATGAAGCATTTTTATCCACTTTTATTTTTACTATTTCTGTATCCTGCTGCTATTTACTCACAAGTGGATTCAAATACTGTACAACAGGATACCCTTCAAAAAGATACCCTGAGAATAAGGCCAAAGCCAGTTATAAGGAGAGACACAATAAGACGAGCAGATACTGCCATCGTTCAAATTGATAGTCTTAAAATCGAGGACTCCATAGCGGTACAGGATTCATTACGATTGGAGCAGAAAGCGGCGGATTCTCTTCAAAAAATTGCGGCACAAAAAAGTAGACCTCCGAGAATATTAAAAGAAGGGGATAAAAAATATTTTACAGGCAAAGAGTGGCTGTTCTATTATCTCATTTTACTTCTTATCATTTTTGGGTTACTGCGGCGCGCATTTGCCAAATATTTTTATGACTTGTTCCGGGTATTCTTTAGGACGACATTGAAGCAAAGACAAACCCAGGAACAATTGTTACAATCGCCACTGCCTTCCGTATTTATGAACGGATTTTTTGTTTTGTCGACCGGTCTCTATGCAAATTTCTTACTGCAGCATTTTGATCTTGTGATTGCAGATAATTTCTGGCTGCAATATCTTTATTGCGCTATAGCGTTGGCATCGATCTACATTGTAAAGTTTATTGGACTTAAAATTACCGGCTGGATGTTTAATGTTAGCAATGCGACCGACTCCTATACATTCATTGTTTTCATCGTGAATAAAATGCTGGGGATTTTTTTACTCCCCTTCCTTCTTGTCCTTGCATTTTCACCCGAACCGCTCTATGGTATTGCTATCGTCCTTTCATGGTTTGGAATTGGGTTGCTGCTTATTTACAGATTTATTTTATCATACCGTGCAATACGTAAAGAGGTAAAGCTCAACTCTTTTCATTTCATTTTATACATTTTGGGCTTCGAGGTAATACCGCTTTTGCTGATTTACAAGCTGTTACTTCTCATTTTTTAAAAAGAACTTATTACCTTTGCGGTCAACTTTAGCCGAACCATGGTAAAAAACGGGAAAGCTGATACTTCAGCTACACAAGTGAAAAAGATTTTGATTACCCAACCCAGGCCGGACAGCGATAAGTCGCCGTACTATGAGCTTTCAAGAAAGTACAGCCTCGAGCTTGATTTTCATCCATTCATCCGTCTTGAACCCATTCCGGGAAAAGAATTCCGCAAACAAAAGATCGAGATCCAGAATTACACCGGTGTAATATTTACAAGCCGAAATGCGATCGATCATTTTTTTCGGACCTGTGAAGAACTAAAAGTGAGCGTATCGCAGGATACAAAGTACTTCTGCATTACCGAAGCAGTGGCACTTTATCTTCAAAAGTTTATTTTGTACAGGAAAAGAAAGGTTTTTTACGGAGCTGATGGTTCAAATAAAAGCTTGTTCGATGTTATCAACAAGCATAAGAGCAATGAAAAATTTCTCTATGTATGTTCCGAAAATCAGCAGGATAACGAGATCGTAAATTGGCTCAAGAGCAATGGTTGCGAGTTTGTTTTAGGCTTTATGTATCGCACCCGCAGCAATGACGTAAAAGGCTTGCTGGAGCAAAAAGAATATGATGTCATTTGCTTCTTTACTCCCAGCGGGGTACGGAGCCTTTTTGATAATATTCCAAAGTTCAAGCAAAACGGCACCGTGATAGGAGCATTTGGAAGTAATACCATGCGCGCAGTAGAAGAAGCCGGATTAAAGTTGGAAATAAAAGCGCCCCAACCGCAAACACCCAGTATGGTGGCTGCGCTGGAACAGTTTATACTGGCAAACAAAAAGAAATAAAACTCAGTTTGGTAAAATAATTGAAGGCACTTTATGAGTGCCTTTTTTATTTAGACAAATTCGAACTTCATATCTTCCCTGATCTATGCACAAATTCACCAATAAGCTTATTCATGAAACAAGTCCTTATTTGCTTCAACATGCACATAATCCGGTGAACTGGTATCCCTGGAGTGATGAAGCGTTGGCGCTCGCCAAAAAGGAAAACAAACCAATACTTGTCAGCATCGGTTATTCCGCTTGTCATTGGTGTCATGTAATGGAACGAGAGAGTTTTGAAGACGAAGCAACGGCCACCCTTATGAATGATCATTTTATTAATATAAAAATCGACAGGGAAGAGCGACCCGATCTTGATCATATTTACATGGACGCTGTGCAAGCATTGACAGGAAGCGGCGGTTGGCCATTGAATGTTTTTCTTACACCGGATGCACGACCTTTTTATGGCGGCACATATTTTCCACCGAAACGAGCGTTTAATCGTGCCTCATGGCAAGAAGTTTTGATCAGCGTTTATGACGCATTTACGCAAAAAAGAAATGAGATCGATTCGCAGGCAGAAAATCTTACCGAACATTTAACCCAGGCAAATTCTTTTGGAATCTCGTCGCCGGGAGAGATTGATTTTTTTACCAAAGAAAAAACAGGGGAAGCGTTTGACAGCATCATGAAAAATGCCGATAAAGATTGGGGTGGATTTGGGAGAGCTCCGAAATTTCCCCAATCATTCGTGATACAATATCTGCTGAGATTTTCTTATGCAAATCAAAATACGGAGGCGTTACAACAAGCCCTGCTTAGTATAGACAAAATGATCGATGGCGGAATTTATGACCAGGTTGGTGGTGGCTTTGCACGATACTCAACAGATGCAGAATGGCTCGTACCTCATTTTGAAAAAATGCTTTATGATAATGCATTACTTATTTCTGTCATTAGCGAAGCGTATCAACTGACAAAAAACGAGCGGTATAAAAAAATTATAGACGAGACAATCGCATTTATCCAAAGAGAATTAATGCATCCACAAAAAGGATTTTATGCCGCACTTGATGCAGACAGCGAAGGAGAAGAAGGCAAATTCTATGTTTGGGATTATCATGAGGTAAAAGAAATTTTAAAAGATGATGCGTCACTATTCTGTGAGTTTTTTGATATAAGACCGGGAGGAAACTGGGAGGGAGAAAGTATTTTATGGAGAAAAAAAACAGAGCAAGTTTTTTGTGCAGAAAAGAATATTTCAACTGGTGATCTAGATGAAAGTATACAAAAAGGAAAAAGACTATTACTGCAAAAAAGAGGGGAACGGGTAAGACCTCAAACCGATGATAAGATCCTTTTAGGATGGAATGCTTTAATGAACACAGCGCTTAGCAAGGCTTTTGCAGCAACAGGAAATGAAATCTTGAAAGAATTAGCCATTGGCAACATGACCTTTTTGCTAAGTAATTTTTCAAATGATGAAACTGAGTTTTTTCATTCATGGAAAAATGATAAAACGAAGTATTCAGCGTTTCTAGACGACTATGCGTTTCTGATCCAGGCATTGATCCAGTTGCAGGAAGTAACAGGTAACACAGAGTGGTTAGTGCGGGCAAACAAAATATCGGAGCATGTGATCGAAAATTTCAAAGATCACGAAACCGATTTTTTCTTTTTTACCAGCAAGGGTCAGCATGATGTTATCGTTCGGAAAAAAGAGGTGTATGACGGCGCGCAACCTTCCGGTAATGCAGTCATGGCCGAAAATCTTTACAGGTTGGGACTCTATTTTGATAAACCCGAATGGCGTCAAAAAGCTTTCGGTATGATAGGGTCGCTTGGTGTTGCAATCGTTCGTTACCCAACATCATTTGGAGTTTGGGCATGTTTGTTACAAGAAATTACTGAGGGAACCAATGAAATTGCTTTGATAACAAGCGAGCCGCACAAGGTTCTTTTACAGGTTCTTAAGCAATACATTCCTCACAGGATACTGATGGTATCGGATGAGCAAAGCAACTCTTTTCCTCTTTTATCCGGTAGAGAAAAGACAGGTGAAAACACCATCTACTTGTGTAGAAATTATGCGTGTGAAAAGCCGGTAAATTCTGTTGAAGCATTGATGGATTTAATTGGGCATAAAGAATTAAAAATTAGTTGATAGGCTATACAATATTAGCATCTGAAACCCGTTAGAACTTTTACCTCGTAAATGAGGCTTGTATGTCAAAAAAATAAATATTATCCTTGTGATTCGGTTATATTCTAAATCTTATATTTGTCCTTTACCCTTTAAGTGTATGAAAATGAAAAACCTTTATTGCATCGTCCTCATGGTAGCGTCAACCTTAGCGCTTACCAGTTGTGGAATCTTCGGAAAGAAGAATAGCAAAGGTAGCGCCTTACCTAATGACGGTATGGTGCATGGTATCGCCCCCGGTGCCAAATACGTTTTGCCAAAGCCCCCCGGTATGGTTTATATCCCGCAGGGTACCTTCCATATGGGTCCAAGTGATGAGGATCCTTCATATGCATTCAGCGCAAGAAACCGTGCTATCTCTATCAGTGGTTTCTGGATGGATGCAACCGAGATTACCAACAATGAGTACCGCCAGTTTGTTTATTGGGTTCGCGACTCAGTAACTGCTTCTGAATTAAAATATGTAAAGCAGGGACCCGACGGCAACGAGTATGTTGATTGGGTAAAAATGAAAACTGTAAAATGGAATGATCCAAAATTCCTCGAGCAGTTGGGCCAGACAAATCTTGTTCTGCCTCCGGATGACAGGCTTACTAACCAGATCGAACTGGATCCAAGAAGACTCACTTATCTTCAAAAATCATTCAACCTGAAGGAAGCTGCTAAACGCGAAAATGCAAACAAGCCAAGATCACTATTCATCGAAAAAGATACTGTAGCAATTTATCCCGATACATTGGTTTGGGTAAGAGACTTTGCGTATTCATACAATGAGCCAATGACAAGACGTTATTTCAATCACCCTGCATTTGGTAACTATCCTGTTGTAGGGGTGAACTGGAAAATGGCAAATGCATTCTGTAACTGGAGCACGCATTATCTTAACTCTTACCTTTTATCAAAGAACAGAACACAGGAATCGGATTTCCGCCTTCCTACAGAAGCCCAGTGGGAGTATGCAGCTCGTGGCGGACGTTCGCAATCTATGTTCCCCTGGGGTAACTATTATCTCAGAAACAAAAAGGGTTGTTTAATGGCAAACTTCAAACCTGGTCGTGGTAACTACCCTGAAGATGGCGGATTTTATACAGTAAGAGCCGACGCTTATTGGCCAAACGACTTTGGACTTTATAATATGGCAGGTAATGTGGCAGAGTGGACATCATCTATCTATTATGAAGGGTCTTTCACATTCCAGCATGATATGAACCCGGATGTTCGCTGGAATGCAAAAGAAACCGATCCTCCCCTCATGAAGAGAAAAGTTATTCGTGGTGGAGGTTGGAAAGATGTTGGCTACTATCTGCAAACAGGAACCCGCACATATGAGTACCAGGATTCAACTAAGTCTTATATCGGATTCCGCAGGGTAATCGACTTACCGGCTGCACCCCAAAAAGGACGTAAAAAATAATTGGTGAACAATAATTTCACTAGTTTTTGCGTACTTACTTTACTTCCAAAACTGGCAGGCTTATCAAACTTTGTTTATAATCTTTAATAACCTATAAAACGAGCCCTTTATGCTATTCTTTAAAACACATCGAGGTCAGGTAGTCCTCAATTTTATTTTCGCATTTTTTGCTGCCGTAGTAATTCTCGGAGCATTATTTAAAATCCGTCACTGGCCTTTGGCTGATGAAATGATCACAATTGGTCTTTTGTCGGAGGTTATCGTATTCTTAGTTATGGCCTTTATGGTTCCTCCTCCAGAAGAACCACATTGGCAGCGTTATTTCCCAGATATCAATGTTCACCCTGACATTGATCCTAACTTCAAACCCACGCCGCTTACGTTACCTGGTTCAACAGGAAACCCGGCATTGACCAAACTGGATGATATGCTGTCAGCAGCTGATATCACGCCTACTAATCTTGGTCGTTTGGGTGACAACTTCAAAAAACTTGGTGTAACAGTTGATAAAATGAATGACGTTGGTGATGCTATCGCGGCTACTAATGATTATTCAGCGAAAACAAGAGAAGCTGCAACTGCTCTTGGCCAGATGAAAGATGCTTATATTAATGCATCGGCAACTGTTCAGCACTTCAACAGCGCTGCTGAAGGAACTAAACAATTCCACGAGCAGGTACAGGTGCTTACAAAAAATCTTTCTTCGTTAAATACCATTTACGAACTGGAACTCCAGGATACTAATAATCACCTGAAAGCAATGAACAGGTTTTACAATAACCTGGTCCAGGCTTCAGATGCTATGTCGGGCAGCGTTGACGATGCTAAGAAAGCACACGATCAAATTGCCACACTTGCAGGTAACCTTGGTAAGCTGAACCAGATTTATGGTAATATGCTTAGCGCAATGCAAGGCAGAGCATAAGAAAGTTTAAAGGTTTCGTTTTATAGATTCGAAATCCGTATCCGTGATTTTTTGTCACCATTAATTAACCAGTTCCTGTAAAAGGGACGAAAAAACATAAACGTCATGGCTTTACCTCGTGAGCCCCGGCAAAAGATGATCAACATGATGTACCTGGTGCTAACAGCCCTGCTGGCACTCAACGTATCATCTGAGATCCTTAATGCCTTCAAAACGGTAAATAATAGTCTTGAAGAGACTAACCGGGTAGTAAATCAATCTACCGCCGATGTAATGACATCTCTTCAGGAAAAATTGAAAGATGCCGGCACTGCTGAAAAAGCAAAGATCTGGCTTCCAAAAGCACAGCAAGTGCAGAAGCTGACAACCGATCTTAATAATTATATACAAGGATTAAAGGATAATATTTTAACTGAAGCAGGTGCAGATTATTCAAAAAGAACAGCAAGCGATTCTTCTTATAAAGATGACAACCTCGATATTGCTACCAGGTTGATGGTGGAGCATGGCGAGGGGAAAACACTTCTTGCAAAGTTAACGCAGTATAAAAAAGATATACTTGCAGTTGATCCTGAAATTGCAAAAGCATTCGATAAATCTCTTCCTGTTCATTTAGAGAAACCAAAAACCAAGAACAGAGGAAATAACACCTGGGAAGCTGCATATTTTAGGATGGTACCTACAGTGGCAGCACTTACGATTTTAAGTAAGTTTCAGAATGATGTAAAGACCTCTGAAAATAAAGTGGTAACCTTTTGCCGTGAACAAGTTGGTAAGGTAACATTTAGATTCAATCAATATGAAGCAATCGTTGGTCAAAATTCAAACGTTTTATTGGCCGGGCAGGAATTAGAGATTCATGCCGGACTTGCAGCGATGAATAGTGATCAAAAACCAGTTGTTACTATTGGCGGTGCGAATGTTCCCCTGGACGCACAAGGTTTAGCTGTTTGGAAGCAAAGAGTTAATTCAAGTGGAAGAATCCCTGTTAGAGTAACTTATCGTGATCAGGACGGAAATACGAAGGAAAAAACTGTGGATGTGGAATATACAGTTGGGCAATCCAGTGCAGCTGTTCAGCTTGATAATATGAACGTATTATTTATTGGTGTTGACAACCCAATTACTATATCAGGTAGTGGTAGTGTTGAATCGATTAAAGCATCAATAAGTGGCGGCGGTGGTCAATTGCTTGGAAATGGTGCAAAACGTACGGTTCGTGTATCGCAAGTTACTGATGAATGCTACATTACTGTAACAACACCTGATGGTAAGTCGACAAGGGTACCTTTCAGGGTGCGTACAATTCCTGACCCAACGCCAATGATCGGTACATATAAAAGTGGAAATATTCCTGCTACATATTTTAAGAGCCAGGCAGGTGTTCGTTCCATTGTTGAAAACTTTTATTATAAAACACAGTTTAATGTTACCAGCTTCCATATTATGGCTGACGGTGCGGGCTTTGAAGATTTTACTGAAAGGAACAATACGGGTGCCGTATGGAATGAAGCACAGGCTATTTTAAATAAGTGCCGACCCGGAACATTTGTTCAAATTGATCAGATTCGTGCTATAGGCCCCGATGGACAAACAAGAGTACTTATGCCAATGATTTTTAATTTGAAATAAAAAGAGAGTAATGCAAAACCATTTTAGATACGTAATCTTTTCTGCAGTGCTTTTGACTGTTGTTACGGCTGCTGATGCACAGCGCCGCGGCAGGACCAGCAGGAATCAAACGCCCGATACGTCGACACAGCAGCAAAATGTACAACAAAGTACAAGTCCCGCTAGTGTTCAGGGTTATAATCCTTATGCGAATCTGCCGTTACAAAAGGCAGTTTCAGCAGGTGGATTCAATGACACTACCAGGCCTTCATTAAGGAGAGATGCTGCCGTAGACAAGATCAATTTTAAGGAGCGTATTCCTTTGGACTATGAGTACCTGAGAGCCGATGATGCCTTATATACACAAAGAGTATGGAGAGAGATAGATATTCGTGAAAAAATAAATCTTCCTTTCCGTTACCAGGCACAGGATGATAACGGCGATCAGCGATTCGTGAGCATTCTTGTAAAAGCAGTAAGAGACCAGTTAAGAAATGGTAATGCCATTGCATTCAGCGCCGATGACGATAGATTCACAACGTTTCTTGATTCGGCTTCTTTTGAGAAGGCAATCGCGGGAGGTCAGCAATGTGATACCATATTGGTGTATGACCTGGCGGACCCGACAAAAGTAATTGGTCGCAAAGAAAATTGTAACCTCCTGAATCCGGACGATATCGTCAAATTTAGAATAAAAGAAGAGTGGGTATTTGATCGTGAGGCCAGCCGGATGTTTGTAAGAATATTAGGCATCGCTCCATGCAAAACCAATATGTCAATAGATGGCTCAAGGGAGATGCCACCCTCACCATTGTTCTGGGTATACTATCCCGATCTTCGGGGCGTACTTGCAAGATATGAAGTATATAACCCAAAGAATATGGGTATGAACCGTATGACATGGGAAGAATTGCTTGAAGCAAGAATGTTCAGCAGTTATATAATTAAGTCTTCTTTAGATAACCCAATGAACAAATACATCCGTAACCTGATCAATGATCCGATCCTACGCTTGCTTGAAGGTGATGATATTAAGAATAAAGTATTCAATTACGAACAGAATCTTTGGCAATACTAATCAGCGAGCCTAGTAAAAATACTATCAAATAGCCCCGACTTAGTCGGGGCTTCTTTTTTGTTTCAACACTCAATAAGATCTTAATGATAAATTAAAAAAATACCACCTAACGGGTATAGGAAATGTCAATAAATGTTGTACTTTTATTTCGGTTTTTCATAGGATATTGGATTTTAAAAACGGGGCTGGATTTCTATCCGGGCCCCATTTTTTTTAGCTCATTCATCAATATCGCTGCTTTTGTTCTTCCTATAACTCTCGATATCTCGCTTACATCCTTCTGCCGTATATTTTTTACCGATTTAAATTCTTTCAGCAATTTGTTTGCGGTCTCTTTCCCAATACCTTTTATTTCTTCCAACTCATTTTTAAATGTTCCTTTTGCTCTGCGTTTTCTATGATGAGTAATACCGAAGCGATGCACTTCATCGCGAATCCGCCGGATGAATTTCAGGCTCTCACTGTTATAAGGAAGTTTTATCGATTCCTGGTCACCGGTAAAAAAGATTTCCTCTTCATTTTTTGCAAGACCGGCCAGTGTTGTTTTACCAATTGCATGTAACTCATGCAAAGCCTCTGCAGCAGCGCTTAATTGACCCTTCCCTCCATCAATGATAACGAGGTCAGGCCATGGCAATGATTCTTCAGTGACTCTTTTATATCTCCTGTAAACTGCTTCTTTCATCGTGGCAAAGTCATTAATACCTTCCACAGTCTTTACATTAAAATGCCGGTAATCCTTTTTACTTGGTTCGCCATTTTTAAAGCAAACCATTGCGGAGACTGGGTATGCACCCTGGAAATTTGAGTTATCAAAACATTCAATGTGGGACGGAACCTGCGGCAAATTCAGATCTTTTTGCACTTGCTCCAACAGTTCAAGCTTCCCGGTATTTTTCTTATCAAGCTTGAGCCTTTGTTTGTTTTTTATTTCATCAATGAAGTATTGCGCATTCTTTTCAGAAAGCTCTAATAATTTCTTCTTATCTCCACCTTTGGGAACGGTTATGACAATATCTGCTTCGGGATATTCAATAACAAAGGGAAGAATGATCTCCTTTGCAGTACTATTAAATGTGGTACGAAGTTGCGCAACGGCAAAGGCAAGGATTTCTGCTTCTGTTTCATCCAGAAAATGCTCTGTCAGCATCGTTTTTGTTTGAACGATCGTGCCATTCTGGACCATCAGGTAGTTAATATATGCCTGTTCGTCGTGTTTTACAATTGAGAAAACATCCAGTTCTGATAACCTTGGGTTCGCTACAATAGATTTTGACTGATAGGTTTTTAAAAAATCAATTTTTTTCCTGATCAATTCTGCCTTTTCAAATTCCAACTGTTCTGCAAAGCCTTTCATTTCATTTTTGAAATGATTGATCACAGGGTTTAAGTTTCCTTTGAGCAGATTTTTTATTTGCTCAATCCCTTCTTTATAATCCTGTTCGTTTTGTAAACCTTCACAGGGCCCTTTACAGTTTCCCAGATGATACTCAAGACATACTTTGAATTTCTTTTTTTCAATATTTTTTTGTGTAAGATTTAATGCGCAGGTCCGGATAGGGATCGTTTGCCGGATAAAATTTATAAGCTCACGAACGCGGTGAACAGATGTATATGGTCCCAGGTATTCAGAGCCGTCTTCAATATGTTTTCGCGTAAGAAATACTCTTGGAAACGGCTCATTTTTTATAATGATGTATGGATAAGACTTATCGTCTTTCAGATTGATATTAAACCTGGGCTGGAAATTTTTTATCAGTGAATTTTCAAGAAAGAAAGCATCCTGTTCGGAATTGACAATAGTAAACTCAATATGATGTATCCTGCTTACAAGCTCATGGGTTTTATAGCTGCTTAAATTCTTTAAGAAATAAGAGCTTACCCTTTTGCGCAGGTCTTTTGCCTTTCCTACGTACAGCAGCTCATTATCATTATTATAGTATTTATAAATTCCTGGCTGACGTGGAATGGTTTGTACAATATTTTGAAACTCGGAACTCGTCATTACGTGCCACCTCGGTATTTTTTTATTGCCATTCGATCCTTACACGATGGATCTTGTCGGGTTGATTTTCCCGCTGAACAATATTCGTAATCAAAAAAGATTTATCTATTTCCCAAAAGAGTTTTTGTTCGAGTGTACTGTCAGAAGAAGGAAGATATCTTTCAATATAAACACTTTTTACTTTCCCGCTCGAAAAATCAGCAAGCCCCGCGATGACGATCTGTCGCTGTATTTCTGCGTTTTCTTTTTTGGCAGTGGAGGTGATGTTCAGTGTTTGTTGTTCGGCATCGATCAACCGGTCTTCGGTATAATTCTTTGAGTAATTTTTAACGGTGATATCGGGAACAGAAAGGAATGGTTGCGCATAATTCTTTACCTCTTCCCGTCTTATAAATGACGTGTCTGAAACGTCGTTCCTGATTTCAATTTTTCTGAATTGATAAAGAGAGCTATCCAGGTCTTTTAATTGGCCTTTAATGATGGGTATCGCCGAAAGGGCCGGCCCATCGGTGGTCGTATCTTTTTCCTTGCAGGCCGATAAAAAAACAAGTAGACCGATTGGGACGAATAAATAGTTTTTCATGCCATAAATATAAAGTAATCGGCTGCTAAAAAACAATTATCCCGGCGTTTGCTGGCCGGGATAATTTTAAGCGAAACTGCAGTTAGTATTGGTTACTTTTTGTAACTATTGTCGAAGGTAGCTCCCACTTTCAATCCAATAGAGTATAGTTTTTCCTTAATGGTCAATTCATTTACAAAGCTTGAAAGGTGCTGAGATCTCAGATGGGGGCCAACCTGCCACCGGATGCGGCCGGTTGAATATGATATAAATGTACCTATACCCGTACTTACATTCCAGCGACGCATCAGGTCAGGGAATTTTGCATAATTCTTATAGTCACTTGAGATAACATAAGCCTTATCACCAATCGTATACGTTGGCTGAACGGTTGCACTAATACCCCATTGAAAATTCTTTTTATCGCTGAGGATTATTTCAGCTCCAATAGGAATGCTTGCCTGGAAATAAAGATTCTCTAACCAGTTTGGTGATGTGCCGGGGTTAAAGTTGCGATACTCGCTCAATTCTGACACGGAATCGACTCTGTAACCGGGATTCAATGCCACGGTCGCAATTTCCGTTGGATGGTAATAAGCCCTGATATCGTAGCGGTTAATATTAAACTGTAAGCCAGATTTTATTGAGAAGCTCTTTGATACGCGATAACGTCCTTCAATACCGAATTCAAGTCCCATTGCCGGCTTATGTTTAACAAGGTTGTTCAGATCAATGACCGGAACATACAGGCTATTGCTGTTATAAACTCTTTTATTTTCTGTAAGTTTTCTGTAGCTAACTGTAGGGGTAAAATAGATTTGTGCGGTTACACGAGCCTGTTTTTTAGCTTGGGGTAACAGGACCTTTTGGGAAGCAAGCGCAGAAATCGCATCCTGGATAGTTTTTTCAGTGCTGGGATCAACGGTACTTTGACCCAGTATATTTCTGCTTTGTATACCATTTTCAAATAGATTCTCTTCCTTTTCGGCTGAAATACGATTAGAGCTGATCAGCGGAAAATCAAACGTTAACTGCTCAGCATTAATTATTGGTTCTGACTCTATCGTTGAAGGCTCATCTTTTAATTCTGTATTCACGATCTCGAATGGGTTATTCGGAATCAAACTGGTAACCTGATCCCGCGATTGATTGGTTGGAGCGGTAAAAGTAAAATTGTTCAAATAAGAATTACCAAGATCAGGATAATTCTTGACTGAAGGCCTGGATGTTTTGACCACAGGAGCCGCTGGGCTAAAATGTTTTGAATTCTCAGATTTGGGTGCCGTGTTTAATGATTGAAGATTGGTGGTGCCGGTACTGATCTTTGTTTCAGTCAAATTATCTTTTCCAGGCTTATCGTTATTAAATATAAATAGAGATATGATGGAGCCGGTAACTAAAAACATGATGGCAGCAGTAAGGCCATACCATCTGCGGCGTGTGTGCAAAGCGGAGTGAATACCTTTCCAAACCTTTTCCGAAGGGTACATTCGGTATTGGTTGGCATTGTCTCTCAAAAGCTTTTCAAAATCTCCATTGTTATATCGTCTCTCCATAAAACCAGCAGTGATTTTGGACGGATTAATTTCTCAGCTTCCTGCCAAAGCGATCCATTCAGTTTGTTGCCTTGGCTTCTGCAAGATCTTTTTCCTTATTAAAATATCTTCAAGCATCGCTTTAGCCCTGGTATATTGGCTTCGGCTGGTGCTCTCTTCAATATCCAGCATCTTAGCTATTTCCCGGTGGCTATATCCTTCTACCGCATATAAATTAAGAACTGTACGATAACCCATCGGCAACATCCTTATGCATTCTACTACTTGTTTGGCCTGTATGATTGATGGTACACTTTCTTCACGCACCTGTACTCCTGTAGCATGAATGATATCAACACTGTCATTGAACTTCTTGTTTCTCTTTAGGATATTGATGCACGTATGAACGATAATTCGCCTGACCCAACCCTCAAAGGCTCCACGGTTTTCGAACGTATGTATTTGTAAAAAAACCTTTATGAAACCTTCCTGCAACATATCCTCGGCGTCTTCCCGGTTATGGGCGAAACGATAACAAACTGCCAGCATCTTCGGACTGTACTTATTGTACAATTCGCGCTGAGCAGCAGAATCATTTTTTAAACAGCCTTGTAAAATGGCTTCCTCGGTCATAGTCGCCCTTTGGTTGCCTGTAATTTAGACAATTTTTACATTCGAAAGCTGCACAGAATTGTAAATTTTCAGGCAAGAAAAATCCCGCCTCAGTTATTCTTTATAAGGAATACCGGGACGGGATGCATTATGGTTTAAAACGCGGTCCTGAGCGCAACCACATAATTTCGGCCTGGAGCTGAAAAGCCAGAAGCAAAATACCGGTAATTGCGGTCCATTATGTTCTCAATGGCGAACTGGAGCTGCGTCTTTTTTGTGATATTCACGCTATTCCGCCAGTTTAATGTAAACCATGAAGGCATACCATCAGGGGTGGCATATTGCAGGTTATCCTCTCCGTCAAGGTTATAGTCTTTGATCTTTTTTGCTCCATTAAATAAAACAAATGCTTCAGTCTCGAACCTTGAATGACTATATTTCAACGAGCCTTTGCCAAATACCGGTGGAATATGATCCTGTGGCGTTTTTGTTCCATTTGAATTCTTAAACCTACCATAAGTGTATGTAACAGTTCCAAAGAATGAAACCTGGTCTGTAAAATCTACAGTGATGTTGGTATTAAAACCATAGGTATGGGCTTTCTTTATATTGCGATTCGCATATACGGCAGATTTCACACCATTGTAATCAATTGAATCTTCTCCGTTCAACTGATAAGGTGCCAGTCCAATCGCATTCCTGAATAATGTATAAAAACCTGTCACATCAAATTTTATCTTTTCAGCTATTCTTTGTGTAATGCCAAGATCAAGGTTATACGTGTACTCAGGATTTATGTCCGGGTTGGGAATAACAACTCTTCTTAATGCAGTACTTGATTCAAACACCCTTGCCAGGTCGTCCATATTTGGATTTCTGAAACCGGAAGACAATCCAATAGTCGCCCTAAAGTCCTCTGTTGGTAAGTAAACAAGCCCAAGATTACCCGTAACAGCAAATGTGTTTTGTTCGATGGAAGTTACCGGCAAATTAAAAAATGAATTGTCTGCAATAGTCGAATTCAATGATACATGCTGAATACGTATACCATCATTCAATATCAGCTTCTCGTTTTTTATTTTCAGCAAATGCTGGCCAAAAACACCAAAATAATTCATCTTGTTATCACCGTTCGGATACCTTGAATCTAATTTGGTCACAACACCACTCGTAAGATTTGTCCTTGTGGCTGCAGATACAAGGTCATTTAGCTGTCCATCAATTCCGACCGTTAATTCATTTTTACTCCATTTCTTTCTACCATCGATAACAAAACCCCAGACGTCCAGTTTTTCGACGCGGCTATCAAATCTGTCATAGCGCAGGTATTCTCTTTGCTGCCGGCTTTCCTCAATTTTCTGATAGTTTACATTTACCCGCAGTTCGTCAAATATTCCTGACGAAGAGATGTTGAATTCATATGCTCCTAACCACCGTGTTTGCGGTCCATAAAACCATTCGGCATAGCGAAGCGTAGTACCGGTGCTCGCATTAAAATATCTTTTGTCCTGGAGCCTGTCATAACGCGGCACATCCGATGAGCTTGAATATTGAAAATTCAATCGATGAGATATTTTATCATTTTGTTTGAATAAAAACTTTTGCATGATATCCCATTGCTTGTATCCAGAATAACGTTGTACCCTGTTATCCTTATTCAGTGTCACTACATCCACGCCGCCACTTATACTGATAAAGGAATCCCTGCGGCCGAACCCCGGGTATTTATCATGATAATTGTTGCCCATTTTCATATCCCCGAAGTAACTATAGGTATATGATTGCAGCCATGCAAACTTTTTTCCGCCAAGACTCATGTCGAAATGAGTAGTCTTTTCATTATTGGCTGAACTCAATCTTCCAAACAAAACTCCGTCGGCACGAAGTTTATCTTTTGATGAAAGCAACGGTTGTTTCGTTCTTAGATGAATAACACCACCCAGTGCATCGCTTCCGTACAATGTTGAAGCCGGGCCGTATAATACTTCCACTCTTTCCAGCATATTCTGATCTACGGTGATGACGTTTTGCAAATGACCTGCACGATAAATGGCATTATTCATCCTGATACCGTCAATAACCAGTAAAACCCTGCTGGCTTCGAATCCACGAATTACAGGGCTGCTGCCACCTTGCTGGCTTTTTTGTACAAATACATTTCCTGTATTAATAAGCAGATCCCCGGTGTTTTGTGCATTGGTTGCCGCAATGGCTTTTGCGGTGATAATATCTATTTTCTGATTTACATTTCTTTTTCTTTCGGAGAACTTATTGGCGGAAACCACAACTTCACTGAGTGTTTTTTCCGACAGCGTGTCCTCCTGTCCATAAATACATGATGCTGCATACAGCAATGCTGCAAGCATTATAAATTTTTTCATAAGCTATTTGTGATTACAATTATTTAAATGAAGAATTATTATACCTGTTCTTTAATCGTAGCCTGTGGAGGAGGAGTCAGTATATTTTTAAAAGGGGAACAAGTATGTTGAAGAATAAGCGGGCTGTAAACTCTTGGGATCCTCCCGGTAACTAAGGGGGTATTTTCGTCGACTGCATATACCGAATGGAGCATTTTCAAGATGCTTGCGAGCATATGATTTTCCTGCTCATTATGTGCCTTTTCTTTTAAAAAATCATTTAATGCTGTTTCTTCCTCATCGAAAAGCCCGGTAAATGTATACTTGTCGTTTTTAACATTGAACGATTTTATATCAAACATTTTCCCGTGGACACGTATCTCTTTTTTATATTTTACCCATTGCACTTCGGATCCAGGGATCACCACAGTATGCAATCTTTCTTTTTCCAGCTTTTCTTTCATTTCATGTCTTACCCATTGCTGTTTGCATAAAAAGAACAGAGTGAACATCACGGGTGTCATCGCCGAGAGGAGAAAGATAAAGGATGATATTTTTTTGACTCGATTCTTCATTGTTACCCATCAGTTTTGTGGCGGCGCCTGGTTTGGTCTTTTTAAACTGTCAATTGGGTATTGTGCCTCTAATGTATCCATAATTGATTCCGCCCAGTCTATAAGTTTGGCTTTCTCGTCTGCTGTAAGGATGGCATCCTTGTGCGTCCATGTGTATGAGTCGATAGGCATTGCATTTTCATTCAATACCTCAATCACTTCTTCCATTTTATGATACTGGTAACGTACCCTCCTGTTGGTATATTCTGAAAAATTCAATCCTCTTTTTCCTTCCTTAATATGGTTATTCATCCACAACCCGACTGGTTGAATATTAAAATACCAAGGATATCGCGAGTTGTTCGAGTGACAATCGTAACAAGCTTTTGTCATTATTGAATTCACATCTTCAGGGATCGGGTATTTTGTAGACATATGATAAGCAGCAACACCAGCCTGTACGTTTTTTGCAGGACGAAAGAACTGAAGTACTACCAGGGCGAACAAAAAGATCCAACCGATTGCTTTAAAAACTTTTCTCATGGAAGCATTTTATTATAGCTAAATTAATACTTCTCCTGTCATTTCTTTAGGAATCGGCAATTGCATCATCGTAAGCATCGTCGGAGCAATATCTCCTAACTTGCCCGGCTTTATTTTTCCTCTCCATTCATTGTCGATGATAAAAAATGGAACGGGATTCATCGTATGTGCAGTATTTGGCGAACCATCTTCATTGATCATATAATCTGAATTGCCATGATCAGCAGTAAGAAAAGTTGTATAGCCGTTTTCCAAACCAGCAGTTACGATCTGACCAACACAAGTATCAACTGTCTCTACCGCCTTAATAGCCGCTTCCCAAATACCGGTGTGCCCAACCATATCAGCATTGGCGTAATTCAAACAAATAAAGTCGGCAGTCTTGTTTTTGATTTCAGGTAGTAATGCTTCAGTCACTTCGTATGCGCTCATTTCCGGTTTCAGATCATAAGTGGCCACTTTGGGCGAAGCGATCATTATCCGCTTTTCACCATCAAAAGGTTTTTCCCTGCCACCGCTAAAAAAGAAACTTACGTGCGGATATTTTTCCGTTTCGGCAATTCGTATTTGTTTTAATCCATGCTGCTGCAAGATCTCGCCGAGGGTGTTATTCAAATTATCGGTTTCAAAAACGACATGTACATCTTTATAAGTCTTGTCATACTCCGTCATGGTAGTATAATGCAACAAGAGTTTTTTCATCCCGTAATCAGGCAAATCCATTTGCGTAAGTACCTGTGTTATTTCCCTGCAACGGTCAGTACGGAAATTGAAACAAATGGCCACATCGCCATCCTTAATCGTAGCAAGTGGCTGC
>Ga0075418_10002469_pt1 | contig 21171 bp, 23 predicted proteins | sample SoiMetdeltSBSDD2_FD_81776 | JGI IMG/M metagenome (GOLD analysis project Ga0075418, IMG submission 81776) | Bulk soil microbial communities from a Populus tree surrounding site in Tennessee, USA - Soil MetaG P. deltoides SBSDD2 | ecosystem: Environmental > Terrestrial > Soil > Tree plantation...
CTTCGTCGCCATGTCCGCGCTCAACGCCGGGGTCAAGGACGTCCGCGAGGTGATCGACTCGGCCCGCAAGCGGCGCCGGGCCGGCGGCGCGCGCACCGTGCTGTTCATCGACGAGGTGCACCGCTTCACCAAGACCCAGCAGGACTCGCTGCTGGCGGCGGTCGAGGACGGCACGATCACGCTGCTGGCCGCGACCACGGAGAACCCGTACTTCTCGGTCATCTCGCCGCTGCTGTCGCGCTGCGTGCTGCTGACCCTCAAGCCGCTCGATGACGAAGCGGTGCGCGAATTGGTCCGTCGCGCGCTCTCCTATGAGCGCGGTCTGGGTGGGGCGGTCAAGCTTTCCGCTCCGGCAGAAGATCATCTTGTACGCCTTGCGGGTGGCGATGTTCGAAAGGCATTGACCGCGCTGGAGGCGGCGTTCGGGACAGCGCGGGCCAACGGCGTCGAGGAGATCGACCTCGCGACGGCCGAGCGGGCGGTGGACGTGGCCGCGCTGCGCTACGACCGGGCGGGCGACGAGCATTACGACGTGATCAGCGCGTTCATCAAGAGCATGCGAGGCTCCGATGTGGACGCCGCCCTGCATTACCTGGCAAGGATGCTGGTGGCCGGCGAGGATCCCCGGTTCATCGCCCGCCGCCTGATCATCTTCGCCAGCGAGGACATCGGCCTGGCCGACAACACCGCCCTGACCACCGCCACCAACGCGGCCTACGCGGTGCAGCACGTGGGCCTGCCCGAAGCTCAGCTCAACCTCTCCCACGCGGTGATCCACCTGGCCACCGCGCCCAAGTCCAACGCCTCGACGATCGCCCTCTCCGAGGCGTTGCGGGATGTGCGGGCGGGCAAGGCCGGCCCGGTCCCGGCGCACTTGCGTGACGCGCATTACCAAGGCGCCAAAGGGCTGGGGCACGGAGCCGGCTATCGATACCCTCATGACTTTGCCCATGGGGTGACGGCGCAGCAGTACCCACCGGGCGCACTGGTCGGTGTCGACTACTACCGTCCTACTGGACACGGGGCGGAGCGACTTGTCGCCGAGCGGCTGCCACGCTTGCGGCAGGCGATCCGAGGCACGGACGAGGAAGGTGTTTCATGAGCCGGCGCGGCACCCCTGGAGACTCCGATGGCCGCAAGCGCCAGGAAGAGGTCGGCGAGGAGGAGACCGGCTGGCTCGATGACCTGCGCGACGCCAAGAAGTCCGGTGACCGCCTCGGCCGCTCCGAGTTCAGCGGCGGCGGCACCGACCGCTGGGCCAAGCTGAGCGAGCTGTCCTCGGACAGCAAAGAACCACCCGCGCGGGAGACATCGAGCCGTGGCGGGCGCCGCGCCGCCGCCGAGCCACCATCCCCTCCGCCACCTCCGCCACCTCCGCCGCCGCCACCTCCGCCGCCACCTCCGCCGGCTGGGCGCCGGGCCGCGCCCGATCCCACGCCCACCTCCGGAGCCTCGCCGGGCGGCCGCCGCCGCGCGGAGGAGCCCGACGCGTCGTCGCTGATCGGTCGGCGGGCCCGTCCGGAGGAGCCGGACACGTCCTCGCTGATCGGCCGGCGGGCCCAGCAGGAACCTGATACCTCGTCGCTGATCGGTCGGCGGGCCCGGCAGGAGCCGGATGCCGACACGGGTCGCCGTGGGCGGCACGACTCCGAGGCGCCCGACACGGGTCGGCGCGGGCGGCACGACTCCGAGGCGCCCGACACGGGTCGGCGCGGGCGGCACGACTCCGAAGCGATCGACACGGGTTCGTTGCCGGGCCGCACGCCGGACCCTTCGGCGCCGACCGGGCGGCGGGCCCGTCCGGAGGAGCCGGACACGTCCTCGCTGATCGGTCGGCGGGCCCGGCAGGAACCCGATACCTCGTCGCTGATCGGTCGGCGGGCCCGGCAGGAACCTGATGCCGACACCGGTCGGCGTGGGCGGCACGACTCCGAGCTCGACACCGGTTCGCCGGTCGGACGGCGGGCAAGGCAGGACCCCGACCCGGCGCCCACCGGCCGCCGGGCCGCGGGGCCGACCGACCAGGAGCCGCCGGTGGTCGGCCGCCGGGCCCGCGCCGACGACCCCAACGCCACCACCTCGGAGCAGCCGCGGCGGCGCCTCACCGACATCTTCTCGCGGCAGGGTCCGCCCGCCGCGCCGCCCTCACCGGGCCCGGCCCGCCCGGCCCCCGGGTCACCCGCCGGGCCCGTTCCGGGCCCGGCCCGCCCGGCCCCCGGGTCACCCGCCGGGCCCGTTCCGGGCTCCCCGGCCGGACCGGTGCCCGGGATGCCACCCGGCCGCGGAGCGACCTCGGCCGGTCCCCCCTCGCCCGGCGGCGAGCCGCGCCGCGGCCTGTTCGGCGGGGGGCGCACCTCCGCTTCGCCACCGGCGCCGCCAGGGCCGCCGGGTGGTGGGCCGCCTCCGGTCAGCGCGCCCGAGGAGTCCAGGCGCCGGCGCTTCTTCGGCGACCGGTCCCAGGGGGCGCCGCCACCACCGCGCGGCGGCGGGTTGCCACCCGCCGGCACGCCGCCCGCCGGCACGCCGCCCGCCGGCACGCCGGAGGAGGCGCGGCGCAGGAAGTTCTTCGGCGGCGACCGCCCGCAGCCCGGGCCACAACCGGGGCCTGGGCCCTCGCATCCGACCTCGCCCGCGCACCCGATCTCACCTGGGCGCCCCGGCGCCTCACCGCGTTCACCGATGCCGACCGACCGGCGCCTGAGCGACACGCCGCCGCCGGTGCGCGCGCCCGCGCCGGACAGGCCCGCTCCAGGAGGTGTCGGGGTCATCGGCGCGGGCGGGCCTGCCGGCCCGGGACTCGCCGGCCCGGGACTCGCCGGCCCGGGACTCGCTGGCCCGGGACTCGCCGGCCCGGGACTCGCCGGCCCGGGACTCGCCGGTGGCGGGCTTCCCTCGCCGGGGCCGGGGGCGGGCCGGCCGCGGGTGCGGCTCGCGGCCAGCGTCGAGGCGATCCGGGGTGCCCGCTCGGAGGTGCGCCGCCAGCTGCGCGAGCAGCAGCGCCTTCGCATGTGGACGCTGATCGCCATCGTGGTGCTGATAGTCGGCGCGCTGCCGTTCTACTTCGTGCTGCGGGCGGCGACCCGGGATCCGGTGCTCAACTCGCTCGACGCGCTCTCGGTGCCGTCCTGGGCGGTGACCTCCAAGGACGACAACATCAACGGCAGCCGCTGGTGCCTGCTCGACTGCCGTTACCGCGAGCGCACGGTCAACTCGTCGCACTCGGTGGAAGAGACGGCCAAGGTGTACCAGGACGCCCTGCGCGCGGCCGGATGGACGGTGATCACCGGTGTCCCCGGCTGCCCGCCCGAGCCGGTGGAGGGCGAGCACGAGTCCTGCTGGCGGCGTGACGAGTTCACATTGGATCTGTGGGTGCGCGAGCCTTCGGCGTGTTCGGATGATCCGTTGAACAAGCGGCCCACCATCGCGCCGCCCACCGGGACGCCGTCGCCCGACCCGAGCGCGGGCGCGTCGGCGCCGCCGGCCCCGGGCCCGGCCGGTCCGGTGCCCAACGACGTCTGCGCGGGTTCGACGGTGACGATGAAAGTCCGCAACGCGATCGCCGATGAGCGGCTACGTTTCGCGCCAGAGTCGACACCGACGCCGGAGATGGGCGAACTCACCGACGAGGACTTGAACCCGAGCGGGGCTCCAACCCCGACACCATTGCCTAGCTGACCGGAGCTGATGTTTGCGCGCTGAACGCAGACGGTAGGGTCTCTAGCATGTCCATTTCCGGTGGCGAGCTCGCGGCTTTGATCTTCGCTGGCGCCTTCCTGATGCTGGTGGTCTTCCTCGGCGTGCCCATCCTGAAGCTGCGGCACACGGTGGACGCGGCGACAAAGGCCCTGCGCCAGGTCAATGAGCGCACCGGGCCGATGCTCGACAACGTCAACCTGACGGTCGACAACGTCAACACGGCTCTGGGCCAGTTCCAGACCTCTTTGGACGGTGTGAATGTCCAGCTGGCACGGGTCGACATCATGACGCAGCACGTTTCGTCGGCGACGGCCAACGTCGCCAATCTCGTCAATGTGGTCACCACCGCCGCGGCCAACCCTCTGGTCAAGGCGGCCGCCTTCAGCTACGGCGTGCGCAAGGCGACCAGCAGCAAACGCAAGGCGGACGAGGAGAAGGCGGTCCGCGACGAGCTGCGGTTGCGCAAGCGCGAGCGCAGGGGTTGAGCGCCATGTTGCGTCGGTTGCTATGGCTCGGAGTCGGCATCGGCATCGGGGTGGCCGTGATCCGGGTGGTGAGCAGAAAGCTTGCCCCGTCCCATCTCGCCGGGGTGGCCAGCGAATCGATTGGCGGTGCCGCCGCCTCGGTGCGTAACTTTCTCGATGATGTGCGTGACGGCATGCACGAGCGTGAGGACGAGATCCGTGACGCCTTCGCCGAGGGCGTCGCGCTGGATACACCCGATCTTCCGTGGGCACGGGGGGTCGGCGAAAAGTTTGGCGCTTTCAGACAGCAGTTAGAAGAGGGTGAGTTCGACCGATGAGGACCGCGGAGGTCAAGCGACGGTTCCTGGCGCATTTCGAGGCTAACGGGCACGCGGTGGTGCCGAGCGCCCCCTTGCCGGCCATCGAGGACCCCAACCTGCTGTTCATCAACGCCGGCATGGTGCAGTTCGTGCCGTACTTCCTGGGTCAGCGGACTCCGCCGTTCAAGCGGGCGGCCAGCGTGCAGAAGTGCCTGCGCACGCCCGACATCGACGAGGTGGGCAAGACCAGCCGCCACGGCACCTTCTTCCAGATGAACGGGAACTTCTCCTTCGGCGACTACTTCAAGGATCTGGCGATCCCGCTGGCGTGGGAGCTGTCCACCAAGCCGGTCAGCGAAGGCGGCTACGGCCTTGACCCGGATCGCTTGTGGGCCACGGTTTTCCACGACGACGACGAGTCGATCGCCATCTGGCGCCAGACCGGATTGCCGCTGGAGCGCATCGTGCGCCGCGGCAAGAAGGACAACTACTGGTCGATGGGGATCCCGGGGCCGGCCGGGCCGTGCTCGGAGATCTACTACGACCGCGGGCCGGAGTATGGCAAGGAGGGCGGGCCCGAGGTCGACGAGGATCGCTACCTCGAGTTCTGGAACAACGTCTTCATGCAGTACGAGATCACCGACGTGAAGTCCAAAGAGGAGTTCCGCGTCGTCGGTGAGCTGCCCGCGAAGAACATCGACACCGGCATGGGCCTGGAGCGGATGGCCTCGATCATGCAGGGCGTCGACAACATGTACGAGATCGACGAGATCCGCCCGCTGATTGACAAGGCGTGCGCCTTGACGGGTAAGCGTTACGGCCGGGCACTGTCCAAAGTGGCCAGTGAGTCGCACCCGGACGACGTGCGGCTGCGCGTCATCGCCGACCACGTGCGCACCTCGCTGATGCTCATCGGCGACGGGGTCACGCCCTCCAACGAGGGGCGTGGTTATGTGTTGCGCCGCATCATGCGCCGGGCGATCCGCGCCGTGCGGCTGCTCGGCTACGAGGACCCGGCCTTCCCGGAGCTGCTGCCGGTTGCGGTTGACTGCATGGCACCGTCCTATCCGGAGCTGGCCGAGGATCTGAACGAGCGCATCTCGCAGTATGCGTATGCCGAGGAGGAGGCGTTCCGGGCGACCCTGCGCGCGGGCACCACGATCCTGGACACCGCGATCACCGAGACAAAGTCCAAGGGCGCCAAGACCCTCACCGGTGACAAGGCCTTCCAGCTGCACGACACCTATGGCTTCCCGATCGACCTGACCCTGGAGATCGCGGCGGAGCAGGGGCTAGAGGTCGACACCGACGGCTTCCGCCGGCTCATGGCCGAGCAGCGTTCCCGGGCCAAGGCCGACGCCGCCGCCCGCAAGTCCGGCCACGCCGACCTCTCCGAGTACCGCACGGCTCTGGAGGACGGGGGAGCGGTGGATTTCACCGGCTACACCGAGACCTCCCGCGAGTCGCGGGTGCGGGCGCTGCTGGCAAGCCTGGGCTCGGTACCGGCCGCGGTGCAGGGCGAGCAGATCGAGCTGGTCCTCGACGTCACCCCGTTCTACGCCGAGGGCGGCGGCCAGCTGCCCGACACCGGGTTCATCACGGTGGGCGGCGGCCGGATCGAGGTGCTCGACGTGCAGACGCCGGTCCCCGGGCTGATCGTCCACAAGGGACGCGTGGTCGAGGGCGAGGTCCGCGCGGGCGAGACCGCGTTCGCGGAGATCGATGTGGAGCGGCGCCGGGCGATCTCTCGCGCGCACACCGCCACGCACCTGGTGCACCAGACTATGCGCAACTTCCTCGGGGAGTCGGCGACCCAGGCCGGTTCGCTCAACGCCCCCGGCCGGCTACGCTTCGACTTCAACACGCCCAGCGCGGTGCCGCCTAGCGTGCTGATCGATGTGGAGCAGCGGATCAACGAGGTGCTGATGCAGGACCTGGAGGTGCGGGCGTTCATCACGTCGCAGGCCGAGGCCAAGGCGATCGGAGCGATGGCGCTCTTCGGCGAGAAATATGGCGAGAAGGTGCGGGTCGTCGAGGTCGGCGACTACGCCCGGGAGCTTTGCGGCGGCACGCACACGCCTCGTTCGGGGCACCTCGGGTTGGTGAAGATCCTTTCTGAGGCGTCGATCGGCTCGGGCGTGCGGCGCGTGGAGGCGCTGGTGGGCCTCGACGCCTTCCGGCACCTTGCCCGCGAGCATCTGCTCGTTTCCCGTCTGGCTGAGCTTTATCGGGTACCCAATGAGCAAGTCGCGGAAAGAGTTGAGCAGACCGTCGCCCAACTCCGCGACGCCGAGCGCGAACTGGAGAAGCTGCGGGCGCAGCTGGTCCTCGGGGGCGCCGCCACGCTGGCGGCCGAGGCCAAGGACGTGCGCGGGGTGGCGCTCGTGGCGACCGAGGCGCCCGAGGGCGCGGCCGTCAACGACGTGCGGACCCTGGCCCAGGAGATCCGCGGCAAGATTCCCGGCGATCGCCCGGCCGTGGTGGCGGTGGCGTCCCGAGCCAATGGCAAAGCATCTCTAATCGTCGCTGTGAATGAGGCGGCCAAGTCCAAGGGGCTGTCCGCGGCGGCTCTGGTCAAGGGCGCGCTGTCGGGTCGCGGCGGCGGCAACGCCGACCTAGCGCAGGGCGGCGGCCTGCCCGCGGCCGAGGCGCCCAACCTGCTCGCCGCGATCGAGCGCGCGCTCGCCGCCTGACTCCCTCGCGTTGATCTTGTATGAATGGTTGCTCTTATGCCGGATTTGAGCGTGTCGCCCCCACCATTCGACCAAGATCGTCGGGGGAGGGGCGTCCGGCTCGGGGTCGACGTCGGCCAGGTGCGCATCGGGGTTGCGAAGAGTGATCCGGATGGCGTGCTGGCCACGCCGGTGGCGACGATAAAGCGGGATTTGCGGGAGCAAGAGGATATCCCGGCGGATATGGTGGAACTCGCCCGCCTGGTGGGAGAGCATGGCAGCGTGGAGGTCGTGCTGGGCCTTCCGGTGAACCTCGCGGGGCAGGAAGGGCCGGCGGCGGCACAAGCACGGGCATATGCCCAAAGGCTCGCGGAGGTGATCGCTCCCGTGCCCGTCGTGCTGGCCGACGAGAGGATGTCGACGGTTGTGGCCAGTCGCAGGCTGTCCGACCGCGGGGTGCGGGGCAAGCGCCAACGGGCGGTGATCGATCAGGCGGCGGCCGTGGAGATCCTGCAGGGCTGGCTCGACGCGCAACGGGGGCGCTGATGATGCTGGACGATTTGCGGACGGGCGCGGACTCACGGCCGCCGAAGCGGAAACGCTCGGCGGTTGCCTTCGTCGTGGTTCTGATCCTGATCGCGGTGATCGGGTTCGCCGGCTATCAGGCCGTCCGTGGGGTGTCGGAGGCGCTGCGCACGCCGGATTACATCGGCCAGGGCACCTCCGAGAAGGTGGAGGTGGAGGTCAAGCCGGGCTGGACGCTGGCCGAGATCGCCGACGCGCTGACCCGGGCCGGTGTGGTCAAGAGCGAGATGGCGTTCGTCCAGGCGGGTGAGGCCAACCCGGAGGCGCTGCGGATCCAGCCCGGGTCCTACCAGCTTGCCAAGCGGATGAGCGGCGAGGCCGCGGTGCGGGCCATGCTTGACCCGAAAAACCGTGTCGTGCACGGGATCCTGGTCCGCGAGGGCTTGATCACCTTGGAGATCTATCAGCTGCTGGCCGGGAAGCTGGGGCTCAGGGTCGAGGACCTCCAGAACGCGGCGCGCGATCCGGTGCGGCTGGGTGTGCCGCGGTGGTGGTACCAACGCGGGGACGGCATCTCCGGCGAGCCGGAATCGCTGTCGCTGGAGGGGTTGCTGTTCCCGGCGACGTACGAGTTCCCGCCGAACGTGACGGCGGAGCAGGCGCTGCGCATCATGGTCGACAAGTTCCTGACCGTCGCCGGCGACCTCGACTTCGCCCAGCGGGTGGAGAGGGAACGCGGCATATCGCCCTATGAGGCGCTGATCGCGGCGTCGATCGTGGAGTCGGAGGTGGCCTCCCCGGGCGACATGGGCAAGGCGGCCCGGGCGGTGTACAACCGGGTCTACACCGACAAGTTCGACTGCCGGTGCCTCCAGCTGGACTCGGCGATCAACTACCACCTCAAGCTGACCGGGCAGAAGGCCAAGGACCCCAACGAGTTCGGGGCCGACGAGATCAGCGACCCGAACAACCCCTACAACACCCACATCCGGCCGGGCATGCCGATCTCGCCTATCAGCAACCCGGGGGAGACCGCGTTGCGGGCGGCGATGGACACACCGGCGGGTGATTGGCTGTACTGGGTAACCGTGGACAAGAAAGGGACGACCCTGTTCGCCGACACCTACGAGGGGCACCTCGCCAATATCCGTCTGGCCTGCCAGAACGGTGTGCTGACGGGAGAACTGTGCTGAATCGCAAAGCGGCCGTGCTGGGCAAGCCGGTGAGCCACTCCTTGTCGCCGGTGATCCACAATGCCGGGTACAAGATGCTGGGTTTGAATTTTTCTTATACGGCAATCGAATGCGATGCGCCCGAGTTGAAGGGGATGGTCGAAGGGCTGGGGGAGGAGTGGGCCGGGCTGTCGCTGACCATGCCGCTCAAGGAGGTTGCGCTCACGGTCGCCGACTCCGCCAGCGGGACGGCCACGGCGATCGGCGCCGCGAACACATTGGTGCGCAAGGTTGGCGATGGCTGGCACGCCGAGAACACCGACGTGTCGGGCATGGTGATGGCGCTATACGAGGCGGGCGTGGGCAAACCGCGGTCGATGGCGATCCTGGGCGCCGGTGGCACCGCGCGGGCGGCGCTGGGTGCGGCGGCGAAGCTCGGCACCAAGCGGGTGGTGCTGTTCGCGCGGCGGCGTGAGGTGATGGCGGAGCTGGAGCCGGTGGTTCAGGCGCTCAAACTCAGCCTGTCCTATATGGACTTCTCCGGGGCGGAACGGTGCGCGATGCACGACGTCGTGATCTCGACCGTGCCGAAGGGCGTCGCCGACGGGTTGAAACCCCAATGGCGGCAAGGGACCGTCGTCTTCGACGTGGTCTATGACCCGTGGCCGACGCCGCTAGCCGAAGGGGCGCAAGCGAAAGGCTGCCGCATCGTGTCCGGTTTGGACCTGCTGCTGGCTCAGGCGCTGGGCCAGTTCGAGCTTTTCACGGGCGAGCGCGCCCCGGTCGCCGCCATGCGCGAAGCCCTTTTCGAGGCCGCTGCCAGGCGTTGACGAGATCCTCGAGGCTCGCCCGCACCACCGCCACATAGCCGTCGGGGCGGTAGAGCGGCCGGTCGAGGTCGACCAGCTCCTGCGGCGAGATGCTGGCGGTCAGGAACATACGCAGCTCCAGCAGGTCCAGCCGGTGGTTGAGCTGGGCGAGGTCGTCGTGGCAGGCCAGCATCGTGGCCAGGATCGGCTCGTCGCTGCGGCCGGCGAACTCACCCGAGGCGATCGCCATCGTCAGCGCGGAGGTCAGCAGCCGGGGATAGACCCGCCGCCGGGCGTTGGCCAGCGTCATGGGCTGCATCTCGTCGGCGAGGATGGCCAGGTTCTCGTCGCGCTCGCGCAGCACGGCCTTGCGGGCCGAGGCGCGGCGCTCGCGGGCGGCGGCCCAGCGCTCACCGGGCAGCCCGGCGATCGCCGCGAAAAGGGCGAGCACTGTGGCGACGGCCTCCCACGCGCCGCTGCGGCCGGCGAAGTTGGCGAACCACAGCACGCCGAAGATCAGGGCACCGCACAGCGCCGCGATCGCGGCCCAGTTGACCAGTCGTTTGAACACCGGTTAACGCTTCGCGGGGCGGCGCGGCGACACGATCTCGTTGGCCACGTCGGAGGCCGAGGAAAGGCGGCGTGCGTTGGGGTCGTTGGCGAGCAGCAGCAGGTCGATGCCGAAGATGCGGCGCCGCTCGTCGGCCTGGTCCTCGGTGCTGATCACCTTGACCAGCCCCACCCGGTCGACCATTCGCTGCAGACCCGGCGCCGAGTACTTGCGGGTCAGGTACACCTGGATGCTCTGCCCGGCGGCAAAATTGATCACCTCTCGGCTGGGCAGGGTCACCCGGATGATCTCACCGGTTTTGTTGTGGTAGCGGACCTCGATGCGCAGCGCCCGACCGTTGGCCTCGACCGAGCCGTGGAACTCGACGAAGTCCATGTCGATGGTGATGTCGGTGTGGTGCAGCAGCGAGCTGGTGACGAACTCCCGGAAGAACCGGCTGCTGACATACTCTCCGGCGGCGGCCTGCGCCATCTCGTCGGCGACCGTGGTCGTGGTGGCGACCTCGAGCAGGAACCTGTCCTGCGGGCGCAGCAGCTCCCCGAGGCTGCGCAGCAGCGCCTCGTCGGTGTCGAAGTTGGCCAGCGTGTTGCCCAGCAGTCCGAACAGGATCGGCTCGTCGCCGAGCAGGTGCCGCAGCAAACGCTTGAGCTCCACCAGGTTCTGCCCGTTGGAGATGTCGAGCTGGATCGGGATGGTCCGCTCGAAACCGACCACATTGGAGGTTTCCCGCGCGCCCAGGCCCAGCATGTCGGAGCTCATGTCCACCGGGATGTAGGTCATCTGCGGGTGCAGGGCGTTGAGGTGCTCGAGCATGATGTGGTCCTTCTGCCCGTTGCCCACCCCCAGCGACACAAAGTGCCAGCGGCTGCCGTCCAGGCCCGGGTGCACCAGGCGCCAGGCATATTTGAAGTTGCGCAGGCTCTCCTTCATCACCGGGTAGAAGACGTCGCTGCACGCGTTGGACCAGGCGATCGTCGGCCCGATCCCCCAGTAGGCGAAGCCGGAGGTGACATGCTTGCCCTCGCCGGTGCGCAGGTCGCCGCGCAGGCCCTTGGTCAGCTCCGACATCTTCTCCGCCTGGTCCTCGCCGACCAGGCACAGCGTCCAGCTGAAGTCGGTGCCGCTGATGGCCTCGCTCAGCCGCTCGTAGATGTTGCGCGTCGTGTCCATCCCGGCTGAGGTTACCCGAGCGGCCGGGCAAGCTGATCCCCGTTAGGTGTCGGGATGCTTGCGTGGTTGACCAGGCTGGTCCGTTGCGAGCGCCGCGATCTAGCATTTTCCCCGAAAATGCGGCCTCAAGTCGTTGGGAGGCAGCATTATCCCAGAAAATGCCAAGATCGACGATCATGCCGTGAGGGCAGAGCAAGGCCTAGTTGCCGTCGTCGCCGGACCAGGGCTTGAGCCAGCGCGGGTCCGGCTCGACCGTGATGGGCGCGAAGCGGGTTCGGGCATTGTGACAGACTGATCAGCGTGTGGCGTTGGCTGACCGCGGGCGAATCGCACGGACCGGCACTAGTGGCGGTCCTTGACGGCGTGCCCGCCGGTGTCCGGATCACCTCGGCGGAGATCGGCCGCGAGCTGGCTCGCCGCCGGCTCGGCTATGGCCGTGGGGCGAGGATGGGCTTCGAGCAGGACGTGGTGACGATCATCGGCGGGGTGCGGCACGGCCTCACCCTCGGCAGCCCGGTGGCGATCCAGGTCGGCAACTCGGAGTGGCCCAAGTGGGAGACGGTGATGGCCGCCGATCCCGTCGACCCGTCGGTGCTCGGGGGTCTGTCGAGAAACGCGCCGCTGACCCGCCCCCGGCCCGGCCACGCCGATCTGGCCGGGATGCAGAAGTTCGGGCACACCGACGCGCGGCCGATCCTCGAGCGGGCCAGCGCCCGCGAGACGGCGGCGCGATGCGCGGTCGGCACGGTGGCCAAGGCGTTTCTCAGGCAGGCGCTCGGCATCGAGATCGTCTCGCACGTGGTCGAGCTGGGCCCGGTCAGCGTCAAGCCGGGATTGGTGGCCACACCGGACGACGCCCAGCGGATCGACGCGGATCCCTTGCGGTGCATGGATCCTGAGGCCAGCGAGCGGATGGTGGCCGAGGTCGACGCGGCCCACCGCGACGCCGACACGCTGGGCGGCATCGTTGAGGTGCTGGCGTATGGGGTACCCCCTGGTCTGGGAAGCCATACCCAGTGGGACCGCAAGCTGGACGCCCGGATCGCCACCGCCCTGATGTCCATCCAGGCCATCAAGGGTGTCGAGATCGGCGATGCGTTCACCCAGGCGCGCTCGCGCGGGTCGGTGGCGCATGACGAGATCGTGCCGACCGCCACCGGCGTGCGGCGGCTGACCGACCGGGCCGGTGGCCTGGAGGGCGGCATCACCAGCGGCGAGCCGCTGCGCGTGCGGGCCGCCATGAAGCCGATCTCCTCGCTCAGCCGGCCACTGTCCACAGTGGACGTCGCCACCGGGGAGCCCGCCACCGCCATCAACCAGCGTTCCGACGTGTGCGCCGTGCCGGCCGCGGCCGTGGTGGCCGAGTCGATGCTCGCTCTGGTCCTGGGCGACGCGGCCACGGAGAAGTTCGGCGGCGACAGCATTTCAGAGATTCAAAGAAATTTTTCTTTGTACCGGGAAAGCCTGATCATTCAATGAAGCCCAGAGCAGTGATCGTCGGCCCGCCGGGGTCGGGCAAGACGACGGTGGGTTCCCTTCTGGCGCAAGCCCTCGGAGTGTCCTTTCGGGACACCGACACCGACATCGTGGAGCGGGCCGGCAAACCCATCCCAGACATTTTCATCGACGACGGCGAGGAGCACTTCCGGGCGCTCGAACGCGAAGCCGTCGCGGCGGCACTGTCCGATCACGACGGTGTGCTGGCGCTCGGCGGCGGGGCCGTGCTCGCCGAACCCACGCGCGAGCTGCTGGCCGGGCACACCGTGGTCTATCTGACCGTGGACCTGTCCCACGCGGTCGCGCGGGTCGGGCTCGACCAGGGCCGCCCGCTGCTCGCCCTCAACCCGCGGGCCACGCTCAGGTTCCTTATGGAGCAACGGAAACCGCTCTACGAGCAGGTCGCCACGCACACCGTTGACACCAGCGGTCGCACCCCGGAGGACGCGGTCGCCGAGATCGTGAGCCTGCTCAAGAGCTGACCGCCGGCAGCGGGTTGCCCAGCGGCTTGTCCAGCCGGACGGTGTAGTCGGCGGTGCGACAAACCAGGTCCTGGGCGCAGTCGCCCTTGGTGCCCGGCGCGGCGAAAAGCGATTGCGGGGCTGTTCATGATGGCTGTATGACGTGGATCGCACCCGACGTGGAGCGGGGACCTTTGACAGATATGGCTTGTGGCGAACGCGAGATGCTGAAGGACTGGCTGAAGCTTCGCCGCTATTTCCTGTTGCGCAAGTGTTCCGGCCTCACGGCCGATCAGCTCAAGACGGCCTCCGTCGAGCCGTCGAATCTGACCCTGCTGGGCATCCTGCGGCACATGACCGAGGTGGAGATGTTCTGGTTCCGGGTCAAGTACCTGCATGAAGACCTGCCCGATCTGTACACCACCGAGGAGTACCCGGACGGGGACTTCGACCTGGTGGCGGCGGCCGACGCCGAGGCTGACTATGCCACCTTTCTGGCCGAGACCGCGGCGTGTGACTCCGCCGTGGCCGGGCGCGATCTGGACGAGCCGGTCGACCACCCCAAGGCACCGACTGGCAAGGTCAACCTTCGCTGGATCTACCTCCACATCATCGAGGAGTATGCCCAGCACACGGGCCACGCCGACCTCATCCGGGAGCGCATTGACGGTTCGACCGGGTAGCCCGGGATCAGTCCCGGTACTTCATCTCCCCGGCGCGGATCGGGACCTCCAGCCAATTTTCCCTTGGGGCCAAAGGGCAAACGTACTCATCGCTGTACGCACACGATGGGTTGTAGGCGTAGTTGAAGTCGAGGCGAATGCGGTCGCCGTCGAGGAGTTGCACGCCCCGGCCGAAGGTGCCCTTGACTGTGTCGGTGAGGTAGCGGCCGCCGCCGTAGGTGTGCGAGTGGTGGGTCTCGTCCCGGAAGGGCAGGAACAGGCCACCGCCGTAGGCCTCGATCCACCACAGCGTGAGCGGGCCGAAACCGGTGTGCGCCACGGTGACCCGGCGATAGGTCACCACCCCGTCGGTGTCACCGGTGTCGATCTGGATCTCGCCCTCGGCCGCGGTCAGCCCGGCCTCGACGGCGAACGCGGGGTCGGGGTCGAAGTAGGACAGGCCGGTGAAGGAGGCGTTGCCGCGTACGGGCGACTGGGGATGCGTGGCGAACAGCTCGTCGCGAGCGCGCCGGAAACCGGTGAGATCCAGATCCGACAGGTAGAGCGACGCGACCCTCTCGCGCCAGTCGGCCAGGTCGAGAAGGTCCATAGCCGACACGATAGTGTCTTTCACTAATGGAGACGATCACGCGTATCCCGGTCGGCGGGGCCGAGCCCTATGAGGTCATCATGGGCGATCACGTGACCCCGCACCTGCCCCCGATGCTCAAGGGCGCGGCCAAGGCCGCCGTGATCTTCACCGGGTCGGTGTCGCACGACGCCTCCCATGCCGTCCACACCCTCATCGAAGCCGGTGTCGACGCCATGCCGCTGGAGGTGCCCGACGCCGAGGCGGCCAAGACGATCGAGGTGGCCTCCCGGTGCTGGGATGCGTTGGGGGCGGCGGGTTTCACCCGTTCGGACGCGGTGGTGGGGGTCGGCGGCGGGGCGCTGACGGACCTCGCCGGGTTCGTCGCCGCGACCTGGCTGCGGGGTGTTCGCTGGGTACCGATCGCCACGAGCATCAACGGGATGGTCGACGCCGCCATCGGTGGTAAGACGGCTATCAATATTGTTGCCGGTAAGAATCTGGTGGGCGCCTTCCACGCCCCGGCCGGGGTGCTGTGCGAGCTGTCGGCGCTGCGATCGTTGCCGCGGGCGCACCTCGACGCGGGCATGGCCGAGGTGGTCAAGTGCGGCCTCATCGCCGACCCGGTCATCCTGGACCTACTCGGGCATGAGGACGCCCTGGCGGAGCTGATCGAGCGGTCGATCCGGGTCAAGGCCGAGGTCGTGGCGCAGGACCTGCGCGAGTCGGGGCTGCGCGAGATCCTCAACTACGGCCACACCCTCGGCCACGCCATCGAGCAGGTGGAGCGCTACACCTGGCCCCACGGTCACGCCGTGAGCGTCGGGCTGGTCTACGCGGCGATCCTCGGTCGTTTGACCGGCCGGGTCGACGTCGTCGCCCTGACCCGTGGCGCGCTGACCGGGCTCGGGCTGCCGGTCGCCTACGACGGGCCGTGGGAGCGGCTGCGGGCGGCGATGGCGGTGGACAAGAAATCGCGGGGATCGTCGCTGCGGTTCGTGCTCCTCGACGAGGTGGCCAAGCCGGTGACGGTGGCGATCGATGATGAGGATTTGCTGGTGAGAGCTTATGAAGAGCTACGTGTTCAACGGGGTTAATCTGGGCCGATTGGGGACGCGGCAAACCGATGTCTATGGTTTGACGTCTTACGACGATCTCGTTGCCCTCTGTGTCAAGACGGGCGAGTCGCTCGGCCTCGAGGTGGAGTGCCGGCAGACCGACGCCGAGCATGAGCTGGTGGCTTGGCTGCATGAGGCCGCCGACGAGGCGGCGCCGGTGGTGCTGAACCCGGCCGCCTGGTCGCACTACTCCTACGCGGTCCGCGACGCGTGCGCGCTGCTCAAGGCGCCGCTGGTGGAGGTGCACCTGTCCAACATCCACGCGCGTGAGGAGTTCCGGCATCACTCGGTGGTCTCGGCCGTGGCCACGGGTGTGATCTGCGGCCTGGGTGTGGAAGGCTACAGGCTCGCGCTTCAGTACATAGCCAGCCGGGTAAGCTGATTTTGTCTGTCCTTTTCCCTGTTAATGGAGTCTTCGGCCGTGGCCACTACTAACGACCTCAAGAACGGCATAGTGCTCAACCTCGACAACGAGCTCTGGACGGTGGTCGAGTTTCAGCACGTGAAGCCCGGCAAGGGCCCGGCCTTCGTGCGGACCAAGCTCAAGCACGTGCTCTCGGGCAAGGTCGTCGACAAGACCTTCAACGCCGGCACCAAGGTCGAAACCGCCAACGTCGACAAGCGCAACATGCAGTACCTGTACCAGGACGGTCAGGACTACGTCTTCATGGACCTGGAGACCTACGACCAGATCCACATCCAGGGCGAGGTCGTCAGCGACAACGCCAACTACATGCTGGAGAACACCGAGGTGATCGTGGCCACGCACGAGGGCGTGCCGCTCTATGTCGAGCTTCCCTCCAGCCTCGTGTTCGAGGTCACCTACACCGAGCCCGGCCTGCAGGGCGACCGCTCGACCGGTGGCACCAAGCCCGCGACCATCGAGACCGGAGCCACCGTCCAGGTCCCGCTGTTCATCACCACCGGCGAGAAGATCAAGGTCGACACTCGCGACGGTCGATACCTTAGCCGGGCTTAAAGGTGTCTGACAGTGCCTGAGGGACCCAAGACCAACATGCCCGCCCGGCGCCGCGCGCGCAAGCGGGCGCTAGACGTGCTCTACGAGGCCGATCTGCGCGACTTGCCGCTGGCGCGGGTGCTGGAGGCATATGTGCAGCGCCTAGAGACGCCCCGCCCCGAGCACCTGCCCTATGCGATCTCGCTCGTGGAAGGCGTCGACAAACACCTGTCCCGCATCGACGAAACTCTCTCGACATATGCCGAGGGCTGGACGCTCGAGCGCATGCCGGTGGTCGACCGCAACCTGGCCCGCATAGCGGTTTACGAACTGTTCTATGTGGACGAGATCGACGACCCGGTCGCGATCACCGAAGCGGTGGAGCTGGCCCGGGAACTGTCCACAGACGACTCACCGCGTTTCCTCAACGGACTGCTCGGCCGGATCGCGGACTACGCATCCCGTGATTAGGCCTCTCGCCGTGATCGGTCTGGCGGGGATCGTCGCCGGGCCGATCGCGGTGGGGCTGCTGCATGTGATGCCGCCCACCGACCGCATCGACCCGGTGCGCCGCACGATCAGTGAGTACGCGCTGCACGAGACGGCGTGGGTGTTCAACTCGGGCGTGCTGGCGCTGGCGATCGGCTCGCTGGCGGTCCTGCTGGCGCTCGCGCGGGCCGGGGTGACCCGCCTGAACTCGTTGGGCGGCTTGGGTTTGCTGCTGTGGTGCGTGGGGCTCGCGGCCGTCGTCTACTTTCCCAAGCACAACTGGGCCCTCGGGCCGTCGAACAACGGGCACGTTCACCGCGCCGCGAGCCTGATCGCGTTCGTCAGCCTTCCGGTGGGCGCGCTACTGATCGCGTGGGCCTGGCGGTGGTATGGCGCGTGGCGCGGGCGGGCGCTGTTCACCGCGGGCTTCGCCGCGCTCGCCCTGCTGCTCTTCGGGGTCATTATCGGAGCCTTTGCGCTGCAACCCTTTACCGGCGTCAGGTGGTGGCAGTTGATACCGCTGGGCGCGGTCGAGCGTGCCCTCGCGACGGCGGAGATATGCGTGGTGTTGACCCTGGGATGGTGGGCGTCGGCGGCCGGCGGGATCGCGGTGTCACCTCACGCCGCCGGAGGCATAGACGCCCAGACAGCACAGGAAGAGCACGCCTACCACGGCAAGAAAGATCCATAGCATGACCTGGCGGCGCTCCGACCGCTGGCGGTAATACACGGCGCTACCGAAGGTCGACCTTGACCCCGGCCGACGCCAGCGAGTCGTGCAGCTCAAGCTGCGCCAGCTCGACGCCGCGGGGTAGGTCATAGACGATCGTGCCGGTCACCTCGTTGCCCGGGTTGATCTCCGTCCGCCACACCCGGTTGTTCGCCACGTTGGCGTAGAGCCCGGCGGCCGAGTTGGTGCCGTACTGCGCGCCGTTGGTGCCGTAGCCTTTCTGCGCCCCCTCCGACATGATCTGCGGCCGGTCGCCGATGTTCTTGGCGGTCAACGAAACCAGGCAGAACTGCCCTTGCGCCCGCTCGTCGGCGTAGGCCGGGCCGATCTGGGCCACGCCGCACTGGAAGCTGCGTACCACGAACTCGAACTTGCCGTCGCGCACGGCGGTGCCGATCTTGCTGGTGGCGGCGACGTTCCTGCCCACCGGCTGGGACGGTTGGCCGTTGTCGCGGATCGTCACGAAGGGGCCGATGCAGCACAGGCCGAACAGCCCGGCGCCGCCGAGGACGATCCATCGCAGCCTCTTGCGCCACTTGGGCACGGTCGGCGTTGTCATGCGCGCTCCTGTCCCTTTGTCCCTGCTAGCTACCCTAAGCGACAAAAGGAACATATGGTGCCCGATTATTTGAGATCCACCGTCACCCCGCCGGACAGGGTCGAGTCCTGCAGTTCGACCCGCGCCAGCACAACATCCTTCGGCAGGTCATACACGATGGCGCCGATCATCTCGTTGCCCGGGTTGATCTCCGTGACCCATACCTGGCTGTCGATGTCGTTGGCGGCGATGCCCGCGGCCGAGTTGGCGCGGTACACCGCTCCGTTGGTGCCCAATCCCACCTGATAGCGGTCGAACAGCGTCTCGGGCTGGTCACCGATGTTCTTGACTGAGACTGTCACCAGGCAGAACTGGCCCTGGGCCCGCTCGATCACGAAATGGGCGCCCACCTGCTCGACACCGCACTCCACGCCGCGCACCACGAACTCGAGCTTCCCGTCGACCACCGGTTGGCCGATGCCGGGATTCGCTTGCGGCGACGGCAGACCGGCGGCCCCGCCTTGCCCGCCCGCGTTCGGTTTTGCGGTGATCAGAGCTACAGCGCCCAGGCCGCCACCGATGATGGCCAATGCGGTCGCGCCCAGCAGGACCCAGAGCCAGGCCATGCCCCGCTTGGGCGGTGGAGGTTGCGGAAGTGGCGTAGTCACGAGTTGGTCCCCCCGTCCCGTCCTCGTAATGTGCCTTAGATCAGGCTAGGCGACCAGATCGGCCCGGCGCTATCGACCAGCGAGGAACAGGGGTTGCGGGCGCCGCCGACGCTTGGGCATGGTCATTTTGAAAGGGCGGGTCCTGGTTTCAAAATGACCATGCAGAGGCGTCGCCTTACAGGGCGATCTGCCGCGCGTTGCTTCGCACGCGCCAATATCGCCAATATCACTGCGCGAAGAAGGAGCGGGGGTCGGCGACGAGCACGCCGTGGTCGGCCAGGCGCTCGATCAGTTCGCTGGGGGTGCAGTCATAGAAGACGGCGAGAGCCTGCAGGTCTACGGCGCGGATGGAAAGGACGCGCCCGTTGTAGTCGCCCCGTTGCTGCTGGATGGCGCGGGCGAAGCGGGCCACGGAAGCCAGGTCCTCGGCGGCGCCGTCGTAGAGCTTCTCCAGATCGAGGACGATCTTGCTGGTCGGCTCGTGGCGGGGGGCTGGCCCGTCGGGCAGGAGCTCCCCCACGGGTACCCGATAAAAATCGGCCAGCTCGGCCAAGCGGGACACGGTCACGGCACGGTCGCCCCGCTCGTACGACCCGACGACCACGGCCTTCCAGCGCCCGTTGGACTTCTCCTCGACGCCCTGAAGGGAGAGGTTTTGCTGTTGACGGATGGAGCGAAGTCGGGCGCCCAACGACTTGGCGTAATCAGATGGCATCTCTCAGACTCCCAGGGGCAGGCTGTTATCACTACGCAGCGTGACGACCGTAACGGCGACACCTACGTGTGGTCAAGGGGTAACCCGGCCGATAGGCCGACTCGATAACTGCCAATCGTCCGCTGCACGTCGGCTGATCGGCTTAGTGCTAGTTTTGGGGGCCGGGAAAACTTCTTTAATGGCCGTCCCGTGAGGCGGAGAAGGAGTCTGCTTTGCCGTACGCAAAGATTGTTTTGTCGGACGCCGACGTCCAACGGATAGTCGACCGAATCGCTCATCAAATCCTCGAGAAGACGCAGGGTGCGCAGGATGTTGTCCTGCTGGGCATCGCGACTCGGGGAGTGCCGCTGGCGCGGCGCCTGGCCGAACGGATCCTGGCCTTCGAGGGCCTGGCGCTTCCGGTCGGCACCCTTGACATCACCCTGTATCGAGATGACTTGCGCCAGAAGGCGGTCCGGGCGATCGGCCGGACCGAGGAACCCGCGGGTGGGGTTGACAGCCGGCGGGTGGTGCTGGTGGACGATGTCCTGTTCTCCGGGCGCACGATCCGGGCGGCGCTCGACGCGCTCAGCGATCTGGGCCGGCCCTCCGCCGTGCAGCTCGCGGTCCTCGTGGACCGGGGGCACCGGCAGCTTCCGATCCGCGCCGACTACGTCGGCAAGAACCTCCCCACCGCCCTGACCGAGCAGGTCAAGGTGCGGCTGGCCGAGATCGACGGGGTGGACGAGGTCAGGTTGGAGAGTGCTGTATGAGGCACCTTTTGTCGGCGGGCGACCTGGACGCCAACGCGGCCACCGAGATTCTCGACATCGCGGCCGAGATGGCGGCGGTGTCCGGGCGTGAGATCAAGAAGCTGCCCACCCTGCGCGGGCGGACGGTGGTCAATCTTTTCTATGAGGATTCCACGCGTACCCGCATCTCCTTCGAGGCCGCGGCGAAGCGCCTGTCCGCCGACGTGATCAACTTCTCCGCCAAGGGTTCGAGCGTGGCCAAGGGCGAGAGCCTCAAGGACACCGCCTGGACGTTGCAGGCGATGGGCGCGGACGCGGTCGTCATCCGCCACCCGGCCAGTGGAGCGCCGCATCGCCTGGCGCACTGGGTGGACGGCAGCGTGCTCAACGCCGGCGACGGCACGCACGAGCATCCGACCCAGGCCCTGCTCGACGCGTACACGATCCGCCAGCGCATGGGAAAGATCGACGGCCTGCGGGTCAGCATCGTCGGCGACGTGCTGCACAGCCGGGTCGCCCGCTCCAATGTCCTACTGCTGCAAACCTTGGGCGCCAAGGTGACCCTGGTCGGCCCGCCGACCCTCGTCCCTCCCTCGCTTGGGGAGATCAACTATGA
>Ga0075418_10002473_pt1 | contig 21159 bp, 17 predicted proteins | sample SoiMetdeltSBSDD2_FD_81776 | JGI IMG/M metagenome (GOLD analysis project Ga0075418, IMG submission 81776) | Bulk soil microbial communities from a Populus tree surrounding site in Tennessee, USA - Soil MetaG P. deltoides SBSDD2 | ecosystem: Environmental > Terrestrial > Soil > Tree plantation...
CGAGGGGTAGACTCGGCGCGCCGATGGCGAGCGTTCCCGACGAGCTTGCGCACGCCCAGCTCGAGTGGGACACGCCGCTCTACCGGATGGCGGTCGCGCAGTTCGACCAGGCGCTGCCGGTCGCGGACATCCCGGACTGGATCGCGGAGCGGTTCCGTTATCCCGAGCGTGCGGTCATCCTCAGCATCCCCGTGCGCATGGACGACGGGCGCCGCGTCGTCTTCCCCGGGTACCGGGTTCAGCACTCGAGCATCCTCGGCCCGACGAAGGGCGGCGTCCGCTACGACACCGAGGTCACGCTCGGCGAGTGCGCCGCGCTCGCGATGTGGATGACCTGGAAGTGCGCCCTCCTGCGCCTGCCCTACGGCGGCGCGAAGGGCGGCGTGCGGTGCGACCCGCGCGCGCTCTCGCTCGACGAGATCGAGCGGCTCACGCGCCGCTTCACCTCGGAGCTGCTGCCGATCATCGGCCCCCAGGAGGACATTCCCGCCCCGGACATGGCCACGAACGAGCAGACGATGGCCTGGATGATGGACACGTACTCGATGCAGCGCGGGTACGCGGTGCCGGAGATCGTCACCGGGAAGCCGATCGCGATCGGCGGCTCCGTCTTCCGGCAGGAGGCGACGGGTGCGGGCGTCGTCATGGTCCTCGCGCGCGCGTGCGATCGACTCGGGTGGCCGCTCGCGGAGCAGCGGTGCGTCGTGCAGGGCTTCGGCAACGTGGGCTCCGTCGCGGCGCACGAGCTCCACGAGCTCGGGGCGACCGTCATCGGCATCGCCGACATCTCCGGCGGGATGCACGGGGAAGCGGGCCTCGACGTCCCTGCGCTGCAGGCGTACGCGCGCGAGCACGGCTCGCTGGAGGGCAACGACGCCGGGAGGCGCATCTCGAACGAGGAGCTTCTCGAGCTCGACTGCGACGTGCTCGTCCTCGCCGCACGCGAGGACCAGATCACGGCGGAGAACGCGGGGAACGTGCGCGCGCGGCTCATCGTGGAGGGCGCGAACGGCCCGACCTCGTTCGAGGCCGACGAGATCCTGCGCGAGCGCGGCATCCCGATCCTTCCCGACATCCTCACGAACGCCGGCGGCGTCACGGTCTCCTACTTCGAGTGGGTGCAGGACCTCGGGCGTCTTTTCTGGACGCGCGACGAGATCCGGGCGAAGCTCTCGGAGAAGCTCTCGGACGCCTTCGACCGCGTCTGGGACCTGTCCGAGGACCGGGGCGTCACGCTGCGGCAGGCGGCGCTGGCGGCGGGCATCCGCGAGGTCGCAGCGGCCCTCGACGCGCGGGGAATCTTCCCTTGAGGCGCGAGTGAGCACCGTCCGCGAGGCGATGGTGTCGAACCCGGGCCAGCTCCCGGCGGACGCATCCGCGCAGGCCGCGGGGGAGCTCCTGCAGCGGCCCGAGGTGCGCGCGGTCTACGTGACGCAGGACGAGCGGCTGGTCGGCGTCGTGACCCGGAAGACGCTCGTCCGCGAGGTCGTCGCCTCGGGGCGCGACCCGGGTGTCACCACGCTCGGCGCGATCGCCGAGACGCCGCACTACTCGCTCGGCCCCGACGTGCCGCTCGAGGACGCCTTCCGCTTCCTCGAGGAGGAGGACGCCGAGCGCGTGCCCGTCGTCGACGAGCACGATCGCCTGATCGGCGTGCTCTCGCGAAGCGTGCTCCAGCGCCGCCTCGCCGAGGACGAGGAGCCGCCGGAGGGCGACGGCGACGAGCCTCCCGACCTCCCGCCCGCGGCGTAGAGCACAACGCCCGATGGCCGAGCTCGACATCACGCTCAAGCGGGCGTACGACCCGGCTGCCGAGGACGACGGCTACCGTGTCCTCGTCGACCGGCTCTGGCCACGCGGCGTCAGTCGTGAGAAGGCACGGCTCGACGAGTGGGCGCGCGAGCTCGCACCGAGCACGGAGCTCCGGCGCTGGTTCGGCCACGATCCGGGGCGCTTCGACGAGTTTCAGCGCCGCTATCGGGAGGAGCTGGACGGGCACGGGGACGAGCTCGAGGAGCTGCGCGCACGGGCGAGGAGCGGCCGGCTGACGCTCGTCTTCGGCGCGCGGGACACGGAGCACAACGACGCCGTCGTGCTCGCCGAGGTCCTGCGTGGCGGCTAGCGCCCGTTCGGAGCCGCTGCCAAGATCCGCGAAGTGATCGTCTGCCCGACGTGCGGCGAGGAGAACCCGGAGCGCGCGCGCTTCTGCCTCTCCTGCGGTGCGGCACTCGCGGCCGAGGCGCCTGCCGGGGAGGAGCGGAAGGTCGTCTCCATCTTGTTCGTCGACCTCGTCGGCTTCACGACCCGCTCGGACAAGGCCGACCCCGAGGACGTGCGCGCGACGCTGCGCCCGTACCACGAGCGGGTGAAGACGGACATCGAGCGCTTCGGCGGCACGGTCGAGAAGTTCATCGGCGACGCCGTCATGGCGGTCTTCGGCGCGCCCGTGGCACACGAGGACGACGCCGAGCGGGCGGTGCGCTCCGCGCTGCGGATCCTCGACTCGATCGAGGAGCTGCGCGCGGATGGGCTCGAGATCGCGGTGCGGGCCGCCGTCACGACGGGCGAGGCAGTCGTTGCGCTGGGAGCGCGCCCCGAGCGCGGCGAGGGGATCGTGACCGGAGACGTGGTCAACGTCGCCGCCCGCCTCCAGGGCGCGGCTCCGGTCGGCGGTGTCATCGTCGACGAGCAGACGATGCGCGCGACCGCCGACGCGATCACCTTCGAGGCCCTGGAAGCGGTGGCGGCGAAGGGGAAGGCGGAGCCTGTCGAGAACTGGCGCGCGGTCGCGGCCCGCAGTCGCGTCGGACAGCCCGAGGCGGCGACCGAGACGCCGTTCGTGGGGCGCGAGCACGAGCGCACGCTGCTCTACGAGATGTTCCTCCGCGCCGAGCGCGAGTCATCCGTCCAGCTCGTCACCGTCGTCGGCGAGCCCGGGATCGGGAAGAGCCGCCTCGTCACCGAGCTGCGTGCGACGCTCGACGACCGTCCCGACCTCGTGACCTGGCGGCACGGACGCTGTCTCCCCTACGGGGAGGGCATCACGTACTGGGCCCTCGGCGATATCGTCAAGGCCGAGGCGGGCATCCTCGAGTCCGACGATCGCGAGGCCGCCGCAGCGAAGCTCGCCGAGACGGTCGCAGTGCTCTTCGAGGACGCGGCCGAGCGTGCCTGGTTCGAGACCCGCCTCGGTCCTCTCGTCGGCGCGGTCGGGGACGGCAGCGGGACGACACGGGAGGAGTCCTTCACCGCCTGGCGACGCTTCCTCGAGGCGCTCGCCGCCCGCCGTCCGACCGTGCTCGTCGTCGAAGATCTCCACTGGGCCGACGGTCCCCTGCTCGAGTTTCTCGAGCACCTCCTGGACTGGAGCGTGCCCGCACCACTCTTCCTCCTCTGCACGGCGCGGCCCGAGCTCTACGAGCGCCAGGCGAGCTGGGGCGGAGGGAAGCGGAACGCGACCACGAACTCGCTCTCGCCGCTCTCCGGGGAGGAGGCCGGCCGGCTGTTCCAGCTCCTCCTCGACCGTACGCTGCTTCCCGCCGAGACGCAGTCGACGCTGCTCGAGCGCGCGGGCGGGAATCCGCTGTACGCGGAACAGTTCGCACGGATGCTCCGGGAGCGAGGGGACGTGGAGGGGCTTGCTGTCCCGGAGACCGTGCACGCGCTCGTCGCAGCACGCCTCGACACGCTGCGACCGGAGCTCAAGGCGGTCCTGCACGACGCCGCAGTCGTGGGCCGCATCTTCTGGACCGGCGCGGTGGCGAGCCTGGGTCGGCGTGCTTCGGACGACGTGCGACGCGACCTCAACGAGCTCGTCCACCGCGAGTTCGTGCGCCCGCTGCGGACATCGACGCTGGAGGGAGAGGACGAGTTCTCGTTCTGGCATGCGCTCGTGCGGGACGTGGCGTACCAGCAGATCCCCCGCGCGCCGCGGGCAGAGAAGCACCTCGCGGCCGCGGCCTGGGTCGAGGACGTGGCCGAGGGCCGCCTCGAGGACCAGGCCGAGATCCTCGTTCACCACTACGGGCGGGCGCTCGAGCTGGCCCGCTCGGCGGGGCGCGAGGCACAGGACGTCGAGCGGCCCCTCGTTCGCGTGCTGCTCCTCGCCGGCGACCGTGCGGCCCATCTCGACACCGAGGCAGCAGAGGGCTATTTCCGTCGAGCGGTCGCGCACTCCGAGAACGACGAGCTCGCGCGAGCCCGGGCGCTTGCGAGACTCGCGCCCGTCCTCGAGGCGCGCGGCGAGGTGAGCGAGGGCGTCGAGGCCGCCGAGGCGGCGCTCCCGGTACTGCGGATCCACGACCCCGACGCTGCGGCCGCGGCGTTGAACTACCTCGGCACGAGCGCGTGGGCGCGTGGCGAGATCGCGCGCTCGAACGAGCTCTCGCAGGAGTCCATCGCGATCCTCGAACGCGAGCCCACTGAAGAGCTCGTGCAGGCGTTCGGTCACGCGGCGCACCGCGCGGCGATCGGGGGACGCTTCGAGGAAGCGGAAGCGCACATGGTCCAGGGGTTTGCCCTCGCCGAGCAACTCGGGGTCGAGAACGTCGTCGCGCTGCTCAATGCTCGGGCCACCGTCCGCGGGTACAACGGAGACGCTGCCTGCCTCGACGACGTTCGCGAAGCGATCGAGATCGGCAGGCGACTGGGCCGCGGGCGGGGCACGGCGATCTCGATGAACAACCTCGGAGACGGGCTCGCTCACTTCGTGGGCATGCGCGAGGCGCGCGCCCAGTGGGAAGAAGCGATCGAGTTCTCCACGAGCCGTGGTCTCAGCTATGCGGCGATGTGGCAGCGCGGCGAGCGCCTCCGGGCGTTGTTCCATCTCGGCGAGTGGGACGAGCTGCGACGGGAGGCCGAGGAGGTCATCCGCTGGGAGCGCGAACGAGCCGGCGGGCAGCTCGAGCTCTTCGGCCTGATCCATCTCGCGGGCGTGCTCGTCCATCGCGGAGAGCACGAGCAGGCGGCTGCGCACGTCGACGCGCTGCTTCCCCGCGCGCGGGAGAGCGGGGATCCGCAGGTGCTCGTCCCCGGGCTCACGGTTGCCGCTCTGGTCGCAGGGGCCGTCGGCGACCGGGATCGGGCCCTCGTCCACGTTCGCCAGCTCGAGGAGCAGACCCGTGGCTCGCACGGGTTCAGGAGCTACGGGCGGCTGGCGCCCTCGCGCATCGCGCTCGCCGCGGGCGAGCTCGCGCTCGCCGAGGCGTTCCTCGAGGGCGTCGAGAACGACGCCGCCTGGAATCGCTGCTCGGCGCTGTCTGCAAGCGCGCAGCTGCTGGAGGCGCGGGGCGAGCTCGAGGAGGCGAAGGCGCGCTACGGCGACGCGGCGGAGGGCTGGGACGCGTTCGGCAGCGTCGTCGAGGGGGCGTACGCGCTCATCGGCGCAGGTCGCTGCGGGAATGCGTCGGCGGGGCGCCAGGGCGACGCGATCTTCGCCCGGCTCGGCGCCTCACCGGTGCTGGCCGAGGCTGCCTAGGCCTCTCTCAGCAGCACGTGTAGGCACCGGGCGGTGCCGCGCCCTCCTCGGGCTCGGGCAGCTCGGCGGCGGCGAGCGCCGCGCCGTGCAGGATGTCGCGCTCCGACACCTCGATCTCGTCCAGCTCGTACGCTCGCATGAGCTCGCGCAGCACCACGACCCCCGCGACGATCACCGGCGCCCGCCCGGGCTCGATCCCCGGCACGTTCGCCCGCTCCTCGTGCGTCAGCGCCGCCAGCCGCTCGAGCTCGCGGTCGACGGACGCGAGCGCGAGCCGGTGGCCGTGCGTCCGTTCCGGGTCGTACTCCGAGAGACCGAGGTCGAGCGTCGCGAGCGTCGTCACCGTGCCGGCGACGCCGATCGCGGCCCGGGCCTCGTACGCCGGGAGCAGCGAGCGAACGTGCGCCGCCGCCGCCGCGAGCTCGGTCGGCGCCGGCGGGTCGGTGGCGAGGAAGCGCTCCGTGACCCGCACGCAGCCCACGTCGAGGCTCGTGGACGCCACCGGGCCGCCGTTCGTCCCGAGGACGAGCTCCGTCGAGCCGCCGCCGATGTCCACGAGCAGGGTGTCCTCGAGCGGCGGCCTGCCCGCGGTGACGCCGCGGTACATGAGCGCCGCCTCCTCGTCTCCCTCGAGCAGCCGCGTCGTGAACCCGTAGCTCCACTCGATCTCGCCGAGGAACGCCTCGCCGTTCTCGGCGTCGCGCACGGCGCTCGTGGCGATCGCGAGCGTGCGCTCGGCGCCGAGCGACTCGAGCTCGCGCCGGTAGTCGGTGAGGCAGTTCCGGACCCGCGTGATCGGGAGAGGGAGGAGCTTTCGCCGCTCGTCCACGCCCTCGCCGAGCCGCGTGATCGTCAGCCGGCGGGCGATCTCCTCGAGCCGATCGCCCTCGACGTCCGCGACGAGGAGGCGGGTCGAGTTCGTCCCCAGGTCGACGGAGGCGACCCGGGTCACAGGGGGAGGAACGCGCGGAGCCAGCGCACCTTGTCCTGCGAGCTCTCGAGCGCGGAGCGCAGGACCTGCAGGCGCGCCTGGGACACCCGCAGGCGTGCGAGCGCGGCCTCGAGGTCGCGGCTCGACGACTCCGCACGGGCGAGGAGCTCCTCGGTGCGGGCGGTGCGCTCCTCGAACGCGGAGAGCTCCGTCTCGAATGCTCCGCCGACCCGTCGGGCGTCACGGTAGAGGCCGACGCCGCGAACGGTCGTGAACGACGCGGCCGCCAGGAAGAGCAGGAGCGAGACGAGGAACGCGCCGAGGATCATGGCCTGCCGGCGATCGTAGCAGCGCAGTTGCGAGACCCCATTCGCGGTTTTCGGATCCAATCGAGCGGGTAATCGGGCGAAGCCACGCGGGTTGCGGCCGTCCGAGCGGCCATCTAGGATCCCACAGCGTCCACATTGGACACAATCGAGCCGGGGAGGAGTTGCGATGTCGACGAACGGGGCAGGTGCGCAGGATCGCTGGGAGGGCATCGAGCGTCCGTACTCGCAGACCGACGTCGAGCGGCTCCGTGGGCGCTTCCGGATCGAGCACACGGTCGCGCGGCTGGGGGCCGAGCGGCTCTGGCGGCTGCTCCACGAGGAGCCGTACGTCGCCGCCCTCGGGGCGCTGACCGGGGCACAGGCCGTGCAGATGGTCAAGGCGGGGCTGCAGGCCGTCTATCTCTCCGGCTGGCAGGTGGCCGCCGACGCGAACCTCTCGGGCCACACGTACCCCGACCAGAGCCTGTACCCGGTGTCGAGCGCCCCCGCGCTCGTCGAGCGCATCAACAACGCGCTCCTGCGCGCCGACCAGATCGAGGCCGCGGAGGACCGGAACGGGACGTACTGGCTCGCCCCGATCGTCGCCGACGCCGAGGCCGGCTTCGGCGGCCCGCTGAACGCGTTCGAGCTGATGAAGGCGTTTATCGAGGCGGGCGCGGCCGGCGTGCACTTCGAGGACCAGCTGTCCTCGGAGAAGAAGTGCGGCCACCTCGGGGGCAAGGTGCTCGTTCCCACGGCGCAGTTCGTCCGCACGCTCGTCGCCGCGCGGCTCGCGGCGGACGTCCTCGACGTGCCGACGATCCTCGTCGCCCGCACGGACGCGCTGTCGGCGACGCTCCTGACGAGCGACGTCGACGAGCGCGACCACGAGTTCCTGACCGGCGAGCGCACGTCCGAGGGCTTCTTCCGCATCCAGCCGGGGATCGAGGCCCCGATCGCGCGCGCGCTCGCCTACGCGCCGTACGCGGACCTCATCTGGTGCGAGACGTCGACGCCGGACCTCGACGAGGCGGCGCAGTTCGCCGAGGCGGTGCACGCGAAGTTCCCCGGCAAGCTCCTCGCCTACAACTGCTCGCCCTCCTTCAACTGGAAGAAGCACCTCGACGACAGGACGATCGCCGCCTTCCAGCGAGAGCTCGCGGACATGGGGTACAAGTTCCAGTTCGTGACCCTCGCCGGCTTCCACGCGGTCTGCGAGTCGATGTTCGACCTCGCGAGCGGGTACGCCCGCGGCGGGATGAGCGCCTACGTCGAGCTCCAGGAGCGCGAGTTCGCGCTCGAGGAGGCGGGGTACACGGCGACGCGCCACCAGCGGGAGGTCGGAGCGGGCTACTTCGACGCCGTCCTCGGCGCCGTCACGGGCGGCGAGAGCTCGACCCTGGCGCTCAAGGGGTCGACCGAGGAGGCCCAGTTCGAGGTCGCGCCGAACGCATGAGCACGGCCGCGGCCGCCGGTCTCACGCTTCGCGGCCCCGACGAGGCGGGCGTCCTCACGCCCGAGGCGCTCGACCTCGTCGCCTCGCTCGAGCGAGAGCTCGGAGGCCGCCGCGAGGAGCTCTTGCACGCACGCGCCGAGCGGCAGGGTCGGATCCGCGCGGGCGAGCTGCCCGCGTTCCTCGAGGAGACCCGCTCCGTGCGCGAGGGCGACTGGCGTGTCGCCCCCGCCCCCGCCGACCTGCAGGACCGGCGCGTCGAGATCACCGGCCCGGCGGGCGACCGGAAGATGGTGATCAATGCCTTCAACTCCGGCGCGCGCGTGTACATGGCCGACTTCGAGGACGCAAACGCGCCGACCTGGGCGAACGTCGTCGGCGGCCAGGAGAACCTCACCGACGCCATCGAGCGGACGATCTCGGTCGAGACGGGCGAGAAGACCTACCGGCTGAACGACGAGATCGCCGTCCTCCTCGTGCGCCCGCGGGGCTGGCACCTGCTCGAGAAGCACGTCGAGCTCGACGGGAAGCCAGTCTCGGCGAGCCTGTTCGACTTCGGCGTCTACTTCCAGCGGAACGCGGAGCGCCTGCTCGAGCGGGGCTCGGGGCCGTACTTCTACCTGCCGAAGCTCGAGAGCCACCTCGAGGCGCGGCTCTGGAACGACGCGTTCCTCCTCGCACAGGAGCAGCTGGGGCTGCCGCGGGGAACGATCCGCGCGACCGTCCTCGTCGAGACGATCCTGGCCGCCTTCGAGATGGACGAGATCCTGTACGAGCTCCGCGAGCACTCGGCCGGACTGAACGCCGGGCGCTGGGACTACATCTTCTCCGTCATCAAGAAGTTCTCCGACCGTGACGACTTCGTGCTCCCGGACCGCGCGCAGGTGACGATGACGGTGCCGTTCATGCGGGCGTACACGGAGCTCCTCGTACGGACCTGCCACGCGCGGGGCGCACACGCGATCGGCGGGATGGCCGCGTTCATCCCCTCACGGCGCGACCGCGACGTCAACGAGATCGCGCTGGAGCGCGTGCGCGAGGACAAGGTGCGAGAGTCCGACGACGGCTTCGACGGCACCTGGGTCGCGCACCCCGACCTCGTCCCGACCGCCCTCGAGCCGTTCGATGCCGTCCTCGGCGAGCGGCCGAACCAGCTCGAGCGGCTCCGCGAGGACGTCTCGGTCGAGGCGTCCGACCTGCTCGACGTCGCCTCGACGCCGGGCGAGATCACGCCTGCCGGGGTGCGGACGAACGTCTCGGTTGCGATCCGCTACATCGCCGCCTGGCTCTCGGGCGTGGGCGCGGCGGCGATCGACAACCTGATGGAGGATGCCGCGACCGCCGAGATCTCCCGCGGCCAGGTGTGGCAGTGGGTGCGCCACGGCCGCGTGTCGCGCGAGGACGTCGAGCGGACGATTGCGGAGGTCGCAGCCGAGCTGCCGGCCGAGCCGGTCTACGCAGACGCACGCACGCTCTTCGAACGGCTCGCGCTCGCCGACGAGTTTGCGGAGTTCCTGACGGTGCCCGCGTACGAGCGGCTGCTCGAGGTTGAGTGGTCGCCCCAGTAACAACTGGCACCCTCTGGCCGCCTGCAAGCCATCGCATGCCGTCGTCCTCAGTCGCGCCCGTATCTCCGATACGGGCGCTCCCTGCGTCCTTGGCCTGCTCGGTTTTCGGCGGCCACAGGGCACCGCCGTCACCGGGGAGACCACTGGATGTCTGACGGGACGAAGGCCGACGACATCGCCCTCGCGCTCGAGGAGTCGATCGTCTCGGGCGAGATCCCGCCCGGGAGCGTCCTCCGCCAGGAGCACCTGTCCGAGCAGTTCGCGGTCTCGCGGACGCCGGTGCGCGAGGCGCTGCGGCGCCTGGCGGCGCTCGGTCTCGTCAGCTTCGAGCCGAACCGCGGTGTGCGCGTCCGCATGCTCGCGCACGAGGAGCTGCGGGAGGCGTTCCTCGTGCGCGCCGAGCTCGAGGGCCTGGCGACCGAGATCGCGACGCCGAAGATGTCGGCTGCCGACCTCGCCGAGCTCGAGGCGGCGGAGCGCCGTTTCAGCGCCGTCACGCACGAGCTCGTGGAGATGAGCCACGCCGGACGGCAGGACCTGCAGCTCGCACGGGACTGGCTGCACGCGAACCACGCGTTCCACGACGTGATCTACGCCGCCGCCGAGTCGCCCCTGGTCGAGCGCATGGCGAAGGCCGCCCGCCGGACCTTCCTCGCGAAGCCCGTGTGGGCGACCGGGGCCGACCTCGACGAGCTCTTCAGCAAGAACGACCGCCAGCATCGCGCGATCCGCGAGGCGATCGCCGCGCGCAGCCCGCAGGGCGCGCGCGTCCTCGCACACGAGCACGTCCTCTCGTCCGGGCGCCTGCTCGAGGCGATCCTCGACAAGGTCTCGTCGCAGACCCGCGAGCCGACACCTCCGGGACTGCCCGTGCCCAGCGCCAACCTCTGAGAGACGCACGCACTGCGGACGCGAGCGGCCGCCCTCAGGGATCGTGGCGCGACCGGAATCAGCGCTGGCTGATTCCGGTTGCGCTCATCTGGCCAGCGTCACCTTCGAGAGGCCGCGGGGCTCGTCCGCATCGAGGCCCTTGGCCGTCGCGAGGGCCCAGGCGAAGAGCTGGCCCGGGACGACGGAGAGCAGCGGCGAGAGAAGCGGGGAGGAGAGCCGCGGGACGGCAAGGGTGTAGGCCGCTCCCCGAACCGCCGCGGCGGCGCTCCCGCTCGCGATCAGGGTCGCCCCGGCATCGCGGGCGCGAGCGGCGGCCTCGAGGACGGCGGGCAGGGTGCCGTCGTCGGAGGCGATGGCCCATACGGGGAAGAGCGGGTCGAGCGCGGCGACCGGCCCGTGTGCCAGATCGGTGGCTGTCAGCGGCTCGGCCGCGACGCGACAGGTCTCCAGCAGCTTCAGCGCGATCTCGCGTGCCGTCGCGTACTCGGCGCCGCGGCCCACGACGAACATGCGACCCGCGAACGCGAAGGGGAGGGCGAGGCTCGCGATCCGCGGCTCGAGCTCGTGCACGAGCCGGGCGAGGGCGTCGCGCGCCTCGCGCAACCCGGCGGCGAACGACTCCGACTCGCCGGCCGCGCTCGCGGCGAGCAGCCCGAGCGCCGCCACCTGGTTCACGTACGTCTTCGTCGCGGCGACGGCGAGCTCCGGACCGGCCGCGAGCGGCAGCACGTCGTCGGCCGCGGCGGCGAGCGCCGAGCCGGTGTCGTTCGTGACGGCCACCGTGTACGCGCCCCGATCGCGCGCGCGGACGAGGTACTCGACGACGTCGGGCGTGCGTCCGGACTGGGAGAGCGCAAGCGCGGTGCAGCCGCGCATGTCGAGCGCGGCGTCGTAGTAGACGGTCAGCGAGATCGAGTCGCGGAGTGCCGTCCAACCCGGGAGGAGCCCGAACGCGTACACGCCGTAGGAGGCTGCGTTGTCCGAGGAGCCGTGCCCGACCATGCGGATCGTCGTCGCGCCGCGCTCGTGAATCGTGCGCGCGACGCGCTCGAAGGGCTCGGCCCCGTCGAGCAGGCGGGCGAGGGCGTCCGGCTGCTCGCGGATCTCGGCGAGGAAGCGCTCGCCGAGACGTGCGGGAGCCGGGGCTCTAGCAGCGTCAGCTGACGACACGGTCACGACCGTCCACGAGGACGCGCTCGATCTCGAGCTCGTCGGAGAGGACGACGAGGTCCGCGGGCAGGCCGACCGCGACCCGCCCGATCGCGGGATTGCGCAGGACACGGGCGGGCACCTCGGTCGCGGCCCCGATCGCGTCCTCGAGTGTTGCGCCGAGCGCGTGCAGGTTGCGCACGGCCTCGATCAACGTCAGGGTGCTCCCCGCGAGCGCTCCCGTCGGGCCGCGGGCGACGCCGTCGAGGATCTCGATCTCCAGGCCCGCGAGCCGGTACGAGCCGTCGGTCAGGCCCGCCCCCGCCATTGCGTCCGTGACGAGCGCGACGCGACCGGCGGCAGCGCGCCAGACGACGCTCGCCGTCTCCGGTGCGAGATGGACACCGTCGAGGATCACGTGCACGACGACGTCGTCCCGGGCGAGCGCGGCGCCGGCGATGCCCGGGTCCCGGTGACGGAAGGGGCGCATCGCGTTGAAGAGGTGAGTGACGCTGCGAACGCCCGCGTCGAAGGCGGCGTTGGCCTCCTCCGCGGTTGCGTCCGAGTGCCCGCACGAGACCGCCACCTCGTGGCGCAACAGGTGCTCGATCAGCGCGTCGGCCCCCGAAAGCTCGGGTGCGAGAGTCATCAGCCGGACCGGGCCCGCGTCCAGCAGGCGCTCGAGGAGCTCCACGTCCGGGTCGCGGCGGTCGCCGGCGCGGTGGATCCCGAGCCGTAGCTCGGAGAGGAACGGCCCCTCGAGGTGCGCGCCGAGGACGCGGGGCCCGTCCGACGTCACAGGCACCTCGCGGAGGGCGGCGAGGACCTGCTCTTCGGGGGCGGTGACGAAGGTGGGGAGATAGGCGGTGACCCCGGTCTCCAGCAGGGCGTCGCCCGCCCGCCGGTAGCCGTCCGCGTCGGCCTCGAGGAGGTCGACGCCGGCGAACCCGTTCACCTGCAGGTCGACGAGCCCCGGGGCTGCGATGCCGCGCCCGTTCGGGGAGACGAGGCCGTAGCCGGCAGTCCGTCCGTCGGCGACCTCGACGTCGCCGCGCACGAGCCTGCCGTCGACGACCGCGGCCTCGACGCCGAGCCTCACCCGTCCACCGCCCGGCGGATGCTGCCCTGGCTCGTGGTCAGCCGGCGGCGCGCCTCCGCCGCGGAGACGTGCGCGAGCAGCGCGACGATCGCGACCTTCGCCTCGCCGTCGGCGTCCTCGAGCGCGCGGTCGGCCTCGACCGCGTCCGCGCCGGTGGCCGTCTCGACGATGCGCCGGACGCGGGCTCGCAGCTTGTCGTTCGTCGCGGCGACGTCGACCATCAGGTTGCCGTACGTCTTGCCGAGCCGGACCATCGAGAGCGTCGAGAGCGTGTTGAGGACGAGCTTCTGGGCCGTGCCGGCTTTCAGCCGCGTCGAGCCCGCGAGGAACTCCGGCCCCACGACCACGACGACCGCATGCTCGACCGAGGCGGCGAGCTCGGAGCCCTCGACCGAGACGACACAGGCGGTCACGGCGTCGGCCTCGTCTGCCGCCTCGAGAGCGCCGAGCACGTACGGCGTTCGCCCGCTCGCGCTCACGCCGACGACGACGTCGGCCGGCCCCACGTCGAGTGCGTTGACCGCGGCGGCTCCCGCCTCGGCGTCGTCCTCAGCCGCCTCCTGCTCGAGCGCGGCGGCGGAGGGGCCGCCGGCGACGAGCGCGACGACCGTGCCCGGAGGCGTGGAGAAGGTCGACTCGCACTCGGACGCGTCCAGGGCCGCAATCCGCCCCGACGAGCCTGCCCCGACGTAGACGAGCCGGCCGCCGGCTCGCAACTGCGTCGCGACGACGTCGACGAGCCCGGCGATCGCTCCTGCGGCTGCCTTGACGGCGATCGGGACGGCCTCGTCACCGTCGGCCATGCGCTCGACGAGGTCCCGGGTCGAGCGCTCGTCGTAGTCGGCGCCGGCGTCGCCGCCCGCCTCGGTCGGGAGGCCGTCGAGCGAGGCCCGCAGCTCGTCGTGGGGGGAGTCGACGCCGCTTCGCCGTTCGGCCATTCGCACGAGTCTAAGCGCAGTGCGGGTCGGTGGTCAATACCACTTTGGAGAGAATGTGATATTCGGTATAGCCTGGCGCATGGCAGCGATCGGGCTCGAGAACGTGACGAAGGCCTTCTCCGACGACGTCGTCGCGCTCGACGACGTCTCGCTCGAGATCGCGGACGGGGAGTTCATCGCGCTCGTCGGGCCCTCCGGGTGCGGCAAGTCGACGCTTCTCCGGTCGCTCGCCGGGCTGGAGGAGGTGACGAGCGGCCGGATCACGATCGACGGGCGCGACGTCACCGATCTCGCGCCGAGGCACCGCGACGTCGCGATGGTGTTCCAGAGCTACGCGCTCTACCCGCACATGAGCGTCCGCCAGAACCTCGGCTACGGGCTCCGCGTGCGCCGAACCCCGAAGCGGGAGGCCGCGCGGCGCGTCGAGGAGGTCGCCGAGCTCCTCGGACTGACCGCGCTCCTCGAGCGCCGGCCCGCTCAGCTCTCGGGCGGGCAGCGCCAGCGCGTCGCGATGGGGCGGGCGATCGTGCGCCAGCCGAAGGCGTTCCTGATGGACGAGCCCCTCTCGAACCTCGACGCCAAGCTGCGCGTGGGAATGCGCGCCTCGCTCGCGCGCCTGCACGACCGCCTCGGCGCCACGACGGTGTACGTGACGCACGACCAGGTCGAGGCGATGACCCTGGGGCAGCGCGTCGCGGTCATGCGGGACGGGCGCATCCTCCAGGTCGACGCGCCGCAGCGCCTGTACGAGCGACCGCGGGACGTCTTCGTGGCCGGGTTCATCGGCTCGCCCGCGATGAACCTCGTCGAGGCCACGCTCGACGACGGCGACGTCGTTCTCGGAGAGCACCGCCTGCCGCTGCACCCGCTACGACGCCCCCCGCTCGAGCGCGGGGCCGTCGTTCTGGGGATCAGGCCGGAGAGCTTCGAGGACGCCGCCTTCACGACCAGCGACCTGCCGCTGCTCGAGGTCGACGTCGTCGTGCTCGAGGAGCTCGGCTCGGACGCGCACGTCTACTTCCCGGTTCGCGCCGAGAGCGTGACTCCGCAGGCGGTCGAGGCGGAGGGTGAGGACTCGACCCAGCTCGTCCCCGAGACCGGCGCGCTGCTCAACGCGAGGGTCGACCCTCGCACGGCCGCGCGTCCCGGCCATCGGATCGCGCTCACGGTCGATCCGGCGCGATTCCACTTCTTCGACCCGGTGAGCGGCGCGAGTCTCCTCGACTACGACGCGACCGAGGCCCCGGACGCGCTCCCGGTCTCCGGCGCGCAGGGGTGAGCTCGGCAGTCGTGGCACGCTTATGGTATTGACCACTCTCGCCGGTGCTCTAGGATTGGTCTCCCCATGACGAAGCAGAGCGAGACGAGAGACCGCGTCCTCGACCTGATCGAGCAGCTCGACGTCGGCGACGCGATCCCGTCCGAGCGGCAGCTCAGCGCCGACCTCGGCGTCTCGCGCCTGACCGTCCGGGCCGCGATGGACGACCTCGTGCGCGAGGGCTACCTCCAGCGCAGGCGCGGCGCCGGGACGTTCGTGAGCGAGCCGAAGATCGCCCAGGAGCTGACGATGACGTCGTTCACCGACGACATGCGGCGCCGCGGGCTTCGACCTGCGAGCCGGACACTCGACCTGCGCGTCTCGCCCGCCGGCGCGCGCCTGGGTCGTCTCCTCCACCTCTCCCCCTCCGAGCCCGTCGTCGTCGCGAGCCGGCTGCGGCTCGCCGACGGCGAGAGCATGGCGATCGAGACCGTTCACGTCGCGGAGCGGCACGTGCCCGGCATCACCGCGGAGGACCTCGAAGAGCAGTCGTTCTACGAGCTTCTTCGCGACCGCTACGGCATCGTCATCGTCGGCGGGGAGCAGACCATCGAGCCGACCGTCACCGACGAGGACGAGTCGGCGGCCCTCGGTGTCCCGCTGCACTCGCCGGCATTCCGCTTCGAGCGGGTGACCCACTCGAGGGAGGGCGAGATCGTGGAGTTCGTCGAGTCGATCTACCGCGGCGACCGCTACCGGCTCGTGACGTCTCTCAGCCGTCCGCAGGAGGCGCAGCGCAGGCCCCGCCCGCGTGCGGCCGCGGTAGACGGCAGCCGTCTGTAGTTACGTGGCTAGTACCACCGCCCGGCGGCCGAGCCTACGTCTCGCACGGACCTTATTGCGCAGCACAGCGGCCAAATGGCGCGACGAGAGAACGTCCGCCAAGAGGTCTTGACAGAGGCCCAGGAATGTGGAAGCCTCCCCGCTGTGGCAGATTGGTATAAACCACTTGGACGACCTCCCCGCGAGCCTGCCACGTTGGTGCGGGGCGTCCAGATGCCGCGGGAGATGCGTATGAACGTTCGTCACTTCGCTGCTGCTGCGCTGGTCGCCGCGCTCGCCGTCATGGCGATCGGAGCCACTGGCGCGTCCGGGCGTAGCAGCGCGGACACACTGACCGTCTGGTTGCAGGTCGACGCGCAGTCCGGCTGGCCCGACGTGGTCGCGGCTGCCACCGCGCAGTTCAAGAGCCAGAACCCGGGCTGGGACGTCGACGTGCAGTACCAGACCTGGGGCACCCACCTCGGGAAGTTCGACGCGACGCTCGCGGGCGGCAATGCACCGGACGTCATCGAGATGGGCAACACCGAGATGACGAAGTACATGGCCGCCGGGGCATTCCAGGACCTCTCGGGCGCGTCGTTCCCGAACCAGAGCACGTGGCTCGAGGGCCTCGCCGCCTCCGGCCGGTACCTGGGCAAGACCTACGGCGTGCCCTACTACGCCGGCTCGCGTGTCGTCACCTACAGGACCGATCTCTTCCGGCAAGCGGGGATCAAGAGGCTCCCGACGAGCCTGGCCCAGTACACCGCCGCCGCCCGGAAGCTCGCGGCCCGCAACAAGGCGAAGAACTTCTCGCCCGTCTACATCGCCGGCACCGACTGGTACGTGGCGATGAGCTTCGTCGCCGACTTCGGCGGCACGATCGCGGTCCAGAACAGCAAGGGCGGCTGGGTCGGCACGCTCGACCGGCCGAAGGCGCTCGCCGGGCTGGCGGCGTTCAAGAAGTTCTTCAATGCCGCCTCGCGCGCGTCGAAGGTCACCGACGAAGCCCGCCCGCAGCCGTACGACGTCTACTCGCGCGGCGGCGCAGCCTCGATGATCGGACCGGGCTGGTTCAGCTGCTGCGTCGGCACGCACAAGGCGGCGACGGGCCAGTTCGTGATGCCGAGCCACACGAAGGGCCAGCCGATGCCGGGCTTCCTCGGCGGCTCCGACCTGGCCGTGCCCATCGGGGCCGACCGGGACAAGGCGACGGCCTGGATCCGCGCGTTCACGGACAACGCCTCGATGACTGCCCTCAGGGCGAAGGGCAACATCCCGAACACGACGAGCATGCTCGGCTCGAGCGTCAACGAGCGGGCTGCGCGCCGGAGCTGGTTCGTCCCGACCGCGAAGCACTGGGTCAGCGTCGAGAATGGGAACATCCTGCGCACGATGCTGGCTCGCATCCTCACCAACAAGATGACGATCAAGCAGGCGGCCGAGGTCGCCAGCGACAACATCGCGTTCACCCTCAACCAGCGGTAGGGACGGAGCACGGGGCGTGGCACCTCCTTGACGAGCAGCCAGGCCCCGAACATGACGGGCACCGCCGCCGAGACCGGCGCACCGAGGTCTCGGCGGCGGCGCTCGTTCGCCGTGCGCGGGCTGCTCCGGGGCTCCGTCCCCTACCTCCTCGTCGCGCCGGTGCTCCTCGTCATCGCGGCCGTCCTCGGGTACCCGCTGTACAAGCTCGTCACCCTCTCGTTCCAGCAGTACGGCCTCCCGGAGCTGATCCAGCGGAAGGGCACGTGGATCGGGCTCGACAACTACGAGTCCGTCCTGCGCGACGAGATCTTCTGGGACACGCTCGTGCGCACGATCGTGTTCACGGCCGCCTGCGTCGGCCTGACCATCGGGGTCGGGACGCTCCTCGCGCTCCTCCTCGTCCAGGTCTCCCCATGGGTGCGCGTTCTGCTCACGGGCGGGCTCGTCCTCGTGTGGTCGATGCCGCCCGTCGTCGCGGTCCAGGTGTGGTACTGGATGACGAACTTCGAGAACGGCGTCGTCAACTACGTGCTGACCGAGCTCGGGATCGGCGACTACTCGCAGCACGACTGGTACGCGACGACGTTCTCGAAGCTCGCGATGGTGACGCTCCTCGTCGTCTGGGCGGCGATCCCGTTCGTGACGATCACGGTGTACGCGGGGCTCGCGCAGGTGCCGCGCGAGCTCGTCGAGGCGGCCGAGATCGACGGGGCCGGCCCGGTGCGGGTCTTCCGGGACGTCACGTTCCCGATCCTGAAGCCGATCCTGCTCATTCTCACGAGCCTCTCGATCATCTGGGACTTCGGCGTCTTCACCCAGCCCTACCTGCTCATCGGTGCGTCCCATCTGGACGCGACGAACTACCTGATGGGCGTGTACGTGTACATCGAGGGCTACGGGCACTCCGACTTCGGGCGCGGCGCCGCCATCTCGATGCTGATGCTGCTGATGGTCGTCGCCCTCAGCGTCGTCTACGTCCGGCGCATGGTGCGGATGGAGGACGTCCGTTGAGCTCTGCACTGGAAGCGCAGCCGCTCGAGGCCGTCACGTCCAGGGCGCCACGCCCCGCGACCGTTCGCCGGCGGCGCCGCAGACGGGCCGCGAGGGCGGCGTGGAACCTCCTCGGGCTCGCGGTGTTCGCGGTGATGGTCTTCCCCGTGTTCTGGATGATCTCGACCGCCTTCAAGCCGGACGTGGAGATCACGAGCCTCACGCCGACCTGGCTCACGACCTCACCGACGCTCGACCACTTCCGCGACGCGATGGACCCGCAGCAGCATCCGGGCTTCTGGGACGCGGTGAAGAACAGCCTGGTCGTCGTCGGGATCACCGTCGTGCTCTCGATCGTGCTCGCCTTCCTCGCCGCGGTCGCGCTCGCGAAGTACCGCTTCACGGGGCGAAAGCTCTTCGTCGTGCTGATGATCGGGATCCTCATGCTCCCGGCCGTCGGGCTCGTGATCCCGCTCTACGTCGTGCTCGCTCGGTACGGGCTGACGAACCAGGAGGACCCGCTCCCGACGGGCGCGCTCGCGGGCCTGATCGTGACGCTCCTCGCCTTCCTTCTCCCGTTCGCCGTCTGGACCCTCCGCGGGTTCGTGCTCGGCGTGCCGCGGGAGCTCGAGGAGGCGGCGATGGTGGACGGCTCGAGCCGGCTCGGCGCGTTCCTCCGCATCCTGCTCCCGCTCGTCGCGCCAGGCCTCGTGGCGACCTCGATCTTCGTCTTCATCACGGCCTGGAACGAGTACATCTTCGCGAACGTCATCCTCTCGAGCCAGTCGAACCACACGCTGACGATCTGGCTCTCGTACTTCACCGGCACGAGCCGGAACACCGACTGGGGCGCGCTGATGGCTGCGTCCACGCTGACCGCGATCCCGGTCGTCATCTTCTTCCTGCTCGTGCAGCGCAGGATCGCCTTCGGACTGACGGCCGGCTCCGTCAAGGGATGAGCCGGGCCGCATGAGCGCCGAGCTCGAGCGGCTCGCCGCCGCATGCGTCCTGCCCGGGTTCCCCGGCCCGGTCGCGCCGGACTGGCTGCGGCGGCGGCTCGCCGAGGGCCTCGGCGGCGTCGTCCTCTTCGCCTGGAACGTCGCGAGCCGCGAGCAGCTCGCGGCCCTGACCGCGGCACTCCGCGCCGAGAACGAGAACGTCCTGATCGCGATCGACGAGGAGGGCGGCGACGTCACCCGGCTCGAGACCGAGCACGGGAGCTCGTATCCCGGGAACGCAGCCCTCGGAGCCGTCGACGACGTCGACCTGACCGAGCGGGTGGCGGCCGCGATCGGGGCGGAGCTCGGCGCCGTCGGGATCAACGTCGACCTCGCGCCGGTCGCCGACGTCAACACGAACCCGCTGAACCCGGTGATCGGAGTGCGCTCGTTCGGCGCCGACGGCGACCTCGTCGCGCGGCACGTGACCGCGTTCGTGCAGGGTCTCCAGAGGACGGGCGTGGCCGCCTGCGCGAAGCACTTCCCCGGGCACGGCGACACCGCGGAGGACTCGCACCACGAGCTCCCGGTGGTCGCGACGCTCGAGGAGGCGGCGCTGCTCCCGTTCCGGGCGGCTGTCGAGGCCGGCGTGCGTTGCGTGATGACCGCGCACATCGTCGTCCGCTCGCTCGGCGACGAGCCCGCGACGATGAGCCCGCGCCTGCTCCGGGAGCTGCTCCGCGACGAGCTCGGCTTCGACGGGCTGGTCATGACGGACGCGCTCGAGATGCGGGCGATCAGCGCGACCGTGGGGGTCGAGGAGGGCGCAGTCCGCGCGCTCGCGGCCGGAGCGGACGCGATCGGCCTCGGCCACGACCTCTTCGACGAGGCGACCGGGAGCGTCATCGCCGCGATCGCCGACGCCGTGCGCGCCGGCCGGCTCGCCGAGTCGCGGCTGGTCGAGGCCGCAGGGCGAGTGCGTGAGGCCTCGCATCCGTCCCGGGCCGCCGCCCCGGAAGAGAGTGTCGACTCCTCGATCGGGCGCGAGGCAGCTCGCCGTGCGGTGGTCGTCGAGGGCACCGCGGACCTCGCTGCAGGGCCGCTCGTCGTCGAGCTGGCGCCCGAGCCCGGTATGGCGGCCGGCGCTCTGCCCGAGGGCCCCGGGGACTGGTTTGCCGAAGTCGTGCCGGGAACGGACGTCGTTCGCGTGCACGACGGCGACGTGGGAGACGCGCTTCTCGCGACGGACGGCCGCCAGGTCGTCGTCATCGCGCGCGACGCCTACCGCCACGCCTGGCAGCGCGACGCGCTCGTTGCGCTCCTGGCCGCGGCCGAGAAGGCGGTCGTCGTCGAGGTCGGGCTCCCGCACTGGCGCCCCGAGGCCGCGACGAGCTACGTCGCGACCTACGGGGCGGGGCGCGTGAACGTCCAGGCGGCGGCGGAGCGGCTATACTCCGAGATCGCGACGCGGGGTGGAGCAGTCAGGTAGCTCGCCGGGCTCATAACCCGGAGGTCGCAGGTTCAAATCCTGCCCCCGCTACTGGTGACAGTTCCGGAGACGGCTCCAGAGATGGAGCCGTTTTCGTCTCCGGGCAGCGCCCGGGAACCCCTCGTCGCGGGCGGTGTTTCGGGCTCTGCTCCCGGCGGTACTCCGTTGGAAACCGGCCGCCAGGCGGCGTCTCTGCTGCGCCGTCGAGCGCGCCGAGCTCGACGAAGGAGGGCCGCGGATGCCGGAGTTGATGGTCGACTTCATCACGTCGCTCGAGGGGTACGGGGCGGCCGACGGCTGGCCTGGCTGGTGGGGAGTGGAAGGGCCCGAGTACCTGAGCTGGCTCGGCGACCAGCCGGAG
>Ga0075418_10002475_pt1 | contig 21155 bp, 20 predicted proteins | sample SoiMetdeltSBSDD2_FD_81776 | JGI IMG/M metagenome (GOLD analysis project Ga0075418, IMG submission 81776) | Bulk soil microbial communities from a Populus tree surrounding site in Tennessee, USA - Soil MetaG P. deltoides SBSDD2 | ecosystem: Environmental > Terrestrial > Soil > Tree plantation...
TAGCAAAGAGCCGGAGTTAATTCTGGCCCTAAACCCCGCGGAACTGGAGACGAGGATTGTGACGCACGAAGTCCTCAAGTATGTGTGCCCGATAGGTGGCCTCATAGGAGCTACTGCTTTGCTTGCGGGCTTCGCGAGATTTGCGGCAACACGAAAAATGAGTTGAAAGAAGCCAGCGCCGGATGGGGTCCCTGCTTGACCTGGTTGACATTTGCTTTCGACTGCTCAAAAGGACCGGGTCACTTGTTTACATTTGGCAGTCTCAGGCATACGCGCTTGGATCGAGGCGTTATTGCCCAAACAGTATGTGAACAACGTGAAGCCCCTCCTTGCGTCTCAATCCTTCAAACAGATCTCCTCTCTGGGTGAACTCGTTCGATACATCCACTTGAAGCCGGTGCGAGCCAGAATTGCGAAGGGCGGAGATGGTGCCAGGTCTGCGATTTGCGATTCTCTGCTGCAAGACAAGACCAAGTTCAACAGTCGTTTACAGCCGACCTTTATCAAACTGGGAACGACCAGCAATCCGACTAGCCTGCTCTGGAAGAAACCCGACCGGGCGACGCAGTATCGGAGTTCGCTAGGGAAACTACAGAACTATGAAAGCACGGGGGAAATCAGGCATTAAACTATTTGATCTTTCTCAACTCTTCAACAGCACTTCATCCAACGGCCTCACCTTATAATCCTCGTCGAAGAACGCCCAGCGTACGATTCCTTTTGTGTCCAGGACGTAGGTCGCGGGTTTTGAAATCTTGCCGTCGGGAAGCGATCTAATTGCCTGCCTGAAAACGCGGTCTGGCCTTCATTTCTTTCGCCGTAAGTAATCGATGTACTCACGCATCGTCTTAGCATCGGCGGCGTCTGGAACCAACTTCAAGTAGACCTCGTACGCATCCGCAGCTTCGCGAAAGCGATTCTGTCTCTCAAGCGCTTTTGCAAAGTTGTAGTGAGCTTCGGGCCAGGCGGTCTTCTCCTGTTCTATCGCTAGCTTGAATTCCTGCTCAGCCGCCTCCGGCTGATTGCGCTCCAGCAGCGCGATTCCAAGATTGTAGTGGGCTTCGGCGTATTTGCCCGTTGCTTGCTCGATAGCGGCTCGGTACTCGATGATCGCTTCATCGAGACGCCCCTGCTTGTAGAGTGCAAGCCCGAGAAAGTGCCGAGCCCGGATGGCTACCAGTCGAGACGGACGCTCCAGTACGCGACGGTATTCCTGCTCCGCCCCAACATAGTCATCGGCGGCATACAGCAGCTTCCGCCAGGTTGTAGTGAGCCTGATATGAGTTCGGCCTCACAGCCACCGCCTGCCTGAATGCCTCGATCGCCTGCGAGTAGTCTCGCTTACCGAAGAAGGCCGAGCCCATGTTCAGATATGCTGTGAAGATCGGACGTCCTGCTTCCTTGATAGCTGCGCGAAATTCTTCGACCGCTTCATCATACCGCCCGAGGCCCGTCAGCTCCCCGCCGCGGGTCACGCGTCGAAGCACTCGCTCGGGTAACACTTCGACTCCATCATCACTTGCTTGAGTTCCGGTTGGACGTTGAGGTTTTTGAATCGACGCTGCCAGCGCGGCGTGATTCCCACAGGCCACTCCCGCGCAGGAGATCTCCAGTACGGCGGAAATGACCAGGGTCATCAGAAGGCCCGAATATGAACATCTATTCTTGCTCATTTGTCATGAAACGATCGAGCATTAACGGCCTTCGGGTTGGGTTGAGGGAGAGCGGCTTCAAGACTGGAACAACCTGCGACACCATTGGACTGAGGCTAACCACGCTCTTCGATCGGGACGTACTTCAACCCGCGGGGTCCGATGTACTCAGCCCGCGGTCGAATCAAGCGGTTGTTCCGATACTGCTCGAGCACGTGTGCAGTCCATCCCGAAATTCGACTGCAAGCAAAGATAGGCGTAAACAGATCGGTCGGGATACCGAGTGCGTAATAAGTGGATGCCGAGTAAAAATCCACGTTTGCGTTCAAGTGCTTCTCGCGCCCAACGACCTCTTCCATCTTCCTCGACATCTCGTACCATTTGGTTTCGCCGGTGCGCTCGCCCAGTTTCCGCGACATCTCGACCAGGTGAGTTGCTCGCGGATCAACGGTACGGTAAACCCGGTGGCCGAACCCCATGATCTTCTTTTTCTTCGCGAATGCATCCTTGACCCAGGCCTCGACCGCATCGACGCTGCCAATCTCGAGCAGGTTTTTTATCACGCCCTCGTTTGCGCCGCCGTGAAGCGGTCCTTTCAGCGTGCCAATCGCCGACACGACTGCCGAATACATATCTGACAATGTGGCTGCAGTCACGCGTGCTGCAAAAGTCGAAGCATTCAATTCGTGGTCGGCGTGAAGGATGAATGCGACATCCATCGTACGGGTAGCAATCTCGTCGGCGGCTTCACCCGTGAGGGTATACAAGAAGTTGCCGGCGATCGAGAGATCGCTACGCGGATGAACCGGTTGCTGCCCGTTACGAACCCGTTGGAAGGTGGTGACGATTATCGGAAACTTTGCGGTGAGCCGCACAGCCTTTCGCTCATTTGCTTCGATCGAATTGTCCGCTCCATCCGGATCGGCGATGCCAAGAGCCGAAACCACAGTCCGGAGCATGTCCATCGCATTAGCTGTTTTCGGAAGCGTTCGGATCAAATCAATGGTCTCAGCGGGAAGCCCGGCCTCTGCGTTGAGCTGCGACTTGAGCGCGGCCAGTTCCGCCGAGGTCGGAAGCTTGCCGTTCCACAGGAGATATATCACTTCTTCGAAAGTCGCGTGTTGCGCCAGGTCATGAATGTCATAGCCGCCATAGATGAGTTTGCCTTCTTCTCCGTTGACGTCGCTTATTGAGGATTGCGCGGCGACGATTCCTTCAAGCCCGGCTTTGGCGACGTTTGCTTCACTCGACATGGTTATGCTTCGTTCCTTTCGGTCGCGGTTGACGCCAGGGCGCTACCGGTGACTCTCGTGGGTGGTATCCAACATCGAAGAATAGAATACGGGCGCAACCATGTCAACGATGGCCAGTTTTTAGGGAACGACTACCTCAATCTCGGTGCCTCGACGACCCTCAACCACTCGCGCCGCAGACTGACGCGGTACTGCTACTTCCAGAAATCCCGCGCTACCAAAGTAAGCAAAGAGTTCGTTCTGATTGGCTTCGGCGAAGTGTGTCAGCACTCTAGCCGCTTCGTGCGTGCCGACTTTCACTCGCGCTCCGGCGCGAACAAGCTGTTCCGTAAGCTCATTTGATGTGATGTTTGTTATAAGATTCCCGAACCGGTCTACGTGAATTACAGTTCCACGAATCAGTTTTTCAGAAACGACGGTCGGGGTGGGCGTATTAAACCTGACCGGATCGCTAACCTCGTTGCCCATCATCCGCCAATCGATCAGCTTCGACACGTAGCCGGCGCACGGAGCAAAGACATCGCGGCCATGAAAAGTGTTGGAAACCGGCTGACGAAAATAATGCTCGGCGGTAAAACAGACCACTCGGTTGATCTGCTCGCGCTGATAAACGTAGCTGAACACGCCGTTGTCGGGGCCAATAAAGTTATAGTCATCAGTCATCGCCATAATCGGCCGCCGAGACGATCCGACGCCCGGATCTACAACTACTACATGAATCGTATTCTTGGGAAAATCCCTGTAGCAGCACATTAGCGTGAAGGCTGCGGTATAAACATCGTGAGCAGGAATCAGATGCGTGATATCAACGATTTCGGCAGCAGGGTTGACGCAATTAATAGCGCCCTTCATTGCGGCAACAAAGTAATCGGCCTCGCCAAAGTCGGTGGTCAAAGTTATCAAAGGTCTCTTTTCTGACATTTTTGCTCCAAGGTGGATCGTTTGAGGGCTGACCCATTCTATAACGGCAGGCAATAGTCTCGGAGGTGGCAGCTGGTTCGGGATAACCCTCGCCGCTCTCAGCAACTCGCTACAGAGTCGTGAGAAGCTTTCTGTCCCGCTCGTAGCTGAGTTTGAGAAAGGCCTTGTCAACGTCGACCCAGACCGCTTGATCTACTTCTTGTCCTGGAACGTGAATCTCGCCGCTGACGCGCTCCATCAGGAAATAATGGACTACCTTGGGTCGGGGCGCGCCGTTCTTATTTGCGCGATAGGTGTAATGCATCGTCCCGACCTCGCGGATGATGCGGCATACCAGCCCCGTCTCCTCTTCTACTTCGCGCAACGCGCCGCGTTCGACAGTCTCGCCGGGATCCAGTTTACCCTTGGGAAAAGACCAATCGTTGTAACGCGGGCGATGCACGAGAAGGATGCGTCGGGTACCAGTGGAGGTATCAATCACGATTCCGCCGGCAGCTACAATTTCTTTAGTCATTCGTATTTTCTATTTCTATTTGCAATTTCCTATTTGCTATTTGGGTCGCGTCCGCGTGCGTAGTCAATAGCAAATAGAAAATAGCAGATAAAAAATAGTAAATAGACCGCTTCCTTTGACAGTCTCAGAACCCGAAGTCTAGTCTGTTGACTATGAGCGCCAACTTCGCCGATCCCGCAATAAGGGTCGTCTTGATGCCAAAGGATACGAACGCCCACGGCACAATATTCGGCGGGGTGATTTTAAGCTACATCGATATCGCCGCGGCTATTGAGGCGCGTAAACACACAACTAAACAAATCGTCACCAAAGCGATGCACGAGGTTGTTTTCGTTGCTCCGGTGTTTGTTGGCGACATCGTCAGTTTTTACACCGAACTTGTACGCATCGGCCGGACGTCGATCACCGTCAAGGTGCTGGTTGAAGCGGATCGCGCTAAGCAACCCGGCACGTGCGCCCGAGTCACCGAAGCCGAAGTGGTCTACGTCGCGGTCGATGAGAATCGGAGACCTATCCCGGTTCGCGATTAAACGTGATCCAAAGGTTTTCAGCTCTAACGCCTTCCCGACCGCTCCTCCTGCAACTCATACAATGCATCTGAAATCTGTTTCCTCGATTCGCTTCCTAGAGACGAACGCGCGTTCATTTATCGGGAGGAACCGGCAATGATTTCTCGGCGTATCCTTGAATGGTGGCTGGGAGAGTCGCACTGAGATAAGATTCAACCAAGGAGTAGTAGCCGATGCCCAGTAAGCTTGATGAACTGAGACGAAGAGCGGAAGAAGCCGCGCGCCAGCTTGACGAGAAGTTCGAAATCAAAACGAAGCTCGACAAAGGAGCGCGCGCGACGACCGACGCCCTTCGCAAAGGCGCCGAAGTCGCTTCGTCGACGATCGATGCCGCGCGCGACGAAGTCTCTCGAATAGACCGCGAACACAAAGTAAGCGCGCGGGTTAGCGACAGCGCTCGCCGGGCTGCTGATGCCGCCGACGACGTTCTCCGACGCTCCGGTATCAAAGACAAAGCCACTGACGCTGCAAGCGGCGCTTCCAAAAAGGCCGGCGAGGTGTTCGACGATGCAAAGGAAAAAGCATCCGACCTCTTTGGCGATGCGCGGCGGTACTACGACAACGCAACCGGAGCCGCTCGCGCAAGCGCGTCGGCGGCGCGACTACCGTCCTCGCTTCTCAACACCATCGCCAGCGCCCGTCGATGGGCGAAGAAAAACCCGGGGAAGGCGGCCGTTGTCTCACTCGCGTTTATCGCCGGCACGCGCGCGGGTTCAGCTTTCTCCTCGCTTGACGTGGTGCTGCTCGGCGCGGGCGGCGCTGGAAACTGGATGTTTCATTCCGCACTCGTACCTTATGGTCTGAGGAAACTCTCAGAGAAGTACGAAACGCATTTGAAGCGTCAGGAAGAGCTGATACGCGATGGCAAACTCACGGAAGCTGAACGCGCCCGAATAAAGTTTCAGCGCGACGCAGCTAAATACGTGGGGGCGCCGCTGCTGGGGGCATTCAGCGTTGCCGCCGGCGCGGGGCTCGTCTTCGAGGCAGTTTCAGGCGGCGCCGTAGCCGGTTTTCCGATCAACATAGTGCTTGGAGGAAACCCGCTGTTGTCCAGCATATGGCTTTTCGGCAATGGTTTGGTCTGTTTTTACAACGGCTATAAGTTCTTCATGATGGCGCTGGCAGACCAGGAAGATGTTGCCCGAGTCGTACGCGACATCAAAGGCCTTCTCCCCGCGGAAGTAGTAGCATAGACTTCGGTCTATGCTACCCCCACGCCCTCAAGTTAGCGTCGCGCTCCTCGGATTCGGGAACGTAGGTCGTGCATTCACCCGACACGTGCGGTCGTTACCTGCGAACCAGATCGAGATACAAATCCGGGCGGTCGCCGACAGCAGCGGCGGCATATTCCTGGATAGCGATTCGCAAATCGATCGCGCGATTGAGTACAAGGATGCTGGGCTGAGGTTGCGGGAGTCGGGTTTTGAAATCATCCGCGATCCCGCAGACTTTGTTCGAGAGCTTTATCCGGCAGGAATCCCGTTGCTTGTTGAGTCACTCCCCACAAACATAGCCGACGGACAACCCGCGCTCGAGTTGATCGCAACCGCACTGGGGCAAGGCACAAACGTAGTCACAGTGGACAAGGGGCCACTCGTGCACGGTTTGGACGCGCTCACGGCATCTGCGCTGAGAAGCGGCGCACGGCTCGGCTTCAGCGGCACAACCGGTGTGAGCATTCCGGATGAGCTTGCAGACGATCGAGTGCTGGAGATTCGAGGTGTCCTGAACGGAACTACAAACTACATTTTGACGGAGATGCAGGAAGGCAAGCGCTTTGATGAAGCTCTCGCAACAGCTCAGGCTAACGGGATTGCCGAGCCTGATCCTTCTCTCGATGTGCTGGGCTGGGACACTGCGGCAAAGATACTGATTCTCGCGAAGTCGCTGATGGGCGCGAACGCCGGACTCGCCGAGGTCTCGCGGATTGGCATCGGCCCGGAGACCGAATCGCTGATCAGCATCGCGCGTGAAAGTGGCAGAGTTGTGCGTCTGGTTGGCCGGGCGCGGATCTGGCAGGGGCGAGTGCGTGTCAGCGTCGCGCCAAAACTTGTTGAGGAAGATTCACCATTCTATTCGGTGTCCGGGACCTCCAAGGCAGCGGTTTTCCGGACAGAACGTCAGGGAACAATATTGACGCAAGCGCGATCTGGACGTGATGCAATTTCGCAGACAATACTCGATGACATAGTGCGAATCACGTCAGCGTGTTAAGAGGTTGGGCCCGTCTACGTCTCATCGGAACCGTTAAGTAAATCCTCAAACGACAACTGCGGGCTTGGCTCCTGTCCCTGATCAGCGTCTCTACCGTCAGGAAAATGAGACGCCGAATGTGGCCGGAGCGCCTTCTGTACATCTCGCAGGTTAAAGCGGATCAATCTGTCGGTGAGAAGAACCGCCGGTATTCGGCCGGCACGTCGAAGCCTGTGCACGGTCGCTTCGCTGATCTGCAAGACTTCGGAGAGTTGGCGGGCGGTCAGGTAGTCAGCACGCTTGTCTTTTGGCTGGTCCGGCGTTTCGGTATCGCCAGTCTTCGGGTGAGGTTTTTGTCGTTCGGCTGCCAATTATTTCTTCACCGGTTCGAGTGAGAAAGATAAAGGAACAGATTCGGACTCGTTTACATCGACGAACTTCTTGTCAGCTTTGTACCCGTCAAGCGTGGCGAGTATCTGATACCTGGCGCGCGCGGCGGGCACGCGAAAAGCGAATTCGCCGCGATTGTTGCTGGTATAGCTCAACGAAAGCTTCTTAACTCGCTTACCATCCTTTTGCTCATCTTCGTTGGGCACTCGCTCGAGCTTGAGGTGCACGCCTGGCAGCGAAGCCCCCTGCGAATCGAAGACCGCTCCCCTAATGAGCGATGTGCGTTGACCCGCTTTCGAGAGCCGGATTGTTTTTACGGTAGTCTCTTTGCCTTCCTCAACCTGTTGCATTTCAACAAGCGTTCCGCCCTGATAACCTTCGGCGTCAAAGCTGACGGTGTAGTCATCCGGCACAAGTTCGAACGAAAAACTTCCCGCTTCATCGGTCTTTGTTTCCTTGAGCGAGCGGTCACGGCTTCGCATCGCGCGCACTTCGGCGCCGGCGATCGGTTTGCCCTTCTCGTTTTCGATTTTGCCTTTTAGTGTGCCCGTGCCCTGTTCCGCGGCAAACGCGAGGAACGGCAGCCAGACCAGAGCAAGAGTGCTTATTAGTATCCGGTTTATCACGCTTTCATTAACATCCGATGCTGTGGTGTTCGTCTAAGTGAGTTTGATTTTGCGGTTTCGCTCTGAGAAAAGTCAACTGAAGTCAGTTAGGTTTAAGGTCAGAGTTTCTAGTTTCTGGTTTCTGGTTGCGGTTTGTGTTTTCCTGATTCAGCCTACGTGCCATGAGCCGAACCAGAAACCAGGAACTAGAAACCAGAAACCCTAAACTCTGAACCCTTAATGCTATCATCGCTCTAATGAGGGTAATTGGCGGAATCCATCGCGGCAGAAGATTGCGCACGGTGGGGGGGCTCGCGGTGCGCCCGACTTCAGACCGATTGCGCGAGACGCTGTTCAATATCCTGGCACCCAAGATAGCTGGCAGCCGCTTCTTGGACATTTGCGCGGGATCAGGTGCCGTCGGCATCGAAGCATTGAGCCGCGGCGCTGCAGCGGTGACATTTGTCGAACTTTCGCGCGCCGCGTGCAGGATCATTAAAGCAAACCTGCAAGTACTCGGCGCGCAAAGCAGCACAACAATCGTCAACGGCGAAGCTGTGTCAGCGCTGAGGCGTCTCGAGAAGGAATCTGAGCGCTTCGACATTGTCTTCTTTGATCCGCCTTATTCTTCGGGAGTTTATAGTCAGGTGCTTAGGCAGTTGGGGCTCGGCGGCGTTCTTGAGGCCGGGGTGATTGTAATCGTCGAGCACCGGGCAAAGACTCCGCCCGAACCAGAGTACGGAAAGTTAAGGCTCTTTCGTGAGGTGAAGCAGGGCGACTCAGCGCTCGCGTTTTATGAAGTGCTCTGAGATTGATAGCGGCTGGCATGCAGGCATGTCCGCCCGTTAAACACATGTTACTTAAGACCTGTTTGTACGCTGGCTGGACGTGGGTGGTGTACTCAAAAGGCGCACCGAGTACTACTCCCAAACAGAAACTTAGGGAATGGACCGATCGACGGTGACGAGCCGGTGCAGCTAAGCCACAAGCCGTCGAGAGGATCCGCCGAGATTCTGTATCACCGATCAAATTAGCGCTTATCTCATTCTCGGGTAGGCGGCCGATAAAAATGATGGAGAAATCGAATGGAGTGAGAGTGCTTAATTACGGGAGGGCGGTGAGGACCCTCCGAAAGGCGAGTCAATTCACGATCACAACTGTCCGAGTATCTGATTCAGCAAGTTGGCGATCGTACCTAATGGGCCAGTACCATTAAGCAGATTCGCTACTGCGCATAGGAGGTTTCCAAGCAGGTTTCCAGGACCGGATTGCGCATCTATATCAAGAACAATCTTATCTAGATGGACCACCAGACCTAGCAGATTAAGATCCACGGGACCAAGCTCTAAGTGCAGAATGTCACATGTAGCCCGCGCCGTGATGGGCAGCACTATATTGGTGACAAATGACGAGATAACCCCAGCAGCATTCGTTAAGGTGCCCGTCAGCGTACCAACTGCGACAAGCTGGCCATTCTGAACAGCAAACCTCGTAAGATTGAAAACGGCATTGAGAGTGCCGCCAACGACTGTTCCAACTACGGGCACGCTGATGCCACTGGGAGCTGGCTCAGGCCGTATCGGGGCGGACATTGCCGCCATTGGTGTTAACAGCGAGGCGCATAACAACAGCGCAAGCAGGGATTGTCGTACTTTCATTTGGTGATTCTCCTTTACCCTTTGTTCGTTCGTTTAAAGCCTGGGGAGTTGAACTGCCTAGGCGAGTCCACAACCTCCCTTAAAATTGGGAGGTAATCAGAACAATGCACACTGTATGCCGCCTCTAAGGCTGAAGGTCAGTAATTTCTTTTACTGGGACGTAAAGAAAAAGAGGAGTTAAGCGATGCCGAGATTTAACTGAGAGCAGCAAAGCTAGCTTGGGCCGCAAAGAAGATTACTTTGAACCGGGTTGCATCGGCTGACGAAAAAAGGCGGCCCCGAAGGGCGCCTTTTCATATCTCGCTATGGCTAGGTGCTTTGGGTCCATGCTAGTATCGCCGCCGCAACGCGACTCTGCACACAAATTGGTTCTCGAGGAGATAAGAGCTGATGCGCCGTGCAATCTACCCGGGATCATTCGACCCCATCACCATGGGTCACCTGGACATCATCGAGCGCTCAGCACAGCTCTTCGATGAAGTCGTTGTCGCTCTCCTGTTAAACATAGAAAAGCAACCCATGTTCACAACCGAAGAGCGAGTCGAAATGATCCGGGAGGTCATCCCTCTGAGCAATGTGCGTGTGGGGACATTCGAAGGATTGCTGGTTCATTATGCGAAACAACAAAAGGCGCAGTTCGTCGTTCGCGGCATTCGAGCTATCTCGGACTACGAATACGAACTACAGATGGCGTTGATGAACCGGCGGCTCGAACCAAATGTCGAGACGGTCTTTTTGATGGCCGGCGAAGCCTACTCCTACATCAGCTCGCGACTCATCAAGGAAGTGTTCAAACTTGGTGGGTCGATCAAAGAGCTAGTTCCGGAATTGGTTGAAAACCGAATGCGCGATAAGATGAAAGCTGGTTAAAGCGGTCACAACTATCGGCGAGTGACGGATCACTGGGGCAATTTGAGATGAAGGTATGAGCGGCGATAAGAGTCAAAGGCAAATGGACTTCATCCTCGCGCAGCAAGCCCGGTTCAATGAGCAGCACGCCCGGTTCAATGAGGAAATGATCAAGCTCGAAGAGAAGACCAGGCAGAATACGGAAGACATAACAAGGCTAGTCGGAGCAGTGATGAACCTAACGCTCCACGTTGAGGAGAACACCCGGCAGATAGCCGACTTGATCGAACACGGCAAGCAAACCGACAATCGAATTGCCGAACTGCGCGAGGAATCCGATGCGCGTCAAAAGGACGCCGATTCGCGTATCAACGCGCTTATCGAGGTAGTTGAGCGGTATTTCAGCAACGGTAAACACAGTTAGCTTCACAACAAACGCTTTCAAGTTTCTGGTTTGTAGTTTCTGGTTTGTAGTTTCTTGTTGAAACCCAGAAAACTACAAACCAGAAACTAGAAACCATAAACCATAAAACGAATCCGGGAGCCAGGGTTGACGACAACAAGGTCCAAATTCACAGAGTCCGACAACGTTGCCGGCATGGAAGTATCTTCAACGCTGGCCGTCTTGATGGAAGCCGAGCGGCTGAGAGCCGAAGGCATCGATCTGATCGATCTTGGCGCAGGTGAGCCTGACTTCCATACCCCGCGCAACGTAAAAGACGCCGCCGAGCAAGCCATCGAGAACAACTTTACGCGTTACACCGCAACAAGCGGCATAGCTCCGTTGCGAAAAGCAATTACCGATATGATGATGCGGGATTTTGGCGCGAGCTATGATCCCTCAGAAGTCCTCGTCACGATGGGTGGCAAGCAAGCCATTTTCAATGCAATGGCCACACTGCTAAATCCCGGTGATGAAGTCCTGATACCTTCGCCTTACTGGGTCACGTTTCCGGAGATCGCGAAGTTCCTGGGCGCTCGCCCGGTAACGATCGACACCGAACCGACCGGCTTCCTGTTAACCGCCCGCTCGGTCAGCGATTCAATCGGACCGCGGACGCGATTGCTGATCGTCAACTCACCGAACAATCCTACCGGTCGCATCATTCCGCCCGCTGAGTTTCAAAGAATCGTCGAAGCGGCCGCCGAACGCGATGTCTGGGTGATCAGCGACGAATGTTACCTGTATTTCGCATATCCTCCCGCCGAGCCGTACACCGCGGGTCAATTGCCAGAAGACCTGCGTTCGCGGGTGATGATCTGCGGATCGTTCTCCAAAACTCATGCGATGACCGGTTGGCGCCTTGGTTTTGGCCTTGGACCAAAGCCCTGGATTCAGTCGATGCTCAAAATCCAGAGTCATTCGACATCCAACGCAAATTCAATGACCCAGAAAGCGGCCGTAGAAGCGGCGATCGGCCCACAAGACTCGGTGCGCTCGATGATCGGCGAATACCTACGGCGGCGCGATTGGGTTGTACCGGCATTGAATCAGGTGGAGGGCATCGAGTGTTCAATGCCTGAAGGCGCGTTCTATGTGATGCCGAACGTAAAGCGATTGCTCGGCGGAAAAGTGCGCGACTCCATCGAGTTCTCAAGGTTGCTGCTGGATGAGGCGCGGGTGGTTGTGACAGCGGGTTCCGCCTTTGGGATGGAAGGCTACATAAGGATTTCGTACGCAAACTCGCTGGAAGCGATCCAGGAGGGTATCCGGCGGATCGAAAAGGTCGCAAAAATGCTGCTCGAAGGCTGAACACTGCAACGCCCGCGCTGTCTTTTCTCAGAATCACCAACGCAGACGCTATTTAACAGCAAGGCAGTCTGGCCCTCCAGCGCGGGAAGAGGGATAAGCCCGTCGGCGCTCGCACATCCAAAGCGAAGGCACCCGTCAAAAAACGGCCGCCTTCACGCTCGCTGGCTTACCGAATCAGAACTTCGTGATGCTTATATCCTGGTCGCCTTCTTCTCTGAACTTCTTGAAGAAGAAGACCGCAAAGCAGATTAGCGCTACAAACAAAAAGATCCCACCGACTACCAGGTCTGTTCTTTTGGCCGCGGCCTCGGCCGTGTACATGTATTGATAGATAAACCAAGCCCCTGCCCCAAGGCCGACTACTCCTACAAGCAAAAGCACATTCTTCATGGGCCCTCCAGTCAGAGATAAAGCCTCAGATTTAGGTTTTCAAAACTGCGCCGTGTGGATTTCTACCGCTCTGCGAGTCCGATTATACACGAAAACCAATCGTGTCAAGAGCCCGAACCGTCAGGTTTTTGAATTCGCACCCTCGAGAGTTAGGGACGCTGAAACAGCGACGGGCTCCGGTTTTCCTGAATCAGCTCACCCGCCATTTCATAGACCGACTCCGCCGACGCCCGACTCCTTGATGAGCCCTTTGCCAATCTGTGCGTAGCTGAGGACGGAGCTGTGGAAGAACCAGCGTCTGCGATTTCGACTACCGGGGTCCTTAGCTCCGTGGCGATCTGGGCTATTGCGGGCTCATCGGTGATCACAAGGCTCGCGCGCGCGATTGCCGCTATCAATTCCAATGCTCGCGGCTCAGTGAGCCGGATTGCGCCAGGTGGAAGGAGTGAGCCGACGGCCCGGCTGAATGAATCATCCGACGGCTCATCGGCAGCGATTATCCGTGCACCGAAATTGTTGGAGAGTCTGATTCCAATCTCCACAAAAGCTTCAACCGGCCAAAAGCTATGGCTCCCCGGATTTGCGCCATAGAGCAAAACTATCAACTCGCCGCCGCGCGAGCCGCTGCTTGCGAGGCGACGCTCGAATCGCGCGTCCTCGTCGACCGACGGCACGATTGCAAACCGCTTGTCACACATCTCTACGCCGAGCTGTTGCAGGACATTTTGGTGGTCCGAATGAGACGGCTGGCCGGCTGACGGTGACGTGCCGCGAAGGTCCAGCAAAATGCTTATCACTCGCGGAAGCCTGGAAGGAGTGAACACTCGAGCGCGCATCGCCAGTCGGGAAACCAGAAGCGTTTCCAGATTCGGCGAGAAATCGAGGACCACATCGAAGTTGTAGCGTCGCGCGCGTCCAGCAAATCCGAACACGTTCTTCAAGCCTCGCGACCGGCCCTGGTCCGACGGTCTGACTACGCCTAGTGAAATGGTTTCGTCGACCAGGCCTTGTGCCGTCAAGAGCTCGGATGTTCCGCATGGCGCCGCACCAACGAGCAAAGAGTCGGGATAGGACGCCCGGAGCGCTCTTACGACCGGGAGCAATGCCAGCGAGTGCCCGAAGGGCGACGCGTCCATTGCGAGTATTGAACGAGCCGGGTAAAGCATGCGCATGGATTATACAGCGAAGGGTCAGAAAGGACGGAAGGGACCGAAAGTACAGAGGTCGGAGGTCGGAAGTCAGAGGTCTGAAGTTGAACCGGACTTCTGACTTCTGGCCTCTGACTTCTGACTCTGACTTCCGATCTCTGTCCTTTTTGTCCTTTCCGTCCCTTCTGTCCCTTGCGTCGATATAGACTTGTGTAACACGATAGAATTTTGTCTCGGAGCGACGAATGGTCACAACGGGATTTCAGGCGCTGTTGTTGGGAACGGGGGATCACGGAAGGGTTTTGCTGGCGCTGTTCATTGCGCTCCTTGCAGCAAAGCTCGCCGCTGAGCTGTTCGAGCGCATTCGTCAGCCTGCGGTGGTTGGCGAGATAATAGCCGGCATCGTTATCGGCCCCGCGGTGTTCAACATTGTACAGCCTACGCAGGTTCTCGATGCGCTGGCCGAGATCGGAGTGATCTTCCTTCTTTTTACGGTCGGGCTCGAGACCCGGCCAAGCGATATTTTCAAGGTCGGACGGACCGCGACTATCGTGGCGATATTGGGAGTGGTGGTGCCGTTTGTTGCCGGTTGGGGACTGCTCTCATTGTGGCCCGGGCATTCCTGGATAGAGGCCACCTTTCTCGGAGCGGCGATGGTCGCAACCTCGGTGGGGATAACCGCTCGGGTTCTATCCGGGATGGGATTGATCACCGCCGAAGCGAGCAGGGTGATTCTGGCCGCTGCGGTGATCGACGACGTGATCGGGCTTCTGGTGCTTGCGGTCGTCAGCAATATGGTCACCGGCCAGGTGAACTACCTGAATATCGGACTCATTGCGCTGCTGGCAATTGCTTTCACCATCCTGGTTATCACGTTCGGCTCGCGCGTCGTCAATCGAGTTAAGCAACCGGTCAACAACTTGAAAATAGACCATTCGCTGTTGATGTTCGCGCTGGTTCTCTGTTTTGGGTTAGCCGCCGTCGCCAACCTGATTGGGATTGCCGGAATAATCGGTGCGTTTCTTGCCGGAGTTGCCCTTTCGGAAGCGACGGACGGCACGAAATTGCACCAACAATCCCAGGCGCTGACTGAGTTCACCACGCCTTTTTTCCTGGTAGCCATCGGAATGAAGCTCAATCTCGCGGTGTTCCTGTCGGCGCCGGTGATCTTGCTCACTGGTGTTGTCATAGTTCTGGCGATCATAACCAAGCTGGTCGGTTGCGGGCTTGGCGCCCTGGGGATGGGCCGGCGTCGCGCGATCCAGGTTGGCGTGGGTATGATTCCAAGAGGCGAGGTCGGGATTGTTGTGGCGCAGATTGGATTGGCGATGGCGGCGGTGAGCGACGTGATCTACGGAGTCGTGCTTGCGATGTCGGTGATCACGACGCTGGCGGCTCCGCCGTTCATAAAGCTGGCGTTCGCCGCCGAACCCCCAACCAGCCAACCAAGCGAGTATGATTCAGAACTGCAGGTGACCATCCGTTAAAAAGGGCGTCACCAAGATTTAGTTCGTGGACGCGCGAGATACCGACAGGAGTCTTCTTCCTAAACAATGAGTCGGTTACTGATCGTTTCGAATCGTCTACCGGTTACGGTAAAACTTGATCGAGGTGATTTCGCAATCAACAGGTCTTCCGGCGGATTGGCGACCGGGTTGTTCGGTCCGCACGAGCAATCGGATTCGTTGTGGATCGGTTGGCCCGGAGACGTTTCCCGGTTCGATGGCAACCAGCGCGCTCGGATTGAACGCAAGTTGTCCGACCTTCGTTGCGTCCCCATTCACCTCACGCCGGCGGAAATCACCCGCTACTATGAAGGGTTTTCCAACGGGGTATTGTGGCCTCTGTTTCACTACTCGACCGACAAGGTACAGGGGGACGCGTGGAGCAACTGGAAGGTATACGCAAACGTAAACCAAAGATTTGCCGAAACGGTCGCCGAGCATTATCGCGCCGGCGACATCGTCTGGGTTCACGACTATCAACTAACGCTTGTTCCAAAAATGTTGCGCGGTTTAATACCCGATGCGCGAATAGGCTTTTTCCTTCACATACCGTTTCCTTCTTCTGAAGTATTTCGCATCCTGCCGTGGCGCGCCCAAATCCTCGAAGGTATGCTCGGGTCAAACCTGATTGGTTTCCACACATATTCGTACTTAACGCACTTCACCCGCGCGATTCTTCACGTTTTGCATCTCGAAGCGCAAAACGCAAGAGTCCGGTCGGGTGAACTGGATGTGCGACTAGGCGTGTTCCCGATGGGTATCGATGCCGCCGAGTTCAGCCGGATGGCCGATGAAGACGGCGTTCTTGCAGAGGTTGCGTCGATCAAAGAGAAAGGTGGAGGCCGAAAGCTGCTCCTTGGCGTAGACCGGCTGGATTACACCAAGGGTATCGCCCGTCGAATGCTCGCAATCGAAAGACTCTTTGAGCTCGAACCATCGCTGCGGAGAAAGATCCGCCTGGTGCAGATCGTAGTTCCGTCTCGCACAAAAGTCGGGTCCTACCAGCAATCTCGCAGAGAATTGGATGAGATCGTCGGGCGCATCAACGGGCAGTTCGCTACGGTTAACTCGGTCCCGATTCACTATCTGTATCGCTCGATTGAACCACGACAACTCGTAGCTCTTTATAAGGCTGTGGATGTGATGCTTGTTACCCCTTTGCGCGATGGAATGAATTTAGTGTCGAAGGAGTTCGTAGCCTCGCGCACCGACGAAGACGGAGTCCTGGTACTAAGCGAATTTGCCGGCGCGGCGGCCGAGCTGGCGGAAGCGCTTCACGTGAATCCTTACGATCTGGATGGCGTCGCCCAAGTAATAAAGAATGCGTTGTCGATGCCCCACGAGGAGCGTCGAGCGCGAATCCGCGCGCTGCGTCAACGGGTTCGCGCATATGACTCCTATCGGTGGGCCGAAACTTTCATCGATGAGCTGAGATCGTCCCCGGATACCGGTAGCGTTCTGATACATTCAATCTCATCTCAGGAGGAGATCGCAGATCTAACACGCCGGCTTCGAAGCGCTCCGCGATTGCTCTTACTGTTGGATTACGACGGCACGCTTGTTCCGTTTGCGAGCACGCCCGATCTGGCAGCGCCGGACGCCGAGGTGAAAAAGCTGCTGACCGCGCTCGCAGAACGTCCCGGCACGATGGTTCACGTGGTGAGCGGGCGAACTCGCGAGACGCTTCAGAGGTGGCTTGGGGGGCTGCCAATAGGACTTCACGCCGAACACGGTTATTGGTCTCGACTGCATCCGACCGGCTCGTGGGAGCCGCTTAACGAGAAACCGTTGGAGTGGAAGCCAAAGGTGATAACGACTTTGGAACAGTTTGTGTCCGCTACACCGGGTTCGCTGCTTGAAGAAAAAAGCGCGGGTTTTGCCTGGCATTATCGAATGGTAGATCCCGACTTTGGAGCGCTCCACGCCCGCAAGCTGGTCCTGCGATTGGAGCGAGAACTCGAAGGCCTCCCGGTCGACATTCTATCCGGCGACAAGGTTGTGGAGATTCGCACGCAAGGGATCAACAAGGGAATTGTGGCCACGTCGATCATCTTAGCCCAGCCCGGCCCGTTGACCGTGCTGGCAATGGGCGACGATCAAACTGATGAAGAACTATTTGCGGCACTCCCTGGATACGGGGTCTCAGTTCACGTTGGCTCGCGCGCAAGCCGCGCTCACTACCGGCTTGCCGACCCGACCGCCGCGCGAGCCTTTCTCACCAGCCTGCTCTAAGCTCCGCTCAACTTGTCACTCAGGCTGCAGATCTTCCTTTAGCAAAAACCAGAAGAATCCATATCCATTCAACGACAGCTGATAAGGCCATTCCCCAATCCTCGGGAAGCGGACGCCTCCGGACATTTCAACCGGCACCCGTCCCTCGTACCCCCTCAAATCCAACTCGGTCGGTTGCGCGAACCGCGAGAGATTAAATACACACAGCACGATGTCATCTTCGTGCCTGCGGACAAACGCAAAGATTGTCCGGTTATCAGGCTTTACGAACTCGAGCGAACCTCTCCCAAAGACCGGATGCTGCTTTCGCAGGTGGATTGCGTTGTGCATCCAGTGCAAAAGAGAAGTTGAATGACGCTGCTGCGCCTCGACATTAACCGACTGATACCCGTAAACCGGATCCATAATCACCGGGAAATACAGCATGGCAAAATCAGCTTTCGAGAACCCCGCATTGCGATCCGATGACCATTGCATCGGGGTTCGCACTCCGTCGCGATCACCTAGATAGATGTTCTCTCCCATCCCGATCTCGTCGCCGTAATAAAGAAACGGGCTTCCCGGCAAACTAAACAACAGCCCGTGCATCAACTCAATTCGTCTGCGGCCGTTGTCAAACAGCGGCGCGAGCCTTCGCCTGATCCCCACGTTTAGACGCATCCGAGGATCTTTCGCGTATTCGTTGTACAGATAGTCGCGTTCCTCGTCGGTCACCATCTCCAGCGTAAGCTCGTCGTGGTTTCGCAAAAACATGCCCCACTGGCAGTTCTCGGGAATCGCCGGTGTCTTCTCCAGCACCTCGACTATGGGTCTTCGGTCCTCTTGACGCAAAGCCATGAACAGCCGGGGCATGATCGGGAAGTGATACGCCATCTGGCATTCATCGCCATCACCGAAGTAGGCGACAACGTCCGCTGGCCATTGATTCGCTTCCGCCAGCAAAACTCGGCCGCTGTATTGACTGTCGACGTGCGCACGCAAGCGTCGGAGAAACTCGTGAGTCTCCTGAAGGTTTTCGCAATTGGTCCCTTCGCGCTCGAACAGGTACGGAACGGCGTCGAGCCTCAACCCATCGATTCCCTGATCCATCCAGAACGAGACTACATCGATGACTGCTTGCTGGACTTCGGGGTTTTCGTAGTTGAGATCAGGTTGATGCGCGAAGAATCGATGCCAATAAAACGCGCCGGCTTCCTCGTCCCATGTCCAATTCGAACGCTCGGTGTCTACAAAGATCACTCGGGCATCCAGGTACTTCAAATCCGTGTCGCTCCATACATACCAGTCGCGTTTTGGCGAGTCGGGCGACTCGCGGGCTTCCTGAAACCATGGATGCTGGTCGGAGGTGTGGTTGAGCACAAGATCGGCTATGACTCGAATGCCGCGAGAATGCGCGGCATCGAGAAAGTTCTTGAAGTCGTCCAAAGTGCCGTATTGGGTGAGGATCGAAAAATAGTCGGAGATGTCGTACCCGCCGTCACGAAGCGGCGACGGGTATATTGGCAATAGCCATATGCAATCAACGCCAAGCCACTCGACGTAGTCGAGCTTCTCGATCAGTCCTCGGAAATCGCCAATGCCATCGGCGTTGGAATCGCAGAAACCGCGAACATAGATCTCGTAGAAAATTGCATCCTTAAACCAAAGAGGATCATCGGGAAGTCGGTCTGTTGCGGTCATCGAAACGAAACCCCTGGATCTCCTGGATTTCAATACTTCATACATCAAACCATCGCGGCTTGTGTGGGTGCAAGCGGCGGCGCGGAGACGGTACGAAAACTCCCCAACACCCACAACTTCAGTTGTGGGTTCTTTAGTTTCAGCCTACGGACGGCCTGACGTACTCACCTTCGTCACGCGAGGCTCCGGTCCCGCGGCGCCACTCGCGGCGCGAGTGGCGCCGCGGGACCGGTGAATGGAGAACCTGTTTAGCAACCTAGGCAAAAACTAAAGAACCCCCAACTGAAGTTGGGGGTATTCTTTGGACTTTCGCAGCAGACTCACGAGGTCGGCGAAGGGTTGGCCACACCACCTTGTTTCGTCCTATTTAACGAGTTCGAAATCCATCCACTGAGTCGTCCAGCGTTCCTTCTCCTTTGCGAGCCTGTCTCCTACGATTATCTGCAGCACATACTCGCCTGGCGCAAGATCGTCGCCAAGCCGCAACCGGCCCGAGGCGGGAATATGTTTCCAATCGGGCTCCTCACCGACCGTGAGAGGGATGAGCTTTCCCTCGAACACCGGCTTGCCGTCCTTAAGCAAGATAAGTTGTGTCTCGAGTTGTGGCCTTTTTGTCGTGGGGTCAAGTTGAGCGTTGTAGATCAGAAATCCGTAATCCAGAAACGTTCCGCGCTTGAGCGCACGCACCGCCGGGGTGCTCGCTGGATCGATCGCCTCGACAACCCCTTCGGTGCTGCCCGCGGTTGGTTCACCAGATCCCGGCGCCGTAGCTTTTTTGGCGGTAGCCGGATCATAGCCTGAAACAACCAGCCCCGAGAGCGTCAGCCGGTTCTTACCAATGTCAGGAACATCAATGAACTGACTGGCTGAGCCTACTCGCTCGGCGCGCGGGTCGCGCACCGCAACCCGCAACTGGTATCCCCCGGGTTTCTTGATCGGCACGTTCAGCGCATACGTGAACCCCTGATCCAACAGCTTCTGAAAACCGCCGGCGCTCACGCTCAAGTTGTAACCGCGGGCCTCGCGATCCACGATCTCACCGTTGCTTCCGAAGGTGAATGCAACCACCTCGATCGTGGCTTTGCGCACGCCGTCCTCTTCGTCGCTAAATTGGATATCGCGCGCGTCGATATGCATAATCGAGCGCATGAAAGAGCCGGCCGTTGGTTCGTGTCCAAAGAGTGATGTTAGTTTTAGGTGAATGTCCCCCGACGTAAACGGCGACGTAATCGCCTTCACTATTTGTTGAGCTCCGGTGTTACTGGGGCTCGCCTCTTCATCCGAGAGGCCATAGAAACCGGTCCGCGACCGTACCCGCAAACCGGCTCGCTTTACTCTCAAACTCAAATTGTGAAAAGTTCGTTTTCCCTGCTCCGCCTTGAAGCTCGAATGTTCCGGGATATAGCCGACCAGATAGTAGCCTTTTTGATCATCCAGGACGCGGCCGAAACCTTCCGGTATGTTGTTTGTGTTTCGGACAAAGAATCCGCCGGTTTGATTCGCCAGGTAGTTCAGACCGCCTTGCGACGCGAAAAGCTGGTTGCTGCGGTCCGACGAAACTTGAGCCACATCAGCCGTGGAATTAAAAGCGGTGTTGTCCGCCGCGGTCAGCCCAGTCGGTTGAAGCCCTCGAACATCCATTGTGTAGACCACCACCGACGCGCGATTCGCTGCATCAACTAGCCGCCGCATCGACTCAAGGACCCGATAGTCCGTCGATCTTAAAAGCTGAATGCCATCGGACATGAGCACGACTGACTTACGACCCGGCAAATCCTTCAACCCACGCACGATCAATCCGACCGTACTCAGCGTGCCGGTTGTAAACATCTCTTCGCGAGAA
>Ga0075418_10002476_pt1 | contig 21154 bp, 21 predicted proteins | sample SoiMetdeltSBSDD2_FD_81776 | JGI IMG/M metagenome (GOLD analysis project Ga0075418, IMG submission 81776) | Bulk soil microbial communities from a Populus tree surrounding site in Tennessee, USA - Soil MetaG P. deltoides SBSDD2 | ecosystem: Environmental > Terrestrial > Soil > Tree plantation...
CGGCGAGCGCCGGGCCGAGCGTCGAGAGCAAGAACCGCCTCGTCGTCCCGACGCCGAGCTTCGCGCTGAGCGGCCTCGCCACCGTCTGCCCCGCGAACAGGACGAAGCCGAGGGCGCCGGCGACGCCGGCCCCGATTCCATGGTGGCGGTCGAGGTATGGAATCAACCAGGCGCCTACGACGACCGGAAGCGCGTTGACGAACACGAAGAGGAGGTCGGCTCGATAGAACGACCAGCTTCTGAGGAGCTTCTTCAGGCCGGCCATTCCCGCCCGGCGCATGCGCTCGATGACCGGCATCCGACCGAAGAGAAACGGGACCGCTGCAAACCCGACCGCCGCCGAGATGCCGAAGTTCACGCGCCAGTCCACCCCGGTCTCCGCCAGCTCTCCCCCGACGAAGAGAGACAACGCCAAGCCGGTCGTAATCCCGCCCCCGTACACGCCCAGCAAGAGCGCGCTCTGCATCGCACGGGCGATGATCGGGCACGCGATCAGTGCCATCCCGGTGCCCAGGCCGGCAAAGGCGCGTCCAGCGAGCAAGCCGCCGAACCAGGGGGAGACGGCGGCGATGACGCCGCCGACCCCCATCAGGAACCCGCCCAACCGCGCCGTCCATGGAATGCCGACTCGCGCCTCGAAGGGGCCACTGCTGAGCTGGAAAACCGCCATGGCGATGAAGAAGACAGACGTCATCAGGCCGGTCTCGCCGAGCGAAACGTCGAACTCGTCACTCACCGGCGTCGCGGCCGGCCCGACAACGCCCGCCGCGTATCCGAAGCTCGCTCCAAGCAGCACGACGCCGATTCCGACACGTGACGCAACAGCCCCGGCCACGGCCGGACGATATCGCGCTATGCGGGCGGGACCCGCATCACGGCACGAGCCGCCGACCTCGTCACTTCGCCGCCCGAACGGCCGCTTCGTAGATCGGGTCGTGGCCGAACTGGTCGAGCTCGGCCGAGAGCTGCTGGCTCGGGTCGGGAGCCTCGCCGCGAGGAGCGCTGACCCCTTCTCCGTCGACGGAAACCGAACGAATCTCGTCCGCCTCCTCGTGCTCGAGCGCGATCTTGCGATCGAGCCGCGAGCGGAGCCAGCCTGCGAGCAGCAGCGCGTCCGCCTTCGGCCCCGTGACCGCCACCTTGTTCACGTCCGCGATCCCCGGCCAGAGCTCGGCGAGCATGGCCCGCCAACGGAGGGAGCGTCGGAAGGCGATATCCGAGATCGCCGCCTTGTCGAAGCACTCGGCCAGGAGGGCGTAGTCCGCAGGCAGGTCCTCCCACTCGCTCGAGTCGACGATCATGCGATCGACCACCCGCAGCAGCTGCTCGAGCTCCTGCCGCCCGAACGCCGGGCGTCCGCGCCAGCGCGAAAAGACAGGAAGGTCGGAGATCAGCAGCGGCTCGACGATGCTCGCGGGCGAAGAGGCACGCGCACCGCAGAGATGCAGCTCGACCACCTCGGCGAAGACGCGGCGCGTCTCACCCGGCAGGTCGAATCGGTAGACGGACACGGTCGCGTCGATCGCGTCCCTGCCAGCCTCGGGGTCGGGGACGAGCGCAATCGTACGGGATGGATGCGCTTCGGCGAGACCGGCGAGCGTGCCGCGCGCCGCCTCCAGCCAGTGCTTCGGCACCCACGCAGTGTGTGTCATCACGCTCGTCCGCAGGTCGGATTGGCCGTCCGTCGTCCGCATCTCGCAGAGGCGCTCCTGCACCTCGGCGATGGAGATATCGTCGCCGTGCCACTCGTCTACATGGGTCGTGTCGGCTGCGGTCACGGCTAGAACCGCTGCCAGGAGCGGCCGTCGCGCTGGATGAGCTCGTTGGAGGCCAGGGGTCCCCAAGTGCCGGCCGCATAGTTCGGAAAGACGGGCTTGTCGCGTCGCCAGAAGGCGATTATCGCGTCGACCAGCGACCATTCCTCGTTCACCTCGTCGGCGCGCGTGAACAGCGTCTGATCCCCGAGCATGATGTCGAGGATGAGGCGCTCGTATGCCTCCGGGATCCCGGTGCGGAAGGTGCCGCCGTAGAGGAAGTCCATGTGCACCGGCCTGATCGTCATCCCGGAGCCCGGAACCTTCGCGCCGATCGAGAGTGCGACGCCCTCGTCCGGCTGGATGTGAACCACGAGCATGTTCGGGCGCAGACCCTCGCCCGCGATCGCCTCGAAGGGCGGATGGGGAGCTCGCTGGAATTGGATCGCGATGGTCGTCTCGCGCCTCGCCAGCCGCTTTCCCGCGCGCACATAGAAGGGGGTATCGGCCCAGCGCCAGTTGTCGACGAACAGCTTGGCCGCGATGAACGTGTCGGTCATCGAGTCTGGAGCACAACCAGACTCGTCCCGGTACGCCGGAACCTCCTCGCCCTCGATCCAACCCGCCCCGTACTGCCCGCGCACCACGTGCTTGGGTCCGGGCGTATGGAGCGAGCGGAGGACCTTGACCTTCTCGTTGCGGACGGATTCGGAGGTGAAATCGATGGGCGGCTCCATCGCGGTCAGTGCGACGAGCTGGAGCAGGTGGTTCTGGAAGACGTCGCGGATCACGCCCGCCTTCTCGTAATAGCCTGCGCGGTTCTCGATCCCGATCGTTTCCGCAACGGTGATCTGGACGTGGTCAATGAACTGGCGGTTCCAGACGGGCTCGAAGATCCCGTTCGCGAACCGCAGCGCGAGCATGTTCTGGACCGTCTCTTTGCCCAGGTAATGGTCGATTCGGAAAATCGACGATTCCTCGAAGTCCTTGGCCAGCAGTGCGTTCAGCTCCTGGGCCGACTGGAGGTCCCAGCCGAAGGGCTTCTCGACAACGAGCCGGTCCCAGCCGCGTTTCGACCGCCGCTTGCCGATGTTCTCGACGAGCGTCGCGATCGCCTCGGGCGGGACGGCGAAGTAGTAGACGCGGTTCTCGGCGGTGCCCAGGTTCTTGTCCAGGTCGGCAAGCGTCTTCGAGAGCCTGTTCCACCCGCTCTCGTCGCCGAAGTCCATGGAGATGTAGCGCATGCCCTGGGCGAGCGGCTCCCAGATCTCGTCGCGGAACGAGTCACGCCCGTACTCCTGCACCGCCGCCTTCATCCGCTCGATGAAGTCCTCGTCGCTCTCCTCGGTGCGGGCGACGCCCACGACGCCGAAGTTACGGGGCAGCAGGTGCCGGAAGGCGAGGGAGTAGAGCGCCGGGAAGAGCTTGCGCTGCGTCAGGTCGCCGGAGGCGCCGAAGATGATGAGCGAGCACGACTCTGGAGTGCGCGCGAGCCCCAGCCCTTCGAGGAGCGGATTCTCCTCCTGGAGCTCGGGTGCGAGTGTCATGACTGCTTTTCCAGGTGGCCGCCGAACGCGTGGCGCATGGCGGAGAGGAGCTTGCTCGGGAACTCGGCCTCGCCTCGCGAGGTGAAGCGCTCGTACAGGGCGGTCGAGAGAACCGGAGCCGGGACGGACTCGTCGATCGCCGCCTTGATCGTCCAGCGGCCCTCGCCCGAGTCGGACACGTGGCCGGCGTACCCGTCCAGGTCCGGGCTGTCGACGAGAGCGGCCGCCGTCAGGTCGAGCAGCCACGACGAGATCACGCTCCCCCGCCGCCACACCTCCGTGACGGCCGCGAGGTCGAGGTCGTACCGGTAGTGCTCCGGGTCGCGCAACGGAGCGGTCTCGGCATCCACCTCCTGTTGCGCGCTGCCGACGTTCGCATGCTTGAGCACGTTTAGGCCCTCGGCATACGCCTGCATGATCCCGTACTCGATCCCGTTGTGGACCATCTTCACGAAGTGGCCAGCACCGCTCGGCCCACAGTGGAGCCAACCCTTCTCGGGCTGCGCGGGCGGCCCTTCGCGACCAGGGGTCCGCTCGGCTGCCTCGATGCCTGGGGCCAGATCGTCGAGCACCGGCTCGAGCCGGTTCACCGCCTCCTCGTCTCCACCGACCATCATGCAGAAGCCGCGCTTCAGGCCCCAGACGCCCCCCGACACCCCTATGTCGAGGTAGTGGAGCCCCTTAGCCGAGAGGTCGCCCGACCGGCGAAGGTCGTCGATGTAGTAGGAGTTGCCGCCGTCGATGATCGTGTCCCCCTCCTCGAGGTGCGGTGCGAGCTCGGTGATGACGCTGTCGACAACCGCCGCCGGCACCATCATCCAGACCGAGCGCGGCTTGTCGAGCTGCTGGACGAGCTCCTCGAGGTTGCTGGCAGTCGAGTCCGCGTGTCGGTCGTACGTCTTCATGTCGTGACCGCGCTCGCTGAGGCGATCGGTCATGCCGCCGCCCATGCGGCCGAGTCCCACCATGCCGAGCTGCATCAGAGATCCTCCAATCCGAGTCGAACGATGGGACGGCCGCGCTCCTGCAGCGACGCGAAGTCGCCCGCCGCCTGGGCGCGGATCAACTTGCCGAAGCCGAAGTCCTTGCCGGGGATCGGGATCTCGCCGCCGGTGTCGTCCACGAGCTGGACGAACCGCCCGATCGGCGGACCCCCCTTGTGCAGCTGCCCGGTCGAGTGCAGGTAGCGCGGGCCGAACCCGTGGGTGGTCACGCAACGGGTGCGGGCACGGATCCGCCCGACCAGCTCCATGATCCTGCGCTCGTTCTCCTCGGTCGGGTCGACGAATGCCTGCACGCAGATGTAGCTCCGCTCCTCCGCCCCGTCCAGCAGCTCGTCGAGCGAGCCCGTCGGCTCGATGTCGGGATCCTGGCCGCTCCCGAGGATCGCGTTCGTGCGGTCCTTGGCCGACTGGACGTCCGGCTGGTTGAAGGCGTTGATGCCGAGGATTGCGCCGGCCACTGCGGTGGCGAATTCCCAACGGAAGAACTCGGCGCCGAGGTCGTACGGGTCGTCGAGGCGAACCTCGCCGTGCTGGCGATCGGGGCCATTCGGCGACTCGCCGGGAGCCGGGACGAGCCCCTTGCCGTCCTTGCCGGTCGATTCGGCGATCAGCTGCTCGGCCCAGAGGCCGAACCCGCCAGGCGTATCGTCGATGCAGATCTTGTCTCGGCCTTCGCGCCAGCCGTTCCCGAACTGGAGGCCCAGCTCGAGGCCCGGGTTCTCGCGCCCGCGGCACGCCTCGGCCATCTCCTTTGCCCGCGCCCGAAGCCGATTGACGTCTGCACCGATCAGTGCGGCCGCCACCAGCCCGAATGCGGAAAGCGCCGAGTAGCGGCCACCGATCGTCGGCTCGCCGTGAAAGATCGCGTGGAATCCGCGCTCCTCGGCCAGCCTCTCCAGGTCGGAGCCGGGATCGGTGACGACGGCGAACTGCTCCGGCTTGCGGCCGGCCAGCTCCCAGAAGTGATCCAAGTGGGACCGAGTCTCGAGCGTCGTCCCCGATTTGGATGATGCGACGAAGAAGGTGCGGCCGAGGTCGACGGACTCCTGCAGCCGCCGGATCGCCTTCGGGTGGGTCGTGTCGAGGACGTGGAAGGTGCTCGAGCCGAACGTTCGGCGCAAGACCTCGGGCGCGAGGCTCGATCCGCCCATCCCGAGCAGGACGTAGTCAGCGTACTGCCCGACCGGAGCCGCCGATAGATCCAGATCGCGGAAGGGCTCGTCCAGCCATCCCAGCCATTTGGCCTCGTCTTGCCCGGTCCAGACGGTCGGGTCGCGCTCCCAGATTCGCTCGGTCAGCTCGGCCGCGTCGACGACGGTCATGCCGACACGAGCTCGCCGCGCTTGGACTTGATCCCCTCGATCAGCTCCGCGAACGAATCGCTGAACTTCTCGACGCCCTCCTTCTCGAGCACGGCGGTCACGTCGTCGTAGTCGACGCCGACCGCGGCGACCTCGTCGAACACGCGCTTGGCCTCGTCGATCCCCTCCGTCAGGGTCGCTGCGACGCGGCCGTGGTCCTGGAAGGCCTGGATCGTCTCCTCGGGCATCGTATTCACGGTCTCAGGGCCAATCAGCTCCTCGACGTACATCGTGTCTCGGTAGTCCGGATTCTTGACCGAGGTGGACGCCCAGAGGCAGCGCTGACGGGTCGCGCCCTTCTCCTCGAGCGCCTTCCACCGGTCGGTCGAGAACTCCTCGAGGTAGGTCTGGTAGGCGAGCCTCGCGTTTGCAATCGCGAGCTTGCCGCGGAGGGCGAGCGCTTCCTCGGTGCCGATCGCCTCCAACCGCTTGTCGGCTTCGGTGTCGACGCGCGACACGAAGTAGCTCGCGACCGACGCGACCCGACTGGGATCGCCGCCGCTCTCGATCAGCCGCTCGATCCCGCGCTGGTAGGCCTCGATGACCTCCTTGTGGCGGGAGAGCGAGAAGAGCAGCGTGATGTTGATCGAGCGCCCGGCGGCGATCGAGTCCTCGATCGCGCCGAGCCCCGGCTCCGTGCCGGGAATCTTCACGAACAGGTTCGGCTTGTTGATCTTCTCGTGCAGCTCGTTGGCCTGCTGGAACGTCGCCTCGCGATCGAAGGCCAGGTTGGGATCGACCTCGATCGAGACGTAGCCGTCCCGGCCGGCCGTCTCCTCCCACACGCGGTGGAGGAGCTCGCACGCGTCGCTGACGTCGCGCTCGGCGAGCCGGAAGAACGCGTCCACCGTCTCGCAGTGCTCGTCCAGCAGCTCCCGCAGTTGCTCGTCGTATGCGTTGCCGTGCGAGATCGCCTTCTGGAAGATCGTCGGATTGGAGGTGACACCTACGACGGCATCCTCCTCCATCATCCGCTCGAGCTCTCCCTGCTGGATCAGATCCCGGGAGAGATAGTCGATCCAGACACTTTGTCCGAGCTCAGAAAGTTGGTGCAGCCGGCTCTTAGCCATTCCTCGTCATCCCCTTTGCATCCGACAGATTTCATTGCGCGGCCCCACCGAGGGCCATCTCGCCGCGCTCGATGGCCGCGACTTTCTCCAGGCGCCGCTCGTAGCGGCCGCCCCCGATGAACTCCGCCCCGAGGAACGCCTTGATCAGGTCGGCGGCCAGCTCCGGCCCGACCACCTCGGATCCCAGGCAGAGGACGTTCATATCGTCGTGTTCTACACCCTGGTGCGCCGAATAGATGTCGTGGCAGATCGCCGCTCGGATCCCAGGGATCTTCGCAGCGGCGACCGAGGCGCCCACGCCGGAGCCGCAGATCAGGATGCCGCGCTCCGCGTCGCCGTCCAGGATCGCGCGGCCGACCTCGAGCGCTTTGTCCGGGTAGTCGATCCTCGGCTCGGGCTGGTCGGTGCCCAGATCGACGGCTTCGTGACCGAGTCCGGCGAGATCCTCGAGCACACGCTCGCGCAGCTTGACGCCCCGATGGTCGAAGCCGACGGCGACCCTCACGGGAGCAAGGCTACTCGACCCACTATGCTCCGCCAAGAGCTACGGAGAGGAGCGGGGATGACCGAAGTAGACAACTGGCGCGAGCTTGGACAGCAGATTCGCGTGGACTCGATTCGCGCGGCCAACGTGACCAAATCGGGGCATCCCACCTCCTCGATGTCCGCGGCCGATCTGATGGCTGTCCTCCTCTCCAAGTACCTCCACTACGACTTCGACAACCCGGAGAACCCGAACAACGATCACCTCATCTTTTCCAAGGGACATGCGTCTCCCCTGCTCTACTCCATTTTCAAGGCGGCAGGCGCGATCACGGAGGAGGAGCTCCTCACCTTCCGCCTCTTCGGAAGCCGGCTGGAGGGGCATCCGACGCCCGAGATCCCCTGGGTGGACGTCGCCACCGGCTCGTTGGGCCAGGGACTGCCGATCTCGGTCGGCGTGGCTCTCTCGGGCAAGTACCTGGACAAGCTCCCGTACCGCGTGTGGTGCCTGTGCGGCGACAGCGAGATTGCCGAGGGCTCGCAGTGGGAGGCTTTCGAGCACGCGGCCTTCTACGAGCTCGAGAACCTAACCGCGATCATCGACGTGAACCGGCTCGGCCAGCGTGGCGAGACCATGCACGGCTGGGATCTCAACTCGTACGCGAGGCGCGCGGAGGCCTTCGGCTGGAACGCGATCGAGATCGACGGGCACGACTTCGAGGAGATCGACCGCGCGTTCCAGGAGGCGCTGCATACACACGGCCGGCCCACTGCGATCGTGGCGCACACGATCAAGGGCAAGGGCGTCAAGGAGGTCGAGAACAAGAACGGCTGGCACGGCAAGGCGCTCGACCATCCCGACGAGGCGATCGAGGAGCTCGGCGGAATCCGGAACATCACCGTGGAGGCGCACAAGCCCGAATCAACGGCCGAGCGCCACGAGTTCGAGGTGCCGGGCGGCGAGCTTCCGACGTACGAGATCGGCGGGAAGGACGTGGCCACCCGCGCCGCTTACGGCGAGGCGCTCCGCGCACTGGGAGACATGCGCGGCGACGTGGTCGCCCTCGACGGTGAGGTCTCGAACTCGACCTACTCCGAGTACTTCCGCGATGCGCACACCGACCGCTACTTCGAGATGTACATCGCCGAGCAGCAGTTGGTCGCCGCGGCGGTTGGCCTCCAGGTACGCAAATGGCGCCCGTTCGCGTCGACGTTCGCCGCGTTCTTCTCACGCGCATACGACTTCGTCCGCATGGCCGCGATCTCGCGGGCGACCATGAGCCTGTGCGGCTCGCACGCCGGCGTCTCCATCGGCGAGGACGGGCCGTCTCAGATGGCGCTCGAGGACCTGGCCGAGTTCCGCGCCGTCCACTCGAGCACGGTGCTCTACCCGAGCGACGCGAACCAGACGGCCAAGCTCGTGGCGCTGATGGCCGACCTCCCCGGTATCTCGTACATGCGCACGACCCGAGCGGCCACGCCGGTGATCTACGACGCGAGCGAGGACTTCCCGGTCGGCGGAAGCCACGTCGTCCGCTCCTCCGACGACGACGACGTCACCATCGTCGCCGCGGGGATCACGCTGCACGAGGCGCTGAAGGCGGCCGACAGCCTGGCGGAGGAGGGCATCAACGCCCGCGTGATCGACCTGTACTCGGTCAAGCCGGTGGACGTCGAAGGACTGCGGGCAGCGGCGGAGGCGGCCGACGGGCGCGTCGTGACGGTCGAGGATCACTGGCCCGAAGGAGGGCTGGGCGAGGCGGTCCTCTCCGCGTTCGCCGAGGCCGACGAGAAGCCGACCGTGGTCAAGCTTGCCGTCGAGGGCATGCCCGGATCCGGTAAGCCGGCCGAGTTGCTCGCCGCCGCGGGCATCGACGCCGAGCACATCGCCGACGCGGCCAAGAGCCTCGTCGGGGCACGCGCCGTTGCCTGACGGCACCCGGGACGCGCAGCTCGACTGGCCGATCCGGCTCGTACTGGGCTGGGGAGCGAACCTGCTTGCGCTCTGGCTCGCGAGCAGGTGGATCGACAGCGTGGGCTACGGGGACTTTGCCGACCTCGCCATCGCCGCCGCAGTGCTGGGCGTCGCCAATCTCATCATCAAGCCACTCCTGACTTTCGTCAGCATCATCCTGATCATCCTCACGCTCGGCATCTTCCTCTTCTTCATCAACATCGCGATGGTCGCGCTCACCGCATGGATCGTCCCCGGCTTCGAGGTCGGGGGCTTCTGGTCGGTCGCCGGCACCGCCGTCATCGTCTGGGCCGCGAACGTCCTCGTGCAGGGCGTGGTGAGTCTGATCGCGGGGCCGCGCAATCGGCGAACCGTGATTTAGGGGGCTATCCGGCGGTCCCCCGCGCCGAAACGACGTTTGCCGAATGCCTACGCTTAGCCCGTGGCAGTCGTCATCGGCACCAATCTCCGTAAGGAAATTGCCGGATCGCTCCTGTTCGACGGAGTCTCGTTCAAGGTCGAGCGACGCGACCGGCTCTCGCTCTCCGGGCCGAACGGCGCGGGGAAGACGACACTGCTCCGGATCCTGGCCGGCGAGACCGAGCTGCACGGCGGGGAGCTCGCATTCGAGAAGGGGACGCGCATCGCGCTGCACGACCAGCGCCCCCCGCTCGAGCGCGGGCTGTCGTTGCGCGAGTACGCGCTCTCCGGCGCCGGCGGCCTGATCGCGACCGAGGAGGAGCTTGCGCGGCTCGAGCAGGCGATGGCCTCCGGCGAGCACGACCCGGCGACGCTGCGCCGCTACTCCGAGGCGCAGGCGCGGCTCGAGCACGCCGGCGGATACGCGTGGCGCGAGCGCGTGGATGCGGCCCTGCGCGGCCTCGGCTTCCGGGGCGGCGATCTCGACCGGCCGCTGGAGACGTTCTCAGGCGGTGAGCTGACGCGCGCCTCGCTGGCTCGCGCCCTCGGCGGAGATCCGGATCTGCTCCTGCTCGACGAGCCGACGAACCACCTCGACGTCAACAACATCGAGTGGCTGGAACAGACGCTCCAGTCCACCGATGCCGCGGTGATCTTGGTCGCGCACGACCGCTGGTTCCTCGAAGCGACGACCACCGCCGTGCTGGAGCTCGAGGCCGGCCGCTCGACCTACTTTGCGGGACCGTGGCACGAGTGGCGGCGCGAGAAGGCTGCGCGGCTGCACGCGGCCTCCAAGGCGGCCGACCGAGTCGGCCGCGACATCGCACGGCTGGAGCGCTTCGTCGAACGCTTCCGCGCGTCCACGCCGAAGATGGCCCGAAAGGCCCAGGCCAAGCTGACTCACATCGCGCGTCTCGAGAAGGAGCAGGCGAAAGCGCGGGACCAGATCGACCTGTTGACGAGGAAGGGCAGGCGGCTCGGATTCGAGTTCCTGAACCCACCCCGCAGCGGCCGCACGGTCGTGGAAGCCGAGGAGCTCGACGTCTCGGCCGGAGCGAAGCCGCTCCTGACGGCGACGTTCGCGCTCGAGCGGGGTGAGCACGTCGCGCTCATCGGCCCGAACGGCTCCGGGAAGACCACGCTCCTCGAGACGATGCTCGGACGGCGCGGGCACGACGGCGGCAGGGTCCGCCTTGGCCACGGCGTCCAGTCCGCGTACTTCTCCCAGCAGGACGTGGAGCTCGACGAGCGCGGATCCGTCCTCGACTGCGCCCAAGGCGCAACCGGGCTGCGTAGGCCGGAGGCGCAGTCGCTCCTCGGCCGCTTCCTGTTCTCGGGCTGGGAGGAGCAACAAAAGCCGGTCACCGCGCTGTCCGGTGGGGAGCGGCGGCGGCTGGCGTTGGCGCTCGTCGTCGCCTCGGGCGCGAACTTCCTCGTCCTGGACGAGCCCACGAACCACCTCGACCTCGAGAGCCGCGAGGCGCTCGAGGAAGCGCTGGAGGCCTTTCCCGGAACCGTGCTCCTCGTCTCCCACGACCGAGCCTTGCTGGACGCGGTCGCCGAGAGGACGCTCGCCATCGAGGAAGGGGAGCTGCGTTCCTACGACGGCGGCTGGGCCGACTACGTCCGCCGGCGCACGGAGCTGGAGGCTCCTCCGCCCCCTCCCGAGCCGAAGGCGCCGAAGCCGCGAGCAGCCACCCCGGCGAAGGCGGTGCCGACCCGCCCGTCTGAGCTGGAGCTGATCGAGGCCGAGATCGCGCAGCGCGAGCAGACCGTGGCAGAGCTCGAGCAGAAGCTCTCGGACGATTGGACGGACGTGGAGACGCTGGCTGCGCACCGTCGCGCGCGCGACGAGCTGCATGCGCTGCTGGCCCAGTGGGAAGACGTGTTCGAGCGGCATTAGCCGGAGCGGAAACGCTCGATCCACTCCCCCGGCTCGAGCGGCCGCCGGCGACGGCCGAACTCACGGCGCAGAAAGGAACGAAACGCCTTCGCCTGGCCGGCGGGCAGCAGCGGCTCCGGCCGGCGACGGACGACGACGATGCCGGCGTCCACCGACGGCCGCGGCCGAAAGGCGGCGGCGGGTACCTGGCGGACGAGGCGAACGTCCCACCACGGCGACCACCCGAGCCCGAGCAGCGTGTTGCCACGCGCGCGCTTGCGCGCGACTTCCCACTGGACGATCAGAGCGGCGCACTCGAGCGATCCCCGCGGGTCGTCGAGGAGCCGCCGGAGCAGTCGCGTCGTCTCGTGGAAAGGGACGTTGGAGACAGCGCGGAACGGCACGCGCGGAACCGGCTGCGCGAACGCGTCCCCCTCAACCACCAGTACCTTGGACAGAGGCCCGAAGCGCTCGCGCAGACGGGCGGCGAGCAGTGGATCGATCTCGTGGGCGATGACGTAGCCGGCGCGACCGGCGAGGAGCGACGTGATCGCGCCGTCCCCCGCGCCGATCTCAAGCACGAGATCCCGGCGCGAGACCCGCGCGTGCGTTACCAGCTCCTCGGCGATTCCCTTATCGCGGAGGAAGTGCTGCGAGCGCGCCCGTCGACCCGCCTGCCTGGCGCGGTGGACGGCCACGGAAGATCACGCAAGTCATAGGTGCTCCCAGGCTATCCCTTCTCGAGCGGAGCCATCGTCAACCCGTGACCCTGGAGCTGCGTCCAGTACAGCTCGGCCGCCTCACGATGACCCGACCAGACGATCGCCTGGCCGGTGTTGTGGATCCGATTCGCGAACTCCATGCCTTGCTCGTAGCTCGTCGACGGGAGCACGCTCGCGAGCGCGAAGGCCACACCCTGGAACGTGTTGTGATCGTCGTTCAGGACGATCACGCGCCAGGCCCCTCCCGTCCCCTCGCCGGGCCGCTTGGGCCGTGTCCTACGAGTGGGAGCCTGGGTTGTCATCGGCAACAGAGCGGAAGTACGCCCGCTCCGCCTTGCGGTTTCGGTACCAGACGAAGCCGCCGATCGTGAGCGGGAGGATGATGGCCAGGGCGAGGAGCCCCAGCGGAAGGGCCCACCACGCGCCGCGGACACGCGCGGTGTCCTGGGTGGTCTGGGTCGGCGGCACCGGCTGCGGCTTCTTCTGCTTGGCCGCGTGCCGCTCGCGGAGCTTCTCCGCCTTCGTCTTCGCCTTGGTGACATGCGCGGTCGCGGGCGGGCCGTGGAAGCGCTTCGGCATCCAGTAGTCGACCAGCCAGCGTCCATCCTTGCTCCTGACGAGCTCGACGTCGGCCGTCATCGCCGACCACCCGGATTTCGGCTTCGGGAACAGGAAGACCTCGAGACCGACGGAGTCCGCGTACGAGTACTGGACGAAACTCCATTTCCCCCAGCCCTTGTTCAACGCCGGGTAGGGGATGACCGGCAGATCGCCGTGGTCCCACTGGCTGCGCGTGAGGCCTTGCTTGAGCGACGGTCCGGCGATGTCCCACGATTTGTCGACGTTGTGGCGGACAACGGCGGACGCGATGAATTCCCTGAGCACGCGGTGAACCTGCCGCTGCTTCGCCGCCGTGAACGCGGCCTTCGTCGGCTGGACGTAGTCGGGGACGGTCGGCCCGTTCGCGTTGAACTCGTTCCCGGGCTGCGAGTAGCGGATGCCCAACCAGATCAGTGGTCCGGCAACGCCGAGGACGACCGCGGTGAACGCGAGGCGGCGGCGCCAGCGGTACGAGTGCAGGATGGACATCGCGAGTGAATTGTGCCTTTCAGGACCCGCTTCCGAAGGTGGCGAGAACCGCCTCCGCCACCACTTGCATGGGCCGGCCTGAGACCTGGCTTGCCTTGCGGAGGCGCGCGAACGCCTCCTCTTCGGTCAGGCCGTCCTTCTCCATCAAGAGGCCCTTGGCGCGCTCGATCGTCTTGCGCGCGGCGAGCGCGGCGGCCAGAGACTCGGTCTCCTCTCGCAGCTCGACCAGCTCCCGGTGACGGGCTCGCGCTGTGCGGATCGCCGGCAGGAGATCCGACTCGCGGAAGGGCTTGACCAGGTACCCGAACACGCCGGCCTCGACGGCGCGAGAGACGAGCTCGTCCTGGCCGTACGCGGTCAACATCACGATCGGGATCGGGCGCTCGTCCAGGATCGCGCGCGCCGCCTCGATCCCGTCCAGCTTCGGCATCTTCACGTCCAGCACGGCCAGGTCGGGCTTCGCCGAGCGCGCCAGCTCGATCGCCTCCGCCCCGTCCTTCGCCTCCGCACAGACCTCGAAGCCGCTGTCCTCGAGCAGCTGCTTCAGGTCGAGACGGATTATCGTCTCGTCCTCCGCGATCAGGATCCTCACGTCCTTGGCCGCCTTCGGCTTTCGCCCGGCGAAGTGAGGACTAAGGTCCGAATGAGACCGCGCCTTTCTTTGTCCACCAGTTGAAGACCTCGACGGCCATCCGTCCGGCTTGCACGGACGGGTCCGACTCGGCCAGATGCCGCGCCTCGTCGAGCTCGACGGTGTAGAGGCAGAACCCGCGCCACGTCTCGTCCGGCTGCTCGCTGAAAGGCCCGGCGACCGCCATCACGCCGCGCTCCTTCATCGCGTCGAGGTGGCCGAGGTGCGCCTTCTGCAGGCTGTCGAGCTCCTCCTCCGAGAACTCGTGCGCGCGCGGGCCGCGTCGCAGGAGGACGAAGCTGTAGCGCTCGAGTTCCATCAGCTTGGGAACACCACTTCCGCGCGAAGCCCGCCCTCGTCGGCGAACCGCAGCGACCCGTGCAGCTCGTCTCTGACGAGCGCGCGCACGATCGAGAGGCCGGTGCCGTCGCGGCCCCCGTCGCGGCCGCCGCCGTTGTCGGAGATCGCGAGCAGGACGTCGCCGTTCCGCACCGTGAGCTCGATCCGCACCACTCCGCCGCCGTGCTCGAGCGCGTTCTGGAAGAGCTCGCTGAAGACGAGGGCGAGAGCGGTCGCGCGGTTGCCGGCCAACGAGACCGGTTGGAGCTCGGTCTCGACCTGTTTCGCCGCGCCGAGCCCCTGGACGAGCATCGCGCGCAGACGGTCCACCAGCTCGGCCAGCTCGACGTCGTCGTCGCGGTGCTCGGTCAGAACCTCGTGCACGGCCGCGATGGCGAGGATGCGGTTGACCGAGTCGTCCAGCGCCTTGCGCGGGTTGACCGGGTCGGCCCGGCGGGCCTGGAGCCGCAGGAGCGAGGCGACCGTCTGGAGGTTGTTCTTGACCCGGTGGTGGATCTCCTGCGCGAGCACGCCGCGCATGACTGCACGGCCATGCTCCAGCGCCACGGCCGCGTGATGCGCGATCGAGCCGAGCAGCGCGCGCTCCTCGTCCGTGAACGGCGTGTCGCGGTCGCAGACGAGCTCCCCGATCTGGCGACGCTTCCAGCGCAACGGCAGGCGCACGGCGTACGCGCCGGCGCGGCCCTCTGGCCAAGCGATGTTCCCATCCTCGAGCACGAGCGCCGCCCCGGTGGCGCCAACCGCGTCCATCGTCGTCTCGACGATCGCCTCCAGGGACTCCTCCAGGTACAGCGATTCGGATACGGCCTCCGAGATGCGTGCGAGCGCCTCGAGCTCGCCGACCCGGCGGCGCGCCTCGCGGTAGAGCTTCGCGTGCTCGATCGTCTGCGCCACCTGCGCCGCGATCGCGAGCAGGAGGTCGACCTCCGCCGGCGAGAAGGCCCGCGGGGCCCTCGTCCTGACATTCAGCGCGCCCGCGAGCTTCTCCCGGGCGAGGATCGGCACGGCGAGGATCGACTCGTACTCGTCCTCGGGCAGATTCTGGAAGGCCTTGAAGCGAGCGTCGAGATGCGCCTTCTCGGCGATCATCACCGGCTCACGGCTCGCGGCCGCGGCCCCGGTGATCCCTTCGCCCGGGCGCATGCGCGGCGTGCGCGTCATCTCCTCGACTCGCGTCCCGTGCGTCGCGCGCAGGACGAGCTCGTCGGCGCCCTCGTCGTAGAGGTAAACGAAGCAGGCATCCGCCTCGAGCGCGGCCGCGACCTTGCTCGCGACGAGCGACAGCACCTCGTCGAGGTCAAGGGTCGAGTTGACCGCCTCGATCGTCTCGGTCAGTAGCCGGAGGTGCCGTTCGGTGGCGTCCATGCAGACCGATTATGGTGCGGCGCGCGATGTCGACCTACGACTGGCTCCTGTTCCTCCACATCACCGGAGCCTTCCTGCTGACAGGGGGGGTGGTCGTTACCGGCACGTTCAGCATCGTGGCGCAGTTCCGTGAGCGGCCGAGCGAGATCGCCCTCCTCCTCGGTCTGGGCCGGTTCGCCGTCATCGCGATCGGGATCGGGGCCTTCATGACTCTCGTCTTCGGGCTCTGGCTAGTGAGCGAAGCACCCTACGGCTACGGCTTCGGGGAGGCCTGGGTGATCGCGGCGATCGTACTCTGGGTCGTCGGGCTCGCCATGGGCGGGCAAGGAGGCAGCCGGGAGCAGCAGACGCAAGAGTTGGCGGCGAAGCTCGCCGCCGAGGGCGACCGACCGAGCGCCGAGCTCAGAGCGCGGTTGCGCGACCCGGTGACGCTCGTCCTGAGCTACGGCGGATTGATCACGATACTCGGCGTGCTCGTCCTGATGGTCTGGAAGCCCGGAGCATGACCGTCGGGGCCTTTTGCGGACCGACCTGCGGCGGGCAGCTGTTCGTCCACGTCCTGGGCTCCCTGATCCTGTTCGGCAGTGTTCTCGCCGTCACGATCCTGGCGTACGCTGCCCTCCGCCTCGCCCCCGAGCCGGCGCAGTTCGCACGCCGCGTCGCGTTCTGGACGACCCTCGTCCTGATGGTTCCGGCCTGGATCGTCATGTACTTCGGAGGCTATTGGGTACTCGATCACGAGGGGCTCGACCAGGAGACGCCGGGATGGGCGGACGCGGGGGCCAGGATCGCCGACGTCGGAGCTGTCCTGGTTCTCCTCCTGCTGGTGGTCGGGTGGTTCTCGATCAGGCGACCGCGGCTCGGCGGGCTCGTCGCCGGGCTGGCGACGCTCTACCTCGTCGCCCTCGCGGTCGCCTGGTTCTTCATGTCCGGCAAGCCGGACATCTGAGCTAGAGAACGGCCAGGTACCGGTCCATCTCCCACTGCGTGAGCTGCACGCGGTACTCGTCCCAGAGCGTGGGGGAACCAAGCGTTCCCCCACGAGCCCTCTCCTTCACACCTGCCGAGATCGAGCTGCACGTGACTGTGCCCAGCAAAGCCCGGCACAGTCGCATGATCACCGCAGATGTCCGACGCTAGAGAACGGCCAGGTACCGGTCCATTTCCCACTGCGTGAGCTGCACGCGGTACTCGTCCCACTCCTTGCGCTTGAGCTCGACGTAGCGGTCGAAGATGTGCGGACCGAGCGCCTTGCGCGCGAGCTCCGATCCGGCCAGCTCATCAATCGCCTCGCCTAGCGTCTCCGGGAGCGAGACGATCCCGCGCTCCTTGCGCTGCTCAGCGGTCAGGTGGTACAGGTTCGTCTCCATCGGATCCGGTAGCTCGTAGCCCTGCTCGATCCCCTCGAGCCCAGCGTGCAGCAGGCAGGCGAACGTGAGGTACGGATTGCAGGCGGGATCGGGACAGCGGATCTCGGCGCGCGTGGCCTGCTCCGAGCCGGGCTTGTACAGCGGGATGCGAATGAGCGCGGAGCGGTTGCGCTGCGACCAGGCGACGTAGACCGGCGCCTCGAAGCCGGGCACGAGCCGCTTGTACGAGTTGACCCACTGCGCGAAGACGGCCGAGATCTCACGTGCATGGCGGAGCTGGCCGGCGATGAACGCCTTCCCGACCGGGGAGAGATGCCACTTGTCGTCCTCGTCGAAGAACGCGTTGCGGCCGTCGCTGAAGAGCGACTGATGGGTGTGCATCCCCGATCCGTTCTCGCCGAACAGCGGCTTCGGCATGAAGGTCGCGTGGTACCCGTGCTGCTTGGCGACCTCCTTCACGACGAGCCGGTACGTGAGCATGTAGTCCGCCATGTCGAGCGCGTTCGCGAAGCGGATGTCGATCTCGTGCTGCGATGGTCCCACCTCGTGGTGGTGGTACTCGACGGGGATGCCCATCCCTTCGAGCGCACGGATCGTGTCGCGGCGTAGGCCGGTGGCCGCGTCCATCGTGGTTTGCGCGAAGTAGCCGCCCTCGTCCAGCGTCTCGGTGCCCGTCTCGTCCTTGAACAGGAAGTACTCGGCCTCCGGGCCGACGTTGAAGGTGTCGAAGCCGAGGGACTCCATCCGCTCGAGCGCCTGGCGGAGGACGAAGCGCGGGTCGCCGTCGTACGGGTTCCCGTCGGGCGTGACGATGTCGCAGATCATCCGCGCCGTCCTGCCGTCTGTGAGCCGCCGGTACGTCTCGGGATCGGGAATCGCGATCATGTCCGACTCCTCGATGGCGTTGAACCCGGTGATCGAAGAGCCGTCGAAGCCCATCCCGTCGTCCAGCGCCTCCTCGACCTCTCCGACCGTGATCGAGAAGCTCTTCAGATGCCCCTCGAGATCGGTGAACCAGAGCAGAACGTCGTCGATCTCCTGCTCTTTGATCTGACGGAGTACGTCCTTGCGCGCCTCCTCGTTCGACGTTGCCCTGCTCTTGCTCTCGACCACGGCCATATCGCCTCCTTAAATGGAAAGAGCCCCGAGCGCCGGACGGCGCCCGAGGCTTCATCGCCTTCGGACGGAGACACCTTAGCATCCTCGGCGTGCGGGAAAGCGAGCGGGCCGAAGTGGAATGCCTGCGGAGCTTGTTCTCGGTTGCGAGCCCGGCCGGAGCGCTCCGAGAGGCCGGCGGCGCGATCGCCGTCCGCGTGGACGGCATCCCAGGGCGGGAGCTGAACCGCGTCGTCGGGCTGTACGACCTCACCGACCTGGACGAGCTGATCCAGGTGTACGACGACCGGCCGTACTGGGTTTCGCTCGATCCTGAAGCGGGTCTCGACGACGCGCTGATGGCCCGGGGCTACGTCCGCGACAGCGCCTGGCAGAAGTTCGAGCGCGGCCCTCAGGCGGTCGAGGCCCGTACGGACCTCCAGATCGCGGAAGCTCGTGACCCGCGAGATGTTGCGACCGTCCTCCGCGCGACGTGGGGCCTTCAGCCCGAGGAGGCCACATGGCTGTCGGGCCTTGCCGACCATCCTGAGTGGCACTGCTTCGTCGCCTACTCCGGCGACGAGCCCGTCGCGGGCGGGATGCTCTACGCCTCGGGCAGCGCCGGCTGGCTCGGCGTCGCGTCGACGCACGTGGACCATCGCGGGCGCGGGGCGCAGAGCGCGCTGCTCGCCGCCCGGATCGAGCGCGCGCGTGAGCTCGGTCTGGATCTGCTCGTCACCGAGACCGGTGCTCCCGAGGACGACGACACCGGGACGTCCTACCGCAACATCCTCCGCGCCGGCTTCGAGCCGGCCTACATCCGCCCGAACTACGTACCGGCCTGAGCGGGAAGCTCTTCCAGCTCGGGCTCGCGGCCGTGATGGGCGATCGCGCGCGCATAGAGGGCGAGCGCCGGCGCGATCACGACGGCGCCGGCCGCCAGCGCCGCCCGGATGCCCCACACGTTTCCGACCACGCCGAGCACCGGACCCCCGCCAGCCTGACCGATCGCGTTCGCCTGCCCACTGATGGAGATCACCGTCGCACGCACGCTCGAGTCGGTGATCTGCTTGTTCAGCCACGTGTCGTAAAGCGGCCAGGCGAGGTCACGCGCGAAGAAGATTCCGAGCAGCGCCACGATCGCGAGCCAGGTCGAGCCGGTAAGCGCGAAGACGAACATCGCCACCATCTCCAGGAGCGTGAAGGCAAACAGCGAGCGCGCGACGACGTTCCGGCTGCCGTGCTCCACCCATTTGATCATCCGTCCGATTGCGACGAACCCGATCACCATCCCGGCGAGCCAGAAGATGCCGAACCAGACCACCGGGTCGAGATGGCCGACCGCCGGCAACCCGACGTCGCGCAAGAAGTGCGCTTCCTTGAGCCGATCGAAGGCCTCGCTCGACATGCCCATGAAGAACTCGGCCCCGATGAGGAGGAGGACGATCGGCGCTGCCCAGGCGTACCGAGCTCCGGAGACGGCCGTCTTCCGCAGCTCGGCAAAGGCCGAGGCTCGCTCTGCCCGCGGACGGCGGATGAAGCCCGTCTCGGGCATGAGCAGGATGCACGCGAGCCCACAGCCGATCGTGACCACGCCGCCGGCGATGACGCCGGCGCGCAGCGACCACACGCCCAGCCCGACCTGCAGAGCCAGTCCGGCGACCGCCCCGACGTAGCCGATCCGCTTGCCGCGGAGAAAGAGCGAGCCGAGGTTCTCGCGTCCCACCTCGTCGGTGATCCACGCCTCGTACGCCCCACTCGTGAACGTGTACGAGATGCCCCAGAAGGCCCAGAGCGTGATCACCGCCCACGGCTCGGACACGACCGCGACCAGCGCCCACGCAGTCCCCATGCCGAGATACCCGATGATCAGCGACAGGCGGCGGCTGTAGGTATCCGCGACCACGCCGGTCGGGATCTCGAAGAGAAAGACCGCGGCCTCCATGGCAGTTCCCATGAGGACGAGCTGGAGCGGCGAAAGATGCAGCTCGTTGACGAGGTAGACGGCCATCACCACCCAGGTGGGCCAGCTCAGGAAGAACTCGAGCCCGTAGAAGACGGTGGTGGCCGGAAGCCGTTTCATCGCGGCAGCGGGAGAGCGCCACGCACCCTGATGCTCACGTTGCGGGTGAAGTAGCCGAGCCTGTCGTTGACGGCGCGCATGCCGTCGTTGCCCTGCTGCGTCCAGGTGTAGATCTCGCGGATCCCGTGCTCCGAGGCCCAGGCGAGAACAGCCCGCTTCAGCATCGAGGCGATACCGCGGCGGCGCCAGTCGCGGTGGACGGCGGTGAGCGCGTTCTCTGCGCGTTCCGGCTGGTCGTCATCCCGCAGAAGCCCGGCAGACGCGATAACCCGGCCCTCGGCAAGCGCGACGAAGGAGGCCTCTGGCCATGTCAGCCACTCGCGCTTCCAGTCCTCGAGCGAGACCTCGATCGGACGGTCGACGGCGAGGTCCAGTAGTGCATCACGCGCAAGCTCGTGGTAGACGCGCTCGAACAGGTCCGGGCGCTCGGACAGCGACAGGAGCTCGATGCCCTCTGGCACGTCCGGCCACGCCTCGTCTCCGACGACGCGAACCTGCTCGACGTCGCGGCCGACCTCCGCGAAGCCGAACCGCTCGGCAAATGCGAACGATCCGCCGTCCTCGGTCAGCGCACCGGCCTGGTCGAACCCGAGACCCTGAACGTGCGCCGCGAGCTCATGCAGGAGGGCGCTGCCGACGCCGCGGCGGCGGGCATCCGGGAGGACGCGAGGCGCGAGGAATCCCTGGCCCGCCAGATCCGAGCGGCCGGCGATCCCCGAACCGACCAGCTCGCCGTCGCGCTCGGCGAGCAGGAAGATCGTGTCGGGATCCGCCGACCGGCGAATCTCCTCGACCGTGCCGGCGCGCTCATCCGGGACGACCGCGATGCGAACCTGCCGCCACGCTTCGAGCTCGGCGTCGCTCTGGGCGGGCCGGATGTCGATCATGGCTCGAGCGGGAGGTAGAACCAGCGGCCGCCCTGGTCGGGCTCCGTGGTGAAGCCGAAACGGTCGTACAGGGCCGC